>Ga0315274_10003715_pt1 | contig 22676 bp, 16 predicted proteins | sample YL17G02_20_MG_FD_203700 | JGI IMG/M metagenome (GOLD analysis project Ga0315274, IMG submission 203700) | Sediment microbial communities from Yellowstone Lake, YNP, Wyoming, USA - YL17G02_20 | ecosystem: Environmental > Aquatic > Freshwater > Lake > Sediment | place: USA: Wyoming | collected...
GCACGCGGCGCGGGGCGGCGCCCGCGTCCTCGACCGTGGGGCAGGAGGGGGGGGCGCCGAGCAGGCCTAGGGCGAGAAGGGAGAGTCAGACGGCCGCCGGCCTCGCAACAGCCCCGCCACCGATCTGACGCCACCCGTCCCGACCCCTTCACCCTCGCACCAGCAACCGTGGCCGTCCCTCGAGGCGGCAGGCACACAACCGCAGCCGACCAAGCGCCGAGTCGCCGCAGCAGGGCCCGGCGCGAGGCGGCCGCCGGCGGGCGGGGAGGCTGAGATCGTGCGGGCCCGCCCGCGGGCGGCCGCGGCCCTGGGCGCGCCATGCGACGGACTGCGGACACCCGACCGCCGGCCGACACGTCGCACACCACTGCGCTGCCAGCCGCCCGCCGGCGTGGATCCCGCCCGCGCCCCCGCCCCGCGCGACGCCACGCGCGCCATCGCGGCCCGCGCGATGCGGGCCGTCGCCGTCGCCGGCGCGCTCCCGCCGCTCGCGCCGCGCCCCCGCGCGGCCGCCCGCGCCCGCAGCGGGCTGGCATCGACGCCGCACGCGTGCGCGAGTGCCGGTTGTGAAGGCGAGCGGTTGCCCGGCGCGCCGCGCGCGGGCGAGCCGTGGGTCGTGACCACTCCTCTCTACTATGTACGGCCTTGGGGACGGAGAGGGTGGATGGGGATGCCGCATCGATCCCGGAGAGTCGGCGGGCGCAATGCGGCGCGCCGAGAGCTCTCTCCCGACCCCGCACTCGCCTTCCCTTCCCTCCCCAGGCCAACGCCGCGCCCCACATGGGCTCTGCATACACGACCATTGCGGCCGACATCTTGGCGCGCTACGCCAGGGCTCGCGGGGCCAAAGCGGTGCTCGTGACGGGCACCGACGAGCACGGCGAGAAGATCGCGGCGGCGGCCGCCGCGGCGGGCGTCACGCCCCGCCAACACGTCGACACCGTCTCGGCCTCCTTCCGCGCGCTGTGGGACCAACTCGACGTGAAGCCGGACGCGTTTGTGCGGACGACGGATGGCAAGCACGCCGCGCTCGTCGCCGAAATCCTTGCCCGCGTCGACGCGGCGGGGGACATCTACCAAGCCGACTATGAAGGCTGGTACTGCGTCGGCTGCGAAGAGTACAAGGATGAGGGGGATTTGGTCGGGGACGACAAGCGGTGCCCGCTGCACGACGCGCCCGCGGTTCAGCGGTCTGAAGTAAACTGGTTTTTCCGCCTCTCCAAATATCAGGCCGACGTCCAAGCGCTCCTGGAACATGACGACAGCGACGCCGCGTCTCCCACCTTCCTGGCCCCCGCCTCGCGGCGCAACGAGGTCCTCACCTGGGCGCGCGGCGGCCTGCGCGATTTCTCCATCTCCCGCGCCGCCGTGGCCTGGGGCATCCCCCTGCCCCGCGACCCCGACCAGACGGTGTACGTCTGGTTCGACGCGCTGCTGGGGTACGCGTCAGCGTTGTTGGCCGACGGGGAGACGGCGGCCGACTTGCCCGCGAAAGGGTGGCCGCCCGCGCTGCACGTCGTGGGCAAGGACATCCTCCGCTTTCACGCCGCCTACTGGCCAGGGATGCTGCTGTCGGCCGGGTTGCCGCTGCCGGGGCGGGTGTTTGCGCACGGGTTTCTGACCAAGGACGGCCGCAAAATGGGCAAGTCCCTCGGCAACGTCGTCGACCCCTCGGCGCTCGCCGCCGCCTACGGCGCCGACGCCGTCCGCTTCTTCCTGGCGCGCGACGTCCCCTTTGGCGGCGACGGCGACTTCTCCGAGGCCCGGTTTGTCGACGGCGTCAACGCGGCGCTCGCCAACACGCTGGGCAACCTCGTGACGCGCTCCGCCTCCCTCGTCCACAAAGGGTTTGGCGGCGCACTCCCCGTCGGCGCGGGCGGCGTCGGTGGCGACGCGGGCGACCCGGGGTCGCTGCGCGCGGCGGCGGCCAGGGGCGTCGCCGACGCGGGCGCGGCGTACGACTCGCTCCGCCTCCACGACGCCGCGGCCGCCGCCGTCGCGGTCGCGGCCGCGGGCAACGCGGCGCTGGACGCGGCGGCGCCGTGGGCGGGGTTGAAAGAGGGGAGCGACCCAGCGGCGGTCGCGGCGGCGGGCGCCGCGCTCGTCGCCGCGCTGGAGGCCGCCCGCGTCGCGGCGGTGCTGCTGGCCCCGGTGACGCCCGCGTTTTCGAACGCCGTCATGGTCGCGCTGGGGCAGCGGGAGGGTGGCGGCGAGCCGGCGTGGGACACCGCGGCGTGGGGCGGGCTCGCGGCGGGCACCCCCCTCCCCCCTCCCCGCCCGCTCCTCGCCCGGCTCGAGGTCGCGGGGTCGGCGCCGCCGCCGCCGCCCAAGGTCAAGGCGCCCAAGGCCAAAAAGGCAAAGACGGCGGCGCCCGCGGGAGAACCTTAGCGCGGAGACCCGTGTGAGGGCGCCGCGGCGCGCGCCTCCCTCCCACACCCCGCACGCCCCGCGGCGCCCGACGCCGCCCGCGCCCGCGCCCGCCCGCGGCGTGTGAGGTCCAGGTGCGGGGGCGGGGCATGGGGCCGGGCCGGCCGCGGCGGCGCGGGGCATCCGCGTGCGTGTGCCCGCGCGCCGCGGCGGCGGCGCCGCGCCCCGCCCGCCGCGCGCGCATGTGCGCGGCGGCAGCGGCGTCCTGGCGGGGCGGTCGGCGCGGTCGGCGCCCCCGCGTGCGCGTTCTCGCGCTCGCGCCGCCCGCGCGGCCGCGGCCGGCGCCCGCCGGCCGCCGCCCGCCGCGCGCGGCCCCGGAGAGACGAGCGCACGCCTTACTGCTGGAGCGCAGGCCCCCACTCCTCCCCTCTCCCCCCAACCACCAGCCACAGCAGCCCAGCCGCCAATGCACGGCGCGTGCGCCGCGCCGGCCTCGGCCGCGCCCCCCGCCGCCGCTGCGGCCACGATCACGCTTCTGCTCGCGCTGGTGGCGGCGGTGGGGGCCCTGGTGGCCCGCTGGCTGCGCGCCTGCCGCGCGCCGCCGCCGCGCGCCGCGCGCGTGCAGGCCGCCCTGGCCGACCCCGCCCTCGCCGTCAACGTCACCTCCCTGCTCGTCCACACGCCCGGCGGCGGGTCCCTGTTCCGGGGCGCGTGGCACGGGGCGCCGGTGGCGGTGTTTTGTTCGCGGCGGTCTGCGGCGCGCCGCCCGCCGCCCCCCCTGCCCGGCGCCGGCGCCGCCCACCCCAACGTCGTGCAGCTCTTTGGCGTGCGCGAGAGCGTCGTGGCCGGCCCCGACGCCGCGTCCGGGGCGCTCGTCGCGCCCGGCGGCGCGCCGCTCTCGCTGCGTGCCGCGCTCGAGGCCGCCGGCGCCGCGGCGCCCTCCGCTCCGCCCTCCTCCGGCCCCGAAATTGAAACCGTGGCCGTGCTCGAGCTGTGTGAGCTGGGCTCTCTCCGCGACGCGGTGCGCGTGGGCGCGTGCGCGGGCGCCGCGACGCCCGCGGGCGAAGCGCGCCGCGTCGCCACCCTGCTCGAGGTCGCGCGCGGCCTCGCCCGCGTGCACGCATCTGGCGTGCCGCACGGCGCGCTCTGCCCGGACAACGTGCTGCTGGCGGCGTCGGACGTTGATGGACGCGGGTGGGTCGCCAAAGTGGGGCCGCCCGCGGCCGCGCTCCCGCCGGCGGCCGCGCGCGGGAATCCGCGCCCGCACGCCGCGCCCGAGGCGTGGGTCGGCGCCCCTGCGACGTGTGCGGGGGATGTGTACGCGTTTGGCGCGCTGGCGTGGGAGGTTCTCGCCGGCGTCGACGCTGCCGTCGTGCCGCCGCCCGCGGCCGGCGCGACCCGGGCGGGCACACCGCTGTCCCCGCCGTCCGCCTGGCCCTGCTGCGAAGCGGCGCGCACGCTCGCGTTGGGGTGCTTGGCCCCGTCCCCCGCTGCGCGGCCGACCGCCGCGCAGGTCGTGCGCTCGCTCGCCGCGCTCGACGACCGCCTGCGCGCGACGGCCTGCCTGTCCGAGCTCGACTTCCTGTTTGCCGCGCTGCGCCCCGGGGGCGAGGCGGCCGCCGCGGGCGGGTCCTCCGGGCCGCCCTCGGGCCTGCCGTCGCCGCGCGCCGCGCCGCCGCCGCGCAAGGCCTCGGCGCCCGTGCCCGCCGACGGGCGCCCCATCGTGGAGGACATCTTCTTCGGCCTGCCCTCGCCCCATTGAGGACAGAGGGAGAGGGGAGCGTTGAGCGAGGGAGCGGGACCGCGCGCTCCGGCGAGCCGCGCGGGCCCCCCTCTTCCCGGCTGCCGCCGACGAGCGATTGATTCGGCGAGCGCCCACATTTTTTAGAAGATAGAGGGAAAGGGGCGCCGCCCCTTTGCCTGCCGCGACGGCGACGACCTTCCGACGAAGACGGCCCGGCGCGCGCCCTGGTGGGCGCGCCGCGCGGCGGCGCCCCGTTTGAGACCCCCGCTGCGCCAACCAGGGCCGCGCGCGGTGTAAGCAGGCCGGGCGTCATCGAGCATCCAAAGGTGGTGGAGGGTGGGCGCTCTCTCCGCACTCTCTCGCCGCGGCGGCGGCGCCGGCGTCGCCCGCCATGGCCTCGTGCGCCACGCCCTGCGCCGACTGCGCCAAGCCTGACCCCCCCCACACGCCCACCACCCCGCCCAGCTGCGGGCGGTGCCGAGAGGCGCCGGCCCAGGTGCGGCATGCGGCGGCGGCGGCACGGCGCGGCCGGCCCCCGTCCTGCCCCAATCCCACCCCACCACGTGCATTTCACCCTCCTCCCAGATCAAGGCCGGCTGCGGCAGGTCCCTGTGCGGGCCGTGCCTGGCCGCCGTGCTGCTCGCGCGCACGCACCGCGACGCGGGGACCCTGCTCCCGCGCGGGGGCGGCGTCGTTGTCGCACTGTCGGGCGGTGAGCGTGGGAGGGAGGGAAGGAGGGGTGGAGGGCGGGCGACTTTTTGTTGCGCGTGCGCGCTCGACCCCCTCCCTCTCCTCCCTGGCCAGGCCCCGGCTCGCGCCTCCTCCTGCACCACCTCGCGTCCCTGGCGCCGCCGGCCCACCCGTCCCAACCGCCCCGCTTTGCGCTGACCGCGGTGCACGTGGCGGACGGTGAGCGGCCCAAGGCGGCGGCTGCTGCTGCGGCGGCGGCGGTGGCCGAGCGCGTCCCTTTTCGCTTGGTCCCGCTGGACGCCGCCCTGGGCGGCGCCCCCGGCTCCGCGGCGTCCTACCTGGCCCTCATCGCCCCCGCCGGCCGCCCGCGCGCCCGGCGCGGCCTGGTGCGGGCGGCGCTGCTGGCGGCCGCGCGCGCGGCGCGCGCGCCGCGCGTCGCGACCGGCGAGACCGCCGCCCGCTCCGCGGCCTCCGCCCTCGCCGCCGCCGCCGCGGGCGCGGGCGCGGCCACCGCGCTGGCGGCGGCCCGCCTGGACGGGAGCCATGGCGGCGTGTCGTTTGCGCGGCCGCTCGCGCACGCGGCGGCGCGCGACGCGGCGGCGGCGGCTGCGCTCGCACGCTGGGGGAGCGACCAAATCGCCCCGCCGCCACCCCCGCCGCCCGCCGGCGCGCCGCGAGATGCGACCTCGCTCACGACGACGTTCGTGGCGGCCGCCACGGCGCGCGTGGGGTCGACCGCGGGGTCGGTCGTCGGCGCGCTCGCTCGCGTCGCGCCGCCGGCGGTCGACCCGGCGCGCGGCCGGTGCGCGCTCTGCGGCGTGCCGCTGGTGGCTTCCGATCTAATCACCCCTCCTCTGCCCGCCTGCTACCCGTGCGCCACGCTGGGCCTGCGCGCGGCGCCCGCGCTCGGGGGGGCGCCGCCGGCTGTGGACGCCGGCGCCGCGGCCGCGGTCGCGGCCGCGCTGCCCGCAGGAGGGCTGTGGGAGGTTAAGTGGGAGCAGGCGGCGGACGACGGGCCGTGACGCCGCGTGTCGAAGCAATGAGAACCAAAACGAGAGAGCGGGGTTCACGCGCTCGCCGCCTCCCCTCCCCCCTCCCCCACCACCGCGTACACCGCCGCCGTGGGCACACCGCACCCCCCCCGCGCCCGGGCGATGCGCACGTAACCGCCGTCGCCCCAGTGTGTGGACCACGAGTTTTTGACCTCCCAAAATTGTTTCCCGCTTGCCCCGTCGACGCCGTAGCCGACGAGCGTGACCGAGTGGTCGAGCCCGTCCTCGTCAGAGCGGCAGGCGGGTTCATCGTACACGCCCCCCGAGTAGAAGCGGAAACCTTTGGCCGCCGCATCGATCGAGACTTGCAGGGGGCCGCGCGACGCGAGGGCCTCCATGACGGCTTCATCGTCGCCGGGCGGAATCCGTGCGTAGCCCAGAACGCGCGGGCCGCGGGAGGGTGTGGCCGGGCTGGCGAGCGCGGGCGCCGCGCCGAGCGCCGGGGGCGCGCCGTCCGGGCCGCCGCCGTCGCCGCCCTCGTGCCGCACGCCGTCGCACCACCCCGACGCGCCCGCGTACGGATACGCCGCCTCGTCCGCCGGCCTCCCCCCTCGTTTCTCTACCAGCCAATCGATCGCCGCGTCCGCGTCGCCACCGCCGCACGCGGCGTTGGTGCCGTAGTTCCAGGAGCAGTCCATGAGCTGCTGCTCGGAGAAGGAGTGCGGTTGGCCGGTGGCAAGAACCCACGCCCCCTCCAGCGCCCCTGCCGCGCCAAACGCCCAGCACGAGCCGCACGGCGCCTGGTCCTTGACAGCGCCCGCGGCGGGGGTGCCGCGCCAGGAGAGGGCGGCGGGAACGCGGGAGGGGGGGAGGAGGCGTTGGTAGGGCAGCTCGCCGGGGCCCGGCGCGGCGTCCGCCGCGCGCGTCGCCCGCGGCGGCATCCACGTGGCGCGAAACTCGGCGTCGGGCACGCCGGCGAATGTGTTGAGCGCGAGGGTGTGCGTCGGGGCGCCGGGGGAGCCCGAGGACAGGAGGCGGGTGTGGCGAGCGACAAACGCCGCGTTCTCGCGCGCCGCGGCCGCCCGCCGCCCGCCGCCGCCGCCCGGCATCAGCAGCGTGCTGGCGCCGATGAAGGAGCGAGTGCGCGGGCGGGCGGGGCCGGCCGCGGCGCACGCGGCCGGTTCCTCGAAAACGGCCGCCGCTGGCGGGCGCGGGTCGAACGACGCGGGGTCGTAGTCCACGACGTAGTGGTCGAAATGAGATCCCGAGAGCAGGTCGGGGCCGTGCATCTCGAGGCGCAGAGGGAGGGCGGGGATGGTTGCTTCCTGCGCGTCCTCTCGCTCTCCGCGTCGGGCTTGCGCCCAGAATCGGTAGGTCACCATGCGCGCGCCGTGCGCCTCCCTGAGCACCCACTCATCGGCAGGCACGCCGGCGACGGTGGAGCGGCCGGCATAGGCCCAGGTAGAGACATCAGGAATCACGGGCAGTTCGAGCAGCGCGGCCGACTCGTCGTCCGCCGCGTACCGCGCGCACGCCAGCCGGTGGATACGGGGGCCGACTTCGACGTAGTGGCCCGCGTCGCCGCCGGTGGCGACGAGGGACGCCGCGCCGTCGACGTCTTGCCGCGCTTTGCCGGACGACGCATCCCGCGCGAACGCGATCACGTACGTGAGCGGCTCCGGTTGAAACGTCGCCGTGAACGGAAGCGTCATGTTGTAGGCGACGGAGAGGGAAAGAGGGTAGCGCGGCGCGGGCGGAGGGGGGCGCGCGGCATCCGTGCTCTGCGCGCGCGCGCCGGGCGCGGCCGCCGCCGCGGCGGCGGCCGCGGCGATCAGCCAGCGGCAGCGCGAGGCCCGCATCGCGGGGCGGGAGGGAGAGTGACGCGCCGGCGCCGGCCGCTGCCGCCCCTCTCTCCTTCCTCTCTCTCTCCGCGCCAAAATGCGATCACACACGCGGCCCCTCCTCACGCCTTGACCGCGTACTTGCGCCGCGGGAACGCGCGCGCCTTTTTCGCCGCGCGCACCGTCACGGCCTCGGCCTGCGCCTTGGTCAGCCGGCGCCGAATGGCGCGCGTCTTCTTGGCGCGCAGGTCGAGCGGCACGCGCTTCTTGCCCGCGTACGCGCCGCGCAGGGCGGCGCGCTGGGACTGGGACAGGACGGTCATGACGCGCGCGACCGCTTTGCGCACCTCCTTGATCTTGGACAGCTTGTTGGGGGCGCCGCCCGTCACCTTGGCGACGCGCAGGGCGGCCAGCTCCTGTTTCAGCGATTTAAGCTAGGGAGAAGAGGGGGGGGAGGGGGGTGGGCGGCGGGTCGGCGATCGGGGTGCGGCGCGCAATCCGCCCGGCGTCGCCCGCGCCTCCGGGAGACGCTGGGCGACGCGTGATAGTCGACCGCCGGGGCGGGCGGGGTCGGCGGAGGCCGCCCGCGCCTGCGCCGCGCGCGGCGGCCAATCACGGCGCCCTCCTCCCTTTCTCCTCTTACCTGGTCCATCAGCTCCGCCTTGTCCTTGCCCCGGAGCTCGGCGGCCTTGACCTTGACTGGGGAAAGGAGGAAGGGGAGGGAGGGGTGAGTGGCGGCGCGCGGGCGGCGCGGCGGCGCCGGTGCGGCGGCCGCGCGGCGCACGGCTTCGCCCCGATCGGGGCCCGGCGGCCGCGCCCGGCTGCCGCGCCTACTGGCATCGGCCGATGGCGGCGGTGCAAGAGGGCGCAGGGGCCGCGCGGCGCCGCGCGGCGCGGCGGCTGCGCCGATTCGCGTGCCGGCGACGGCGCGCCGGCCACGCTTCCGTCCGCGGGCGCGCGCTGTCGCTCCACGCACCCATCGCGGCGGACGGATGAACGGGCGGAGGGGGAGAGGGTGTGGGGCGCCGCGGTGCGGACGCTCGTGCTCGCGCTCCACTCTCTGATCACAGCACCCACGGCAGCACCGCTTTCCGCCCGCGAGGGTACCCCGCAAACGTGGACACGTACCACCGCCGGTGGGCCAGGGCGCGCGGGACGAGGTTGGCGGCGGTGAAGAGCGCAAACGCGGTCGCGGGCGCAGACCCCGCGGCCAGGGCAAAGCCCGCCCATTCCACCATCTCCCCGAGGTAGTTGGGGCACGCGACGAGGGCAAAGGGGCCGACGGGGGGGGGGAGGCGGTAGCCCGCCTCGCCCGGCTTGCGCAGCCGGCGCAGCTGAGACGAAGGGGAAAGGGGGGGGTCGGCGGCGGCGCCGCACGCCCTTGGCCGCTCCACCCGCCCACACCCCTCTCTCTCACCACACGGTCGGACCAGAGGTTGAGGGCCCAGCCGGCGAGCCAGAGGGCGAGCCCCGCGTGCACGCGCGCGGGCAGCGGGGACCGCGGCGGCGGCAGCAGCGCGATGCCCGCGCCCTGCAGCACGCCGTTGCACGTGCAAAAGGCGGCCGCCATGGCCCACACGGCGGCGGGCGTGGGTTTGCCGCCGCGCAGGAGGAGCGGGAAGAACAGCGCGCGCCAAAGGTAGTGGGCGCAGAAAGCTCCCAGCAGCGCCAGCTGCAACGGGTGGGCGCCGGCGAGGGCGGCAGACAGTGAAGGAGGAGGAGAGGGCGTGGGCGCGCCGAAATGGCTTCCCCACCGCGGCCGCACGCTCTTGCTCAGCCCGGCGACCGCGGCGAACGCGACCGGCGCCAACAGGCTCGGCGCCTCCTGCGTCGCCCACGCCAGGCGGGCACTCACGGGCGGGCCCCACCCGGCGGAGCGCGAGCCGACACCGTGGCGGCCGTAGGGGGCGGGAGGGCCGAGCAGGAGGGCGGCCAGCGCGGCCGCGCCGGCGGCCACCATGGCGGCCGAGCCGGCCGTCACCGCGGCGGTGGCGGCGGGCAGGGTGGCGGGCCAGGGCATGGCGGGATGGGGCCGCGGCGGGGTCGGCGGAGTGCGCGGGCGGCCGCGGCGCGGCACGCGCTCGCCTCCCTTACGCCCGCCGCGGGCCCACCCCTTTCCGTGCCCTCCACACCGCCCCATGCCGCAGGAGAAAAGCATCCAGGGCGGCGCGCTGGCGCCCGCGCGGGGCGGGGTGTTGCGGTTTTGGCGTTGCCGCGCCGCCCCGCCTTTTCGCCCGCAACCCCACCGCACCCGCCGCTGCCCCGTGCCCCGTCGGTTTGATGCAGTGCGGCACGTCGCAGGCCGGCGGGCGCACAATTCCGTCACCCCTGGCGCGAGGCGGCGCCCGCGCCGCTCGACCCGCCCGGCCCGACCGCGCCGCCGGCCCCCGCCGCGCCGCCGCCGCTCCCGCGCCCGCCGCCCTGCACCGACAGGGACGACGAGGTCGCCGCGGTGGCGGCGACCGTCCCGCCCGCGCCGCCCGCCGACGCCGACCCCGGCGCGACGCTGGCGAAAAGAGAGGGCCGGCCCCCAAACCGGCGCCCCGCCCGCTTGTCGGTCGCGGCCGCGCCCGCTGCCGACGCGAGCGGGCCCTTGGCCTTGCCGGTGGCGGGTGCGGCGCCAGCGCGCGCGACCGCCGACTTCGACCCCGCGGCGCCCGCCGCCGCCGCGCCGCGGGCGGCCCCCGCGCCGACCGCGGTGCCGCTGGAGGCGGCGGTGGAGATGGCGGAGCGAGGGTCGGCGGCTGTGGAGGTGGCCAGGCGGCCGCCCGAGCTCGCCGCGCCGCCGCCGCCGCCGCCGGCGCCGGCGCCGAAGGCGCTGGCGGCGGCCAGCGAGGTGGCGAGCGCGAGCGTGAGTGCGGCGGCAAGCGCGGCGGCGGGGCGGCGGGAGGGCATGGGGCAAGGGAGGGAGGGCGAGTGTGCCCCGCGCCGCGCGCGCCGCGCTCCGCCGCCGTCGCCGCCTCTCCGCCACCCCGCATCCCAATGCCTGCCCGTTGTTCACACACGCCCTCCTCTCTCATCACACCCAAGCCGCCGCCCCCACGCCCGCCACCGCGCGCGGCAGCGTTTTGGTCGCGCCCCCGCGCACGGTGGCCGGGCCGCCGTTGCCCGCCCGCGGCGCCAACACGGCCCGGCCCAGGCCTGCCGCGAGCGGGCCATGGTCGAAAGCCGGGGCGGCGGGCGGCGTGCCGAGCGCCGCTCGCCCCGACGCCGCAGACACGAGCGCCGCCGCGCGCGCGCGCGACGCCGCGGCCTCGGCCAGGTATCGCTCCGCGGTCGCCGACGCCACGGGGGACGGTGGAGGGGGTGTGGAGGCCACAGTGGCCGCGGCAGGGGCTGGCGGCGCAGCCACCACCACCCGATCCGCGAGCGCGGCGCGCAGCGCGGCCACCTCCCCCCTCAACGCCGCGTTCTCCGCCCGCAACGCGCCCAGCTCGGCCGCCACGGGGTCGGCATTCACGGTGGGCGAATTGACGACCGCCCGCGCGCGGGACGCGTAGCGCAGCGTCGCCCGCGTCTCCGCGGCGCTCGCGCGCGCGGGCGCCGCGCACGCGATCAGCACGGTCGCGGCCCTCCCCCCGAGCGCGTCCGCCAGCAGCCTCGTCACCTTGGAGTCGCGGTAGGGGACGTGCGGGCGCCGGGACGCGAGGGCGGAGATGACGTTGCCCAGCGCGAGCAGCCCTCTGTTGATGGCCGCCCCCTCCCGCAGCCGCGCCCCCGCCGCCTGCGTGACCGCGGCCCGCTCGGAGCCGGCCAGGTCGACCAGGTGCAGGCGGGCGCGGGTGGTGGTGAGCGAGGTGGCGACCCGCACGTCGACGGAGACGACGGCGTGCGACCGGGAGGAGGACGCGTTGGCGGCCGTCGCGGCGGTGGCCCGAGCGGCGGCGGCGGCGGCGACGAGGGCCGCCAGGGCTTGTCGATCGGCCACGTCGACCGCCGTCGCGCCCGCGACTTCGACGCCGTCGGCGCCGTCGCGCAGCGCGACCGCGGGCCGTCCCGCCGCCAGCAGGTCGCGCACGTCCTCGCCCAGGATCTCGACGCAGGACGCGGAGAGCGACACAGAAGCCCCGGCCGCGCGCGCCGCGTCGGCGCGCTCGCACAGGTCATCCAACGCGGCCGGAATCACGCCGCCCGCGGCCGGCGTCGCGGCCACGCCCATGGTGTGCGTTTTGCCGGATCCTGTCGCACCGTACGCGAGCACGGCGCCATGAATACCTCTAAACGCGCCCTCGACGACGGGCGCGACGTTTTCTGCGTACAGCGCCCCTGGGTCCCCGGCCCCCGCGCCATAGACGGCGTCGAACGAGAACCTCGAGCCGCCGCAGTCGACGGAGGGAGGGCGCGCGCACGCGGCGACCGCGGGCGACGCGCCCGCGGCGGCCTCGGCGGGGAGCAACGGGCGCACGTGCACCACGACCCGGACGGCGGCCCGTGTCGACGGGGCGGTGGACGCGTCGGGCGTGGTGGCCGCGGGAGGGGCGCGCGCGGGCGCGGCCATTGGACGGTTGGGAGCTCGGACGGGGGAGGGTGCGCCGCGGGGCGCGCCTAGGTCGACGCTGCGACCTGCGGCGCGGCGGGCGCGGGGTGGCGGCGCCGCGCGAGCGCGGAGAGTGGCGCGGAGAGTGCAGCTGCACTCGGCCGCCGTTTGCGCGCGCCCAGTCTGCCGCCGTCGCGCCTCCAATGCCCGCCGCCGACCCCGCGGCCCCTCCGGCCGACGCCGCCCCGGACGCGCCTCCCCCGCCCCCGAAGCGCAAGCCCAAGAAGAAGAAAACCTTCGTCCCGCTCCCCGCAGTCGCCGCTTCGTCCGCCTGGCTCCCCTTCACCCTGGCCTTCACCGCGCGCCTGGGCCGGCACGCGGTGGCGGCTCGGGCGCTGCCGGCGGGGAGCCTGGTGCTGGTGGAACGCGCGGTCGCGGTCGTCGCGCGCGCTCGGCACGCCGGGTCGGCGTGCCCGGGCTGTGCCGCGGGGGTGTGTGGAGGTGGGGGAAAGTATTGTGGGGCCGAGTGTGGCGCGCGGCACGCGCCCGTGGCGGCGGCGGCCGCCGCCGGCCGCGCTGCGGCGCTCGCCGCCGGCGCCGCGCACGGCGCCCCCGCGTCCTCCCCCGACGGCCTGTCGAGCGAGGACCTGGGCGACCTGCTGGCCCTCGTGTGCGAGCTGGACGCGGCGCGCGCGGTCGAGGAAGGTGTCTGCGTGCGCGCGGGCGCCGCCGCGCCGCCGGCGGCCGACGCGTGCGGCCACGACCACGCTGCGCCGCCCTGCGACGACAACGGCGCCGACGCCACCACACACTGGCCCCTGCGCTGCGGCGCGGGCGACGTGGCCGCGCTCGCGAGCGGGTGGGGCCGGCGGTCGCCCGCGTGGCGCGCGCAGCTGACGGCGGCCGCGGCGGCCGCCGCGGCCGCCGTCGAGGCCGCCGCGCCCTACCCACCGCCCTCCCCATCCTCCCTGGCCATCCTGGCCGACGTCGTCGCCACCAACGCGCACGGCACCGGCGCCAACGACCCGTCGGCGGCGGACCTCGGGTTTGGCCTTTTCCCCGCGCTGGCCATGCTCAACCATTCCTGCGCCCCCAACGCCGCCTTTGCCGTCAGCGGCGGGGTGGCGCGGTGCCGGACGACGCGGGACGTGGCGGCGGGGGAGGAGCTGACGGTGGGGGGAGGAGGAGAGACGGAAGGGGGGTGGGGTCTGCGCCCTCGCTCGCCCTCCTTTGCCCACCGTCCCACCACCACACTCTCTCTTCTCCAGGTGCCCTACATCAACCTGTATGAACCGCGGCGCACGCGGGCGGCCCAATTGGCCGAGTCGAAACATTTCATTTGCGCGTGCGCGCGCTGCGTCGGCCCTCTCGCCTCCGCCCGGGACCGCCACCTGGAGGCGGTCCCCTGCCGGGCGCGCGGGTGCGGCGGGTCGCTGCTGCCGGCGTGTGAAGCGGCCGCGCCCGCGGCGGGCGCGGGCGAGTGGGAGTGCGATAGTTGCGGCGCCCGCGTGCCGGCCTCGACGCCGGACAAAAGAGGTCCCGCCAACGTGGTCGCCGCCGCCGAGGCCGCGCTGGCGGCCGCGATGGCCACCCTGCACACCAAAGGATCCGCCGCCGCGGCGCCCGCGCTCGCCGCGGTCGCCGGCCTCGCGCCGGCCACGCTGCACCCGCACCACGTGCTCGTGTTTGACTCGTTGATGCCGCTCGCCAACGGGCTGCGCAAGGCGGGGGATGTCGCGGGGGCGGCCAAAGCGGTGGCGTTGCTGATCGCCGCGATGGACGCTTTGGTCGGCGTGCCCACCGCGGAGCTCGGCAACCTGTTGGAGTACTTGGCCGACCTGCTGGCCGAGCGCGCGGCGCGCTCGCCGGCCGCGCTCGCGACCCGGCTAGCGCGCGGCGCGCGCGACGCGGCCGCGCGCGGCGCGGACACGCGGTCGCTCGTCCTCGGGCCCAACCACCCGCTCGCGGCCGCGTCCAGGGACCAAGTTGCCCGCCTGCGCGCGTTGTGAGAGGCGAGGAGGGAGAGGGCGGGTTGCAACCCTCGGTGCAGCGCTCACAGGCGCGCAACCGCGCCCCCACAGACCCCCCGGTCACTCCCCTTTGATCACCCCGTGCGCGGGCGCTTGGGCAGGTACGCCGCGCGGTACGCGTCGCCCGCCTCTTTGAGGAGGAGCTTGGCCGCGGTCGCGTCCTCGAAGCCGTCGACCGACACTTTGGGGGTCGTGAGGCCCGTGCCGCGCCCCTCGAACGCGCGGTAGTCCTGGCAGAGAGAAGGGTGGGCGTGGTGTGGTGCGCGTTTGGGGGCGTGGGCGGGCGCGGTCGCCTTTTAACGAGGCCCCATCCTCTCTCCTCCTGTCCCTTCTTCCCACCTCGAGAAACCTCGAAATCTCTTTGAGCCGGTGCGGCGGCAGGTCGTGCACGTCCTTAAAGTCGCGGTACGCGGGGTCGTCCGCGTGGACGGCGATGATCTTAGAGTCGGGGCGGCCGCCCGCGGTCATCGCGACGACCGCGACGGGGATCGCGCGCAGGAAGGAGAACGGGTGCACGGACTCCGACATGATGACGAGGACGTCGAGGGCTTGGCCGTCCTCGTCGATGGTTTGGGGGACGAAGCCTGCACGGGGCGGGGAGGAGGTGGGCGGCGCGGTCAACGGCGGCGGACCGAGCGCCGCGCTCGCCCAAACCCCGCCAACCGGCTCCACCCCACCCCATCCCATTGCCTCCACTCTATCACGCACCGTAATTGTGGGGGTAGACGACTGACGTGCCGAGCACGCGGTCGACGGTGAGCATGCCCGTGCCCTCATCCAGCCTGTATTTGACCTTGGACCCTTGCGGCACCTCGATGACGGCGTGAAATACTGGTGGGGTGGGGGTGGGGCGGGATTGGTGGGCCGCGCGCCCGCTGCGGACCGCCGGCGGCCGCGCGTGGTCCCATTCGCCTCGCGCACCGTCCGGGAAGTCGGGGCCGCGCTCCAGGTCGTGCCTGGGAATGCGTGGACGGGAATGGTGGTGGGAGAAGGGTCGCCGGAGGGCGGGGGCCCGCCCGCCCACCCCCCTGCCCCTCGACACACCACGGGTGGCCGACCGCGGCGCGGGCGCGGCCGGTCTCGGTGCCGGCGGCGGTGACTTCTGTGCCGGCTTCGGACATTGGAGCGGATTGGGGGGTGTGTGGGGAGGGGTGAGGGGCGCAGATGGTCCGAAGCGCGCGAATACACTCCGCGCGCACGCGGCGCGTTCACCCCGGCGCCGATGCCGACGGCGTCGCCCGACGGCCCGGCGGCCCCGCCGGACCCCGTCCACGTGTATGCAGACCTCCTCTCGCTCGCGTCGCGCGGCGCCCCTCCGTTCCCGCCCGCCGCCGTGCCGGCCGCCCTCGCCTGGGCGCGCGCGGCGGCGGCGGGGTTGAAGGGGCCGGCCGGGGAGGCGGCGTTTGGGGCGGACGGGGTGGCGCCGGCGTGCGCGGCGGGGGCCGACCGCGCGCGCGCTGACCCTGCCGGGGCGCTCCTCGACGCGCTCGCAGGCGCGCTGGTCGGGGAGCGGCCTGAAGGGCTACCGGCCGACGTCATGGCCGCCGTGGGCGCGGGGCGGGCCGCGGCCGCGGCTGCAACCGCCGCCGCGGCCGCCGCGGGCGTCGCGGCCGGCGCGTCATTCTCCCCCCTCGCCTCCCTCGCCGACGCCGCCCTCGCGTCTGGCGCGCCCTTGACCGAGCTTGCCACCACTCCCCGGTGCCGGGCGGCCGTCGGTGCGGCGGCCCTGGCCTTTCTGACAGACCCCGCGGCCCTCGCGGCTGCGGCCGCCGCCCGCCTGCTGGCCGCTGCCGGCCGCCTGCCGCCCTGGACCGAGCGCGGCGACGAGGACGCCGACTGGCGCGCGGGAGCGCGGCTGGCGGCCGCGGCGGGGCCGGGGTGGGCGGCGGCGACCGTGGCCGCGCGCGCCGCGGTCGCCGGCGAGGGAGTGGGGGAGCCTGCGCTGCCGTGTGCTGTGGACCTGCCCGCCGCCTTCGATGGCGCGCGCCTGCTGCGCCTGCCGCCCGCGCTCGTGGCGGCCGCCGCCGCGGGGGACGCGCGCTTTTACGGCGTCGCGGCCGCGGCCGCGGCGGCGGCGCCGCTGTCGCGCGAGAGCGTGATGCTGGCCCTGCACTTGCTTGTGGCGGGGCCGAGAGGCGGCGGGTGAGCGCGGGGCGAGTTTTTCGGCTGCTTTTTGTTTTTCGTTTTTTCGTTTCGGCGCCGCCACGTCGGCGCCCGTTCAATGCATCAATGCAAGAATGCGTGCAATGCACGAATGCACCCCTTCTCCCCCTCTCACGCTCGCTTGCCGACCCACGGCAGCGTCTCCCGCGCGAACCCAGCGCCGCGGCCGCCCGTCGCCTCCAGGAACCGCACGTACGCCGCCAAATCCTTGTCACTAGGGGAGGCAGACCCTATGAATGCCTCCCACTGCCCGGCGCAGAAGATCCAGTAGGCCGCGGACGCATAAGGACCGACCCCCGGCAACTCGGCGGGGTCGGCCCACCCGCTCTGCACAAAGGCGGCGCTGAGCCGCACCACGGTCGTCGCGCGCCGGGTCTGCAGGCCGAGCGGGCGCAGGATCGGGGCAAGGGTGGCGGGGTCGGCGGCGGCCGCCGCTTCCGCCGTCGGCGCCGCCTGCAACAACCGCGGCAGCACGCGCCGCACCGCGCCCGCGGTCGCCTTGTTGAGCAACGCGCACGCGACGAGGGTGAGCCAGGGGTCGGCCCAGGTCGCCTCCTCGAGGAGGGAAAAGGGGGAAGCGGGTGGCGCCCACCCGGGCGGGGCCGGGGAGCGCGGGTCGGCGCCCGCCGGCAGACGCGGCGGCGGATTGTTGATCGGGCACCGCCGCGCTGCCGACGCCGGCCGGGGGCGTTTGCGCGCCGACGCGCGGAGGTCGGCCACCTCCCCGGGCGGCGGCGACGGCGACGGCGTGAGCCTTGCGCACGCGTCCTCGGCACCCGTGACACGGTGCGCGCCCGCGGCCGCGTCCTCGGCGGCCGTGGCTCGACGGCGTGTCGACCGGCCGCGGCGGGCGGCCGCCATCGGACGGCAGCGCCGGGCGGGCTGTGCCGCTGCCAGTCTGCGCCGCGCGCGCCGCGGCCCTCGCCCCGCCCCCCACCGGCGCGCGAGGCCCGCCTCGCGCCGCCCCCGGGGCGCCGCCCCCCCCCGGCGCGCCGCCGCCGCCGCAAGGCCGCGCCGCGCCGCCGCCAGCGCGCCGCCCTCCCCCCCGGTCCAGCCCCCCATCGGCGCCGCCATGGAGCCCGAGGCCGCGCCACCGACGCTGCCGCCGCCGCCCGAGGCGCCGCACCGGCCGCGCGCGGGGTGGGCGCCGGCGCACGAGCTCGGGTTCACCCCTGTGCAGCTCAACGTGCTCCGCAACCAGATCCTGGCCTACCGCGCCATCGAGGTAGGGGGAGGGGGGTGGGAGGGGGGGGGGGGGAGGGGTGGTGGCCGTTTTCGCGCCTCACCGTGCGCCGTCCCCTCCTCGCGTCTCGTCTCTCCAGACGCGCGCCTTCCCCCTCAACCCCGACCTCGTCGCGGCGGCCGCCCCCCCCGACCTGGCCGGGTGCGCGGCGGCGCACCACGCGACGCCGCCGCCGTCGCCCGCACGGGCGCTGGCGGGGCTTCCGGCCGCTCTGGCCCGCCACCCCCCCGTCAAGCGCCGGGACGGCCCCCTCTATCACGGCGCGTCCGACCCCGACCACCTGGCCTCGCACGGCGTCGCGCCCGCGGCCGGCGCGCTGCCGCTCGGGCGCCTCGGCGGCGCGCCGGGCGGGCGCGCGGTCGCGGAGCGCCTGCTCGCCGCCCAGGCCGGGCCCGCGCTCGAGCGCGCGGCGGAGCGCGCGCGGGAGGACGCGGAGGTCGCGCTCCAGGACGCGGTGAGTGGAGAGGAGTGTGGTGGTCGGGGAGGGCGCGGCGGCCGCCGCGCGCTGCCCCTCCCACCCCCTCCCCCCCTCTCTCTTTTCAGCTTTCCCGCCGCGACACCCCCGCCGCCGTCGCCGCCCGCATCCGCCTGAAAGCCCCCACCCTGACCCGCCTGCAGGCCCGCCTCCGCGGCGAGTGCGAGGCTGACGTGGCGTCCCTCGCGTCGCTCCCCGAGCGCGCGTACAGAGACGCCGTTCGCGCCGGCGACGCCGCCGCGCGGGCCTCGGTGCGCCGCCGCCTGGTGATCGCGGCCGACCGCGCGGCCGACTGGGCGGCGGCGGCCAAAGCGTGGCGGTCGGCGGCGTCCGAGCGCTCTTCCTCGACGCGCGACGCGCGCGCAGCGCGCGGCCGCGCCGCGCTCCGCGCCCTCGACCGCGCCACCCGCGCCGGCGCCTCCCGCGACGCCGACCGCGACGCCCGCATGGCCGCGCTGCAGGCCAACGATTGGGGGCGGTACCAGGAGCTGCTGCGCGGCAAGCGCGCGGGCGGCGCGGCCGACGCAGACGAGCGCTACGCGGCGCTCGACAAATTCCTCAACGAGACCGACGACTACCTCGTCAAGCTCACCACCAAGATCGCGCGCGTGCGCCTGGAGCAAGAGGCGGCGGAGGCGCGGACGGCGGCCGAGGCCGCGGCGCGCGCGCGCGGCGCCGACGCGGCCGACGTCGCCGCCGCGGGCGCGGACGCCGCGCGCGAGGCGGGCGCGAGAGCGACGTCGGACGTCGTGGATGCGGCTGGGGAGGGCGGGGGCGGCCGCACGGGGCTCATGGCTTCGTACCACGCGCTCGCGCACTCGGTCTCCGAGCGGGTCGAGGCGGCGCCGTCCCTCCTCACCCCGCCCGGCGGCGGCGCGCTGCGCGAGTACCAAATGGTGGGGCTGCAGTGGATGGTGTCGCTGTACAACAACCGGCTCAACGGCATCCTGGCGGACGAGGTGGGGCGAAGAGGAGAGGAGGCGAGAGGGAGGGCCGCGCGCTCGCGCGCGCGTCGACCTCCACTCGCCCACCCACACCCGACCCCTCTCCCTCCCCCTCGTTCCCCTGCAGATGGGCCTCGGCAAGACGGTGCAGGTCATGGCCCTGCTCGCCCACCTCATGGAGGCCAAAGGCAACTACGGTCCCCACCTGATCATCGTCCCGAACGCCGTCCTCGTCAACTGGCGCGCCGAGCTCAACGCCTGGTTTCCGTCGGCCCGGGTCGTCTACTACGTGGGGCGGCGCGAGGAGCGGGCGGCGCTCTTTGCGCGCGACGTCGCGCGGGAGCAGTTTAACATTCTCGTGACGACGTACGAGTTCATCATGCGCGACCGGGCCAAGCTGTCCAAGGTGGCGTGGAAGTACCTCGTCATCGACGAAGCGCAGCGCATGAAGGACCGCGAGTCCAAACTCGCGCGCGACTTGAACCACTTCCAGTGCGCGCGCCGGCTGCTGTTGACCGGCACCCCGCTCCAGAACGAGCTGCGCGAACTGTGGTCGCTGCTCAACCTGCTCCTGCCGGACGTCTTCGACAACAAGGGCGAGTTTGCCGCGTGGTTTGTCGACTCGCTCGGCGCGCCGCCGCCGCCGGGGCCCGGCGGGGCGGACGGGGACGGCGCCGCGGATTACGCGCTGGAGCGGCGGGTGGTGGTCATCAACCGCCTGCACCAGGTGGGGTGGGGAGGCGGGGTGGGGAGGTGGGGAGAGGGTGGACGCGCGCGCGCGCGCGCCTTTCCCTCCCTCCTCACCCCACCCCCCCCTCCTCTCCCCCAGATCCTGGAGCCCTTCATGCTGCGCCGCCAAGTAGCCGACGTGGAGGCCGCCCTTCCCCCCAAGGTCGCGTTCACGCTCAAGTGCGGCATGCCGCCCGCGCAGGCGGCGGCCTACCGCTGGGTCGCCGCCACCGGCACCCTGCGCCTGGATCCGGACGCGCCCCGCCGCCCTGGCACCGCGCTGCGCGCGTACGCCCCGCTCAACAACAAGGCGATGGAGCTGCGCAAGATTTGCAACCACCCCGCGCTCTCCTACCCGCCCGAGTGGCAGCCGCCGGCCGCCGACCTGGTGCGCGCGTGCGGCAAGCTGGCGGCGCTCGACCGGGTCCTGGTCAAGCTGCACGCGGCCGGGCACCGGGTGTTGCTGTTTTCCACGATGACGCGCCTCCTCGACCTCCTGGAGATCTACCTGCGCGGCCGCCTCGTGGGCCCCGCGGGTGGCCCCCAGGCGCCCATGGGCTACCTGCGCATCGACGGCGCGACGCCCCTGGAGGACCGGGAGGTGGCGATCAAAGAATTCAACGCGCCCAATTCCACCGCCTTTCTCTTCCTGCTCTCCATTCGGGCCGCCGGCCGCGGCCTCAACCTGCAGACGGCCGACACGGTGGTGGTGTACGACCCGGACCCCAACCCCAAAAACGAGGAGCAAGCGATCGCGCGGTCGCACCGCATCGGGCAGAAGAAGGAGGTGCGCGTGCTGCACCTCGAGGCGGTCGTCGACGCGGGGTGGGCGCCGGTGTCGACCGACGGGGCGACTGGGGCTGGCGCGCGGGCTGGGGGTGGGTACGCCGACACGGTCGAGTCGATCGTGCGCAACGTCATCCAAACGGCGAAGCAAGCCATGGCCGCCGAAGTGGTCGACGCCGGCCGGTTCGACCAGCGCACGTCCAACGAGGACCGGCGGTCGACGCTCGAGGCCCTGGTCGCCGACACGGCGCGCGCGGGCGTCGCTGCGAACGATGTGCCGACGCACGCCGCTGTGAACGCGATGCTCGCCCGCACGCCCGAGGAAGAGGCCCTGTTCAATCGCCTCGACGCGGAGCTCGACTGGCCGGACGCGGGGCCGCCGCCCGAGGTGCCGGGCTTTTTGAGTTACAGCGTCGCCGACGCCGAGGAAGCCGCGGCCGTGCAGGCCAACCCTTTTGCCGCCCCGGAAGCCGCGCCCGCGGCGCGCGCGCGGCCAGCGTACCGGGAGCCGGGGGAGGAGGAGTTTTTGGCGAGCGACGACGGCGACGAAGGGAAGGGTGGCGGCGCGGCCGGCCTCCCTGCCCGCTCGACGCGCCGCCGCGCGTCGACCGCCTCCGCCCGCCCCTCGCCGTCGCCCTCGGCCGGTCCCTCGGCCACGGCCGCGTCGGACGCGTACGAGACGGAGGAGGAGAAAGTGTCCGAGGACAACCTGGTGTCGCGCGGCGGGTCGGCGTCGGCGTCGGCGTCGCCGTCGCCGTCGCCGGCGCCGGCGCCGGCGGGCGGCCGCGCGCGCAAGCGCAGCCGCGGGTGATTGAGTGAGGGGGCGTTGGGTGTTGGGGTGTCTGTCCGGGGCCCGACTGTCACGCACCGCACTGAGGAAGGAGGGAGAAGAAGAAGAAGGGGGGGTCGCGGCCAGCGCCGCGCGTCGACACAGTCTCTCGCCGGACCGCTCGCCACCATGCGCCCGTCCGTCAGCGGTCGCCAGGCGCCGTCGCCCTCCCTCCCACCGCGGCGCGCCTGCTGCAGCGTCCCCCGCCGCACCCAATGCGCGCCGCCGCCGCGCGCCACCCCTCAGGGCGACGCCCCGGGCGGCCCCGCGGCCGACCCCGCCTACCCCTCGCTGCGCGCCGCGGCGGCGGCGGACGCCGAGGCGACGGCGGACAGGCTGCTGGCCGTCTTCCGCGACCGGCCGCCGGCCACGTGGCGCGGCCTCGTCGCGGCGTCCGTCGAGTGGCCCAAGCTGAGGGGCAGGTGTGGAGGATGTGGCGTGCAGGTGGCGTGGGGGTGGCGTGGTCGCGACGCCGACCCTCTCCTCTCCCCTTCAGCGTGCTCGCCCGCGCCGACGCCGCCGCGGCGGCCGAAACCGACCCCGCGTCCCGCGCCGCCGCCCGCAAGCTGGCCCGCAAGCTGCGGGCGGTGTCGGACGAGCTGCGCGCGTACGACGCGACGCTGGCGGATTTCATTCGGGCGGACCCTTCTGAGTGGGAGCCCATGGTCGCGGCGCGCCGCGCCGACCTGCCCGCCGCCTTTTTCGAGCACTGCGCGGCGCGCCTGCGGGGCCTGCCGCGCGAGCTGGCGCGCGCGCGGCGGGAGCTGTCGTCCGTCGCGACGCGGCTCGCCGCGCTCGTCTCCGCGTTCGACGGCGTGACGCCCGAAGCCGCGGCGGCGGCGGCGGCCGAAATGAATGCTTTGCTTACCTGCGGCAGCATGGCCGAGGCCGAGGCGCGCATCGATGCGCTGGCAGGAGAAGGGAAACTCGACCCTGCTCTGATGATGGTCATGGCCAAGGTGGGAGGGGGGGGCGGCGGGGACGGCACCCCCCACCCCGACCCCGACCCCGACCCCAACCCCGACCCCAACCCCGACCCCGACCCCGACCCCGACCCGCAGGCCTACGCCGCGTCCAAGGAGTCGGACTACACGCGGGACGACGCCAAGGAGGTGATGGTGCACCTGTGGAAAAAGGCGCAGGAAAGTTTTCAGCGCGAGCAACCCGTCGAGATGCGCGTCGTCCGAAAACTGTTGTCGCTCGAGGGCGACGTCGACCTGCGGTCCGCGCTGGCGGCCGCGTTTGACCCGGGGCCGGCGGTGGAGACGGCGGACGAGGTGTTTCTGTCGATGTGAGAGCGGCGAGGAGAGAGGCGAGGGCGTGGGGAGGGCCGTCCGCGGCGCCGCCCCCAAACCCTCACCCCCCC
>Ga0315274_10003717_pt1 | contig 22672 bp, 18 predicted proteins | sample YL17G02_20_MG_FD_203700 | JGI IMG/M metagenome (GOLD analysis project Ga0315274, IMG submission 203700) | Sediment microbial communities from Yellowstone Lake, YNP, Wyoming, USA - YL17G02_20 | ecosystem: Environmental > Aquatic > Freshwater > Lake > Sediment | place: USA: Wyoming | collected...
TGGCCGTGGACATCATTGACGCCTCTTTTGAAGTTGTCAATGTCAATCATCATCATGCCGTTGGGTATTTTCTCATCGACAAACCGAACACGCTTGTCATCGGTCAGCTTGATGATCCCTCGCTTGATAGCCCAGTTCTTGCTTCTCATTCCTGTGGCGAGGTCATTGCGCCCTGACTCAAGCTGTGTTCTCAATACCTGCTTTGCATCGTCAGGTAGATTTGCCAAATTTCTGGCAACGTAGTCATCTATGTCCTTGCCAGCAAGTCCTATCTCTACGGCGTTGTCACGGAAGGTTTCGACAAGGGCGTCTTCCTCCGGGACGACATTGCGCCTATCTGCTTCGGCCTTCGTTTCTTCTGCCTTCGCGCCTTCTGTCTTTGGTTCCTCTGTGGTGGTCTTTGTCTCACCAGCGCCGGTATCGGTAGTTTTCGCGCCTTTAGCAGCAGAGAGTTTGCGTGCTGCTTCGTCAGCCGTTTCGTTCAGCTTGAGCCTGTTAAGCAGCATCTCGGCTTCATTTTTACCAATGGTCAATCCATTTGCTTTGGCTATTGTAACTGCTTTCCTATATCCAGAAAGCAATCCAATGCCAAAATAGTTGACCGGATCACCAATGGCCCTTATACCAAAATCGGCGAGTTCTGCAACCGTATCGCGCAAACCAGCAAGGACCCAATCCTTCTCATTAATCGGCAGACTTTCAACGCTTTTCTTTGCGGCTTCTGCTTCAGTCTTGAATATGTTGGTTGACTCTTCTTCTATTGGTCCTTGACCAGCCAAATATCCAACACCTCTTCCCATGAATCCCAATGCTCCGCCAGCGTGTCCAAGCAACCCCTCCTGTGCCCCCTGCTTACCGAATGCGATCTCCTCCGCCCTGCTCGGCGGCTTGTGCTCACCTCCAAATTGTAGCGCCCCCGCCAATCCGCCGCTGGTCATCTGTGGCGCAGGCTGCGGTTCGGTGGCAGGCGTGATGGACAGCTCCGGGAACTCGTACTGCGTTGTTGGCGCTGGCACCTGTCCGGTTGCACCGCCGAGAGAGGGCGCGGGGGTAGTACCAAACTCACCACGCGATTCGGCCAACTGGACGGCCTCTGCTATCTCGTCGTCAGCAGCGCCAGCGTCAAGAAGTTCATCAATGAATTTGTTGCGATCAATCATTGACGCATCGCCCTCCGACGACGAACTTCATCAAGGTACGCATTGCCCGTGGACGTAGGACTAGTCGGTGCCGCCGCTGGCGCCGGCTGCGCGGGGGCGGGCGCTACTGGCTTCGGCGGATATGTTTGTACCTGCTGAAGCAACGGAATCTGACCGTAAGGATCATTGACAAACTGTGTGCCCTTTATTCGCAACACTTCCTTTCTTATTTTCATATCATCCCAAGCGTCTGGGGCCGATGATATTTGGTACATCAAATCATCCATCGCCTGACTCTGGGCCTCATGGTTTTGTAGCCTAAACCATGTCTTGTTGTAGCCTTCTTTGTTAGAGTCTACATAGGACGATTTGTCGTAATCCCCGATGTCTTCTTGGAGCTTGGCAAGTTGGTCGGTATCTTTCTTGGTAAGATCGTCTATGTATTTTGCCTGACTCAACACAAGTCCAATCTTTGTCTCCCCATCCTTTTGCATTTTCTCATTTCCGAGGAGTTGCAGTCTTGCCTTTGCCAATGCCATCTTGTCAACATGTTCCTTTTTTCTCTGCTCGATTGATGCCTTGCGGAATGAGTCAAGGTCTGCTGCGGAACCTTCTCTTACTGAAATCAGCATGTCTTGATAGGATTTGGTTTGTGCTGCCTTGTCTTTTTGAAATTCGAGTTTCTCATTGAACCCCAAGCCCTGTCCTCCAGCAGCCACAGTTCCCCACACGTCCTTGTTGCCAGCCTGCTCTGAGGTAAGTCCACCAGCGGCGCGTTCATAGTATTCGCCAAGTCCCGATGCTTGCGCCGCCTCTTTGACCACGCCCCCCACCTCTGCCTGTTCCGCACGTGTCTCCAAGTCTTTCCTCACTGACGCCACGGACGGCATGAGTTTCAGGTAGATGTCAGTAATCTTCGCCTGATACGTGGTGGGACTCTCCTCGGGACCTGGCGCTGGAATGAGCACGGTCACGTCGGTAATGCCGAGTTTCTTTTGTTCATCTGGCGTAATGGTTGCCTTCAAGTGATTGATCGCATTGGTACGATAGCCGTCCATGAGCTTCTTGTTCTGTGACTGTTGAACTGCCGTGCCAACGCCTTGCACCGCCGATCCCAGTCCGGCTCCAATACTCCGCACAAGGTTGCCCTTGGAAGGAACCTGCATGTTGTACGATGCCGCAGACGGCGCTCCGTAGTAACCCATTACGCCCTCCTCATAGACAGTAGCCAGTTTTTGAATTGTGCGTTATTGGCAGCAACGCGCGATAAAGCCGCGCCCCAGTTTTCGATTTGCGTCTTGTTCAACGTCTCGCGCTGAATACCCTTGTTCCACGCAAATTGAGATTGGCCAAGTTCGAGATTGCCTTGAGATATACCAAGTTGCTGTTGTTGTAGCCGGTTATTCGCTCGCGTCTGTGCAAGCTGGTCCGCACGGTTTTGCCGTGCCAAAGACAGGTCTTCAGCACGAAACGTCTTCTGGAGATTAAACTGCTCATCAGCAGTCTGGTAATCCAAAATGCCGCCGACAATCGACGCTCCACCGGCTATGATTCCGGCGATGGCTGTGAGAACAGATGATCCTACTGCCATAAATGCTCCTTACCAATTCACATCCCATGTGTTGCTATGGCTTTCACTATCACCAGCGATTCCCTTAATGTTTCCAATAGAAGAACCAAATCCAATTTCAACAATCTGTCCAGTTTGCATGTCAACAGCAGTAAGAACCTCTTGGTCAACATTAATATTTGGACTTCCCTGCCACCGTGTCGTTTCTGATTTGTTCATCCTACCAGTAGATATTGGCTGCGGTTCGTCGCCGGTTCCTGTTGGGATGTAATACCGTTTTCCACCAAGTTCAACCACATTCCCCTTATTGGTGTCTATCCAATTTCTAAAAGAGTCTGTGAAGACAAGAGAACCATCGGCGGACGTTTCTCCTTCAGGAGTTGGGACATCGCCCTCCTGATAGATTGATCTATCATAGGACACATTTGCATATGTTAGTCCACTTGTAGCAAAACTGCCAGTTTCCCCCCTCGTCCAAACCTGTTGCGTCGTAAGGTTTTCAGGGTTCGATATTTTTGACAAGTTGGCAACAGGTTCTCCGTTAGTCGCTACAGTAAACTTTGGCGCATTTTTATCCACTACTGGCGCTCCAGATTTCCACGCAACATACGCATCCCAAGTGTACGGATTATTCGGACGAGCAGTACGCCAAGCGTTGAAAGATGCTTGGTCAAACGTGTCCGAAAAATCACCTGAATCCGGTACTTGCGAAGTAGTAAATTCGTCATACCGTTCTGCCGGTGTTGCGGTGTCCCAATTGAAAAGGAGATCAACCTCTTCGGGCGTGGGCGCGGGTTCTTCCCTTCCCTCGGTCGTTCCCTTTGGAGCAACAGCCTTGTTATCCGCATCGAATCGCAACACCTCGTTGCCCTGACTGTCGTACCACGAAATTCCTCCAATATCATTCTCGGCAGGATGAACACCGCCAGTAATATTAAGCATACGCCCCATATCAATAAACGTGTTGATATCGGCCTGCGTCGGCTGTCCTTTGACATAGCCTGGCGCATTCTCGTCAACAGGCAATCCCTTGTACCAGTCGCCACCAACGATACTGGCTTCCGCGTAGTCCTGGTCGCTCATCTGCGCGGCCTTCCACTGGCTGTCCGCCCACTTCTCGTCAAACTGCCCGGTGTTGCCCTCGGACTCCCACAACGTCTGGAGCCTACCCGTTGCCGACGAATCACCGCGCCAGTCCTTGCCGACCATCTGAGAAGCATACCCAATCAGGTCCGTTCCAGCCGTGGTCTTCTTCAGGTCGTCAAACGCGAACACCTGCGCTGCAAGCGTCAAGTTTCTCGCGGTCTTCAAGTAACTCACGTCCAGCGTCTTGCCCGTGATCTCCTGGTAGATCTTCGCAGCCTGGTCCGGGTCATTCGCCAACGCCACGTCAAACTCTTTCCATCTAGTATCGGAAGCAAACTTCTGCTTGTCCAGCGCAATGGTCTCGTTGAACCGGCGCGTAGACTCGGTGAACTGAACCTCGTCCAGCCCATGCGTCTCAGCAAACTCCCTTGTTGCCTCGGTAAATTTCTCCGTGTCCAGCGCATGCGTTTCAGCAAACTGGGTTCGATTCTGCTCAAGATTTGCGCCCTGTAACCCAATAGACGCAACTTGCCCTTGCGCTCCATACGCACGATCCTGTGCGCCAGCCGCCAGCTTGCCCACCATCTCGGCTTCCGTGCTGCCCTGTGACCGCGCCAGCATGCTCATCCGAGCCGCAGCCGCGTTCGGGCTCATACCCATCTGCGCCATCTCCTGCGCGTAAGCCTGGCGCTCAGACTCGTTCCCGGCGCGCATGTACCCAAGGTATAGGTTCGCTATCGTGCGGTCCACCGGGCTCTCGCCAGCGGCATACGCCTGCAACCCGCCAAGAGCAGGCTGGACGTATTTCTGCTCGTAGGACGTAGGGCCGGGAGGAGGGAGAGCGGGAGAGGGAGGTTTAGGAAGATCGCTTGTTCCAACATTGGGAGTCCCCAGACCTGAAATGGATATGGGAAGACCACCTGCGCCTTTATCCGTATAGGCGGGAGGAGGTGCTGGAGTAAAGTTTGCGCCCCTTGCAGCAGACAAGTCAAGGTTTGCACCCCTTGCAGCAGACAAGTCAAGGTTTGCGCCCCTCGCAGCGGACATGTCAACATTTGCACCCCTTGCAGCAGACAAATCCGTTGGAGTAAAGTTCGCACCCCTCGCAGCAGACATGTCAGGGTTTGCGCCCCTCGCAGCGGATAAATCAAAATTCGCACCCCTCGCAGCAGACATGTCAAAATTCGCGCCCCTCGCAGCGGACATGTCAAGAGCGGAAGACCCACCAAGTCCATTGTACGGGTTGGTATCAACATTGGGTTTGTCGACCACATCCCAAATATTAGGTAATCCACCAAGTGGATTTGCCCCTGTGCCGCCCTGATATCCTGGTGCCCCGGCCGCCTGCATCTTCTCAGCCAACATTCGCTCCACGGCTTTCGCCCCGCCCAAACTCTGCACCATGGGTTGGCTTATGACCACCTCTTGCCCATGCACTACACCAACCGGCTGATTCGTTGGCGCATTCCCCGTGTATCGTGTTGGCTGACCCAACCCCATCCGGGCCATAGTCACCTTGTACTTAGGGCTGATCGACTTCATTCCTTTTTTCCAGTCGGCCATAGCGGTCACTCCAGCTTGCTATCGTGTTCGTTTACTTTTTTTTCAAGAGCAGCAACCTTGCGCCACAAATCCACCGTTACCTCGTTTACTTTTCGTATCTGTACTTCAATTGGTTGAGCAGGATCTATCTGCCACGGAACGCTATTCGCTCTTAGTTCTTGCTTTTCCATACTAAAACCACGGCATTGTAGTCTCGCCGCCTTTTTCTACCACATCATCGTAATAATAGCTCAATGCGTCTGCTGAAACAGCGTTGTTTACAATAGTAAAATCTTCTTGGCGTCCAATTTCTCCGTCCATCACTACAAAATGGCCCATCAACATACCAACAGCGCATGGTTGCGTGGTTCTGATTTCGGCGTTTTCGTATATCTTAATCATATTCCCATCTCTTACAACAGCAATGTGAACCCAAGTATTATTTGTCCACTCCAAATCACACGACACATTATTGCCCAAAGCATCTGTATATGTCAACTCATAGTGCGACCCAATAGGAGACATTGCGATCCGCAATCCATTGCTTTGTTCAAATACCATCACATTGCTTCCTGCTATCGTGCTTATCCAGATCATTGCTGTAAAGTCTCCACTTAGATCCACACTCACATCTGAAATAAGCCCCTGCGCTCCTGCAAAGCTCATGGCGCTTCCAATTTTCCCATCAGGACCATCCACCAACGCAGCATAACTTCCGGTGAAATCTCCACCAGTAGCGGTATTGCGCAAGGGCGACAATTCATTACGTGTCAACTTAATTGCACAATTCATCAACATTTCCTGATAATCATTCTCTGTCATCCACCTATCATCCGGCCTCGACGCTTTGTCTTGTGCAATGTAGTAGTCTCGCGCCTTCACCAGCATCCACTTGCTGGTGCTCATGTTCACCTGTGGTTGAAACCTATGCGCTTCCTCGTCATGCTTGAATGTTATGTCGCCGTCAATTGGTATTTTTCTGGTCTTCATGCACGGCAGGACATTACCGTCTTTGAACAGCCAGTAGTCTACCTCGAAGTCGTCACGATACTCCGTGCCCCCGTGGGGACGGAAGTGAACATGGTGTTCCAGACTCTTGAGGAAGTAATGTTCTGCGCTGCCCGTGGCTTCGGGGAACTTGATGTACCCGTCAATCTCGTGGCCTTCCGAGTATTCTCCCTTGCCATCTTCGTACACGCCCCGGAGGCCAACCTCGTACACCTTTCCACGTCGGCTATCAAACACCAGCGTATGTTCTTTCTCTGCATCATCAAAAATACTCACTACGCCTACACGCGCCTGCGGAAATGGCCAGAAGTCTCCGCCAAACTCCGCCCATCCAGATCCCTGGTGTGCCTGTAATGCGTATCGTAAACACGTGTTGGTCTTACTCACATGTAGTCCCATCTTGGTATCATCAGGACCTCCTGTCCCGTAATCCCATCCCGTGACGTGAACATATTGAAGTTTTTCGTTCCGTCCAGGATTGATAGCATTGAGCGTGAAAGCAACGGTGAGGGGGGCACAACCTCGCAGTGGGGTTCCAGAAAAATCAACTCCGGCATTCGGATGAACCATGTACCCTTTGTAAAGCTGTAGACCATACTGAGAACTTCCGTAGAAGTTTCCGCTTTGATTGTTGAGATCACCACTCACCCTCACCGATACATTGTAGACTCCCGGCGCATAAGTATGCACTGGGTTTGTGTCATAACTTATCGTGCCATCCCCAAGATCCCAAATAGCCTTCATGCAAGTTTGACCAGTCCTTCAAGTTCGACAAAGATAATCGGTTCGTAGCCCAGTTCGACGTTATTGCGCATTCGCGGAAGCACCACGGGATTGTACTCGTCACCCTGTTGGAGAATCTCCTGCATTTCTTTCCAAAACTCCTCGGGAGGCTCGACTGCCTTGCCCGTTTTTTCATCCTTGGGGAAACCTAGCTGACCACGCCGAACCTCAACTGCACCGTGTTTTCTGTAGAGATCGGCAATGACGTTCGTACACTTGTCGCGCTGCTCTGACAACTTCTTTGTCAGCGCGGCCATCTCCCACGCGGTCGCTGCGCCAAGAGTCTTGCGCGTGAGCAATTCAAGAGCCTCATCAAACTGCGTCATCCTCGTCCTCGCATTTGTGAGAAGCATCATCACTCCTTTGTAGAGGTTATACTGCAAGAGCGGGTATTTTGTAACCCGTTCCCGTGTTGTCGTAGACCACCAAGTACCCGGTCGTTGCAGGATCACCAGCGGCGTAGGCAACACCAAGTTGAAAACGATTGCCAGAAGTCACAATAACTGTTGGCGTTCCCAATTTAGAACTTGCTAAATACAAATCCCTGCTATCGCCTAAAACAGTAGCAACATCTCCACCAGCACTAAGAGAAACACAATTTGCTCCTGCGGCGGTGTTGACAATAACAGACATTCCATTTCTGACTGCTATGCCCATATATGCATAAAACGCCCCTGTAGCCTGTACCGAATTTCCAATATGACCAAGATAGACCGGTCCAGGACAGTCAATATAAACACTAGCCGCGCCAGTTATCAGCCCATCTGTTCCATTGCTGTAAATAACCAGGTCTGGTACTGCCGCGCTGTTTCCGAAGCTGGCCTTTTTGTTATCGGGAAAGTATTGCACTCCCAAAGCAGAATCAAAGGTACTTAAAACTCCACCGCCAACTCCAGTCGAATCTTCTATCTGAAAATCGATGTCGTTATTTGCCGGGTTGTGATACACAATCGATCCGTCCCACGTCCATAATACCACGTTCGCTGTTATATCACATATTGTCAACGGATCTCCAGCCGTACTATTGTCAATGAACAACGCAAATCTCGCCGTCCCATTCCCCACCTCAAACCCAATTCCCGCATCACCAGCACTATCATTTTGTACAAGTAATGACAGTCCGTTTGCCGCCATGCCATTCAGCGCCGCGTCCGCCTCGTATACATGTACCTTGACATCTGGCGCAAGTATGCCAATACCAATGTTGTCCGTTCCGGCATTCGTCACAAACAGCGCAGCGTCCGTGGTCCCCCGTATCACCGTGTCCACGTCCGCGCCAACGCCCGGATTGATGCGCGTAATCTTTGTTCCCGCCTCATCCGAACATCGGATATGCTCAACCCACGTCACCGCTCCATCTACAGCACCTGCGTCACCCGTGCATAAAGTAATGTACCCCGACGCCGTGCCGTTGTACCGCTGAGTCATTGTTGGGTATGCGTTCAGATTCAGTCGTTTCCACGAACCATCCGAATACGCGCCATGTATATCGTAATGATATGACCCTGCTACCGCCGTGTAGAGGATCTGTGCCAACTGGGTGTAAGAGTCTCCGGCCTGTGCCGCCACGGTAGTTGCGGGCCAGTCCTCAAGTACGGATACTCGATGTCCGCTGTTGCCGGCGTCGTCCAACCAAAACCCAGGATCAACAGACTCGTCCGCAGAAGTAAGTTTCGCATGATGGTGCTGGTAAGTCACAAGCGTTTCACCGTAATCCGGCGACACCGCAACCAACCCGGTCATCATGTCTTCCTCGACCGTATCCCACGACGGAGGGCGACCGGCCTTGTTGATAATCCATCCACGAACCGTCTTTGTGTTTGCCATTAGTCAAGCCCCCACAATAGAATCTCGCCGTCCTTGTACGCCGCTGCCGTTGCCGCTGACCACGACCGCAAGTCGTCCATCACGGCCTCCAACTTTGACGATTGGTCCACCGCCAGGTTCTCCGAGAACTCAAACCCGTTGAACATTCTCCAGCTTGAGTCACTGCACAGCATCCCCTGACGTCCAATATCCAAGTCTACAATGCTTCCCCAATCCTTAATTCCAATAGACCGGACAAGTAGCTGCACCCCACTGAACACGTTCAAAAATTCACCCGTCCCCGGTATCTTGATCTGTTCGCTCGTATTTGATGGCCCGCCGTACACACAGTTTGAGCAGTAGAAAACCACCCTGTTTGGAAACTCCGATATTGCCTGTATTCCGCCCTTGATCGTATCGTCAAACTGAAAACCCGGATTGTAATAACCCAACAGATACCTAGCTCCAGGCGGAACTGAACTATATGAATAGACGTTCTCTCCACGCATTGCTACAAACATCCACCCGGGCACAACCGCTCCGGTATTGCCGTTAGGTAGGGGTTCCCACGTTCGGTTCTTGAGCGTGAATCCCTTGGTTCTCGCGCGTATCACATCGTCGTCGTTCGAGTCGTGGAAGTTGCGGTACGTCGGGTCAATCGTGATTCCCTGAATTGGTCGCGTTGCTGAGTCGTACACCGTTATCCGCTGCGCTGACTCCACAGTCTTCACATAGGACCGCGAACCGTCGGACCAGTACACGGTCTTTCGCTCGTCACCCGCCACAAACGCCCCGCCGTGCGTGACGTACACCGTGCTCCCGCTCTGGTACGCGCGCATCACGCGCCCGTTCCCGACCGCAGCCGCACGCAAGCCGCTCGCCGCATCATAGTACGCGCCGTCCACTTCCACCGTGGCCGCGTCTATGTACCGCGTGATCGTGTCCCGGTCCCCGTTCTCCCATTCAATCACGCTACCCACGTCCGCCAGTTCAAACGCGCCAATTTCCGCACTCACCTGTCCCGACCTATTGCGTCTGGCATACACGGCAAAACCTATCCGCACGTCGGCCAGCCAGACATACCGCTCCGGGTCGTTGCCCACACCTGTCACCGGGTCAATGCCGTACTTCCCAATATCGCCAGTTCCGTACACCCCGTAATGCGTGAAATGGTACTCGGGGCTCTCGGACCCGAACGAAACGGTTGGACAGTACAATCCCTCAATGGTCGTCGGCTCCGCAAAGATCGCGTTGTTGTCAATCGTGCCAGCCGCGATATTCAAATACCCGGCTCCCGATATGTCCGTTCCGCCAACACCTGCCGACACACTGTCTATCGTCGTGTCCGCCACAAGGCCGCTGGTAATTTTTACTTGATCGGAAACCAGTTCACAAGTACAGTCAAGCCAGAATTGTTTAAGCGTGGTTTGCACTTTTGCTACGACTTCTTCCATCGTGCGAACGCCGGTGAAATCCGTAAACGTGTTGTACTCACGTCCGTTCATGCTGATCTTAAACGTCCCATCCGTGATCGGCCCAAACACGTTTGTCGCGTCCATGCTCGCCGTTGCCACAGACGCGCCCAACAATTCCCCATGCTTCTTCGTGTTGTTGCCAATCAGGTGCTCAGTCCAGTTCTCGCCATAGTCCTTCAAGTTCTCATCCATCTCACATGGACCGCTCTCTTGCTCAATCAAGTTTCCCTGCGCGCGATTGCGTATGTTCTGATCGCCGTCAATGCGCAGTGCTGTATAGATGTACCGTCTCCCAAACGTCAAGTCATTGGTCAATGCGTTACTCTCTATTTTGTGCTCCGGTATCCGGGCGTTCATTTTGTAGTAGTATGGCGAACTTCCACCAAACCAAATCTTGAACACCCCGCTACTGTTGAACACCACCAGACAGTCTTCCGATTCATCAAACGCGGACTCTGAATTAGACGGCCTGTCTCTTGACACACACAGCAATTTGGTCCACCCACTAATCTTCAGATCATTCGCCACGTACAAATCGTCTCGCAACTGAATCACCAACTTCTTCTTCCCCTGATGAAACCCACGCCCATTCAAGGGGCCGTGCATCCAACAAGGCGATCCGCTCTTGCTTGCCGAATCGCGCAATCGCACCTGCGACGGACTTAGATACTCCACAATCTCGTTGTTGATATCGTCGTTCCACACCCAGATGTTCGTCACGTCGTCTTCTGTGAACTCCGCATCCGGCGATGTCAGTGTGGTCCCAACCTGGGTTCCGGTCAATCGCGTCCGCCCTGCCAAAGCAGGTAAATCAATTTCAGTGTAGAGTTCAGCCGCGTACCGTCCTTGCGCCCACTGCGGGTAGCATATACCATTGTATATCCGTGCTATCGCATCGTCAGGAAGTTTCGATGCCGGGGGACCAGATATCATCCCTTTAGCAAACGATATCTGATCGCGATAGATTTCTCTATCACTCTGTTTCTTCGACCGTGGTCCAAACCCTGTTCGTGCCATCAGCAAAACCGTCGTGCTATTCTATGCACCTGCGGCGGGTTGTAGTTGATCTCACTCCAAAACTCGGTCTTCAGCCGCTCAATCCAAGACAGCCACGGGTTCTCATCCCCGTACTGTAATGGCACAATACGCGCCACACAGCCGTCCAGCAGCAAGTCGTGAAACTCCTCGGGTACATCCACCTGGATGTTGGGGCCGGTGATTGCCGTGGCCTGTTTGAAATACAGCAGGTAGAACTTGTCCGTGGTCGTATCCGGGTCTGATCTAAACGTCACAGACGCCAGAGCGTTGTCGTTTACGCGCCTGCGCGCGGTCACGGGAATGCTCCAAAACACTTTGTCCTGAAACACCTTCTGCTTGTACGCCCCGTAGTCGTCGTATCCCTGACCAAACCGGCTTGCATCCACCAGAACATCCGCGACCTTGCGACAATTTGACGGACAGTCGTACTTGAGTATGGTTGCGGTGGTTGTCAGATATGGGGGGAACCCCGTTGCAGGATCAATGTAGTAAGCGTGGTCGATGTCATAGTTCATCATCTTCCCGTTGACTTCACTGATAACAGAAAGCACACCCCGGGTTCCGAGTGTGCTCCAATTAGGGGCCTGCATCTTGATACGTTCAATGAGTTGGCTAGTTGTCGGCATCTGTGGGACGCTCCTTCAGCGTCGGTACGGTCGGATCAACAATCCCGCGAAGCTCCTTTAGTTCATTGAACTTTTTGACTATCAGCGGGTAGATGTTGGCACGATACTCGGGAAGCGTGCCGTATTTACCACCCTTTGCCTTCTTCTTCAATTCCTCGATCTTTTCTTTGTGTTCCTCAATGACCATTGCCTTGGCTTCGTTGAACAACCGCTCCGAGTAGTTCTTCGATCTTTCTGGATGTTCCTTGTTATATTTTACGGCCTGACTTGTATTAGGGGCCTTCTGTGCTTCCTTGAGCTGCTGCCGCAATACCTCGTTCTCCTTCAACAGCCGTCCGCTCTCCGTCTCCGTTGCCTTGTAACTCTCAGCCTGAGACTCAAAGTTCGCGTCTCGTGTTATCGAGGTCAACCGACCAGCCCGTGCCGCGACAATCTGAGCCACATTCTCTTGGTGTATTCTCCAAAGATTCTCCGAAACATGTGTTGCCAGTACCTCAATGTTGTGGTCCGTTGACGGAATGTTAGTAACCATTCCTTCATAATCAGGGTGCGGAATGAACTCGTCAAACTTCTGAGCAATGTCAACACTTACTTTTTCTCTTGCCCTTCCACCTTCCGTGGTTTCTGTGACAGATAACGTGAACACATCAAAACCAGAAATCGTCCAATCTCCACGGCTCGTATCAACAAGTTCAAGAGTAATTGGGGCGAATGTCGGATCTTGACGGGACTTGGAGGTTGCGTGTTTGAAGATTGCATCGAATCTCTCCGTTGAAGTAGGATCGAGAATAGCCCTCTGATGCATGTTCATACTGCTCCCCTTTTCTTAGGGTTTATGTGAAAGAAGGTGAGGGAGTTTGACGTCCCTCACCAGACCGTTCCGCTAGTAGTTCTGGACTTCGCCGCGTGCGAACAATGCCAGACCACAATACCGCTGCTCGCCGGTGCCCGCATTTGGGGTCATGTCGTCATACCGACGAAGCATCTTCCCACGCTCCGCGAAAGCACCCTTGCCAATCCACTTCTTGTAGTTGTACTCATCGTACTCATGGTGGATCTTGGTCGGGTTCCAGTCAATGAGCGGGGCCTGTCCATGGATCGTGCAGATGTCGCGCGTACCAATCGACGTTCCGCGCTGGTCATTGTTGCCGGGCAACATGTAACCAACATTGAGCGTGTACGGCGAACCCGAACCGTGGATCTCCAGCGTAGGCGCTCTCTCGTCTTCAACGAGAAGAATGCCCATCCAGTCACCAAGCAGGTCCGGCATGTTGGCCTTGTCCATCTCGTTCATGTTGGCAACGGAAGTCCAATACTTCGCAAGGGACTTGTCATTGTCAAGGTTATGAACGTGAAAGACCTGGTACGTGCCAATCGTCATGATCCACTTCTTCTTGCCGTTAATCATCAACGGCTCAACCCGGTCGGCAACGAGCTTCGTGCGAAGCCACGTCAGGAACTTGGCATCAAGCTGTGCGCCAGTTCCGGCCTTGACCAGAGCCCTACCAATGTTGTCCGTGGCAGTCTGAAGATTGAGCGAATACGCGGGCTGATCGGCATTCGACACGCCCTTGACGTAGATGCGCTCGTTCCAACCCATGGTCAGATTGGTCGGGGCGCGCGTCAGGTTGCGCGACATGCGCTGCACGAAGGCATTCCTGGTGTAGAGGCCATCCAGTTCCTCCATGTAGTTGCCGAGCAGCTTCGTTGCCAGAGACATCGCGTCGTAGTACGACTTCTCCATGTTGAAGTCAATGCCGTACCCAGAGGTCGAGAACGCATGGCTGAACTCGTTGTAGTACACCGTCTGTGACTTCCAACGCAGCGTTTCCTCGTTGAGAATCTGGGGCTGTGCAGTGCCTTCACGGGGCGTCCCGTTCAGCGCATGAACGAAACCGATTGTCGTGCTGAACGCGCCACCTGCCGCCGGGGTGTCAAACTTCATGACCAGGGAACCCATCGGAATGTTGACGTTGCTCGTGTGATCGAAGATCGTGGTGAGTTTGGAATAGAGGTCGCGCGAAAGCGTTTCCTCAACCAGAATCGTATCCCACCACTGGCGGATAAGATTCTGTCCGGTAGTAAGCATTGAACTCGGGGCATTAATCATCTGGTTTCTCCGTTGCTATGTTGGGCTCATTTTCATGAGACCCATCTTCAACATAGTGCTGTCGATTTGCGCACGCATTTTCGTGCGTTCCTCGGGCAACATAGTCGAAGCACGTTTCTGGTAGTTGGACATCATGTCCTCAAGTTGTTTCGTGTTCCCTTCTGGTTCTCTGGCGGGGGACGCTTCCGCCGGGCTGATCTGTGGAGGAGCGGACATTCTGTCTGTTACAGCGTTAAGGACGCTATCTGCTCCGCGACGAACCGCATCGCGTCGCTCCTCAATGTCAACACCGTCTCGCATCTTCTTTATCGCCAAGGCCGCGTCGAAATCGGGCTTCCCTGTGAGCGGGATTTCTGCTCCGGTCGCGTCTCGCTGCCTGTCTTTCCACAAGTTGTGACTCGTACAAACCTGCTCAAGTTCGCAGATCATTGCGTACTTTTTGGCGTCTACTGGCACCTCTATGCCGCGCTGCTTCAAAAGAGAGATTGCTTCCTGTGAACCATTCACGGCCTCAAGGACAAGGTTGCGCCCAGTTAGGCCGGTACTCTGCTGAAGTAGTGTAACATCGTTGACAAACCCCTTCCACTCGGCATCCTTCTGGCGCAGAGTTTTGCTATCAGCAAACTTAAATTCCGCGTGACGTGTCTGAAAATCTTCGGCTGTCGTGATAACCGTGTCGGCGTACCGTTGCTGAGTATCGCGGGAGAGCGTGTTCTGCACTTCCAAACGAGCGCGCTCCTCCACTTCACGAGTCTTGCGGTCGGATTCGATGCGGATGTTGCGCATCTGCGAATCAAACTCCTCCCGGAGCTTTTTCTCTTTTTTAACCGATACCCGCAGATCGCGCTTGCGAATGTCTTCCTGATAGTCTTTCCACTGTTCAAATGGCGCGTCATCGGCGGGTTTGCGCGGTTCTGGCTCGTCCTCGATCTCGTCTTTTTTCTCAGGCGTTGGTGCGGGCTTCGCCTGATTGCGCATACGCTCAATTTCACGCTTCTGCCGTTCGAGTTCTTGCTTCGTAGCCTCAATGCTCTTTGCCAGTTCTTCTTTCTGCGCGCGCTCACGGGCAAGATCTGCCCGCCATTCTTTGCCTGCGGTCTTGTATGTTTCAACTTCATCCTTGTGGCGCTTTGCCGCCTTGATATAGTCGTCCGCAGTCTCGTAAGACTCGCCCGTCTCATCCTTGAATGCCTTCAGCATCTCGCCAACAGACTTGTAGTACCGCTTCTCCGGTGCAGCTTCCGGCTTTGATTCCGGCGCCGCTGCTGGCGCGTCTGTCGGAGCAGCGGGGGGAGTACCCTCTGACTTCACCTCATCAAAGTTGACAAACTGCTTGATTAAGTCCGCCGGATTTGCGTACTTCGGAACCTTGCCAGACCGCACGAGTTCGGGCATCTGCTTGGCAAACTCTTCCGCCGACATCTTCTTCTGAGGTTCGGCCTCGGGCGCGGGCGCAGCAGGGGCGGGGTCCGGGGTAATGGGTGTTACTGGTGCCTGCGGCTCTGCGACTACGGGTTTTTCGTCTGGCATAGTTCTCTCCCTTTAGTGGGGTTTATTGTCTACCCGTTGGCTCCTGCCATGTTGTAAGACGATGGAGGATTACCAATACCGGGCTCCATTTCCATAGGTCCACCCTCAAGAGCGGGCGGTAGCGGGGCGGCTTCAGCGGGCATAGGCGGCGGAACTTCGGGTCCGGCCCCACCAAGCATCGGGGGGCCACCTGGCGCGGGTGCTCCACCGGGTCCACCCGCTGGGGGCATGCCCTGTTGTCCTGCCTGCGCCTGCTGTTCCTGCGCCTGAATTGCTTGCTGTAGCTGCTTGAGTCCCGCTTCTGCCTGTGCTATCTGCAAATTCGTAGCCGACACAATCTTTTTGCGGTCCAACTCAATTCCCTCCAACGCCTTCTCTTTCTGAACCTGATCCATGTCGATACTGCGGATCATGTTCTCTGCAAACGTGATTGCCGCATTCGGGCTGACTGCCGCGTAGTTCGACGTGAGCATGGCATTCAGTTCCCGCTGAACCAGCCTGTTGTTCACACCAGCCGGGGCCTCAGAGATAATGACGCGGTGTCGAGACAGAGCCGAAAAGTCATTGAGTATCGTTTCCTCGCCCTGTTCCGTGTAGTCAGGTTCGTTGATGATCGTCTTCTTTGTTCCAAGCGCGTTAGTAAATACCCGTCTTCCCTTGCGATACAACTGCTTGGCAAGAAAGAAGTAACTCTCTCCAATGTCGTTCCAGAACTGACGCACAACAGCCATAACCACGGTCTGCATGGTCTTGGCAATTTCCACCTTCTGCGCGTACAGGATTCCGCTTTCACCAGACTTCTCAGACCGACCCTCGTTCGCAGCGGGCTGTGGAACAAGCCTATCCATCAGATCAATCATCATGTTGGCAATGCCAAACAGGTCTCCGGGTATCGCCTTGTTCTCAATGAGCGGCCGAATAGCATTGGGAAACTGACGGGACGAACCGGCCTTCTGCCATAGGATGTACTCGGGGTTGTTGATGTTATTTTCGACTTCCTTCTTTTTCTCCTCATTCATCCCAACGATGTATTCGTCAATGGATAACCCACTTGTGACTTGACGTTCTGCAACATTACTGATCGTGGCAATGCGCTTGTTCATTTCCAGCGCAGCGTCGCGCAACTGGTCCATGAACGGCATAGGTTTTCCATTGATTCGCGCGGCACTGAGAGGAAAGAATGGAAGGCGACCAAGCTGAAACTCGGCCTTCCCCTCATGCAGTAGTTCCTGTGTTATCAGGCCCGGGCAAAATGCACAGTAGGAATGAACATTGTCCCATAACTCAATCTTCTCAATGTCGTCAAGATTAACGCTGTTCTGCTCCACGAGTTTGCGTTTGTCCTCGTCGCTCATCCACTCCCAGAACGTCGTGCTCGTCTGTGGGTCAAACTCGCGGACAATCTTCTCCTTCTTCAGGTAGTGGTGCTCGACCGTCAGGTATCTGTCCCCGACCTTCTGCGGGATGTCCTTGTTCCAGGTTAAAGTATCGGCCTCGTAACTCTCACCCATGTTTTCAATCAACCACTCCTCTTGCTCAATCAGGTCTTTCTTGAGGTTGTACTTTGTCTTGAGTTGGTCTACCGTGTAGTACGCCAGTACCCAGAGGTTGTTGAGGTCTTTCGAGGTGTTGGACTTCCAGGACGGATCTATGACCGTGGAGCCCGGGGGCATGCAGGTCAGGCCAATTCGGCCTGTCGGTTCCGCCGGATGCTCGGTCCTGACCATGATCCTCATGACAGATTGATATACCCCTACCCCAAGGATCACGCCGTACAGGTACTCCTGATTGTAGTCCAAAAGTTCTTTGTCGCTGTAGTACGCCTGTTGGAGCGCCAGGGTCAGATCGACCTGTTCTTCCTCGTCGGCCACGTAAGAAATATCGAACGGATTACGAACAATTGAACCTGCAATTCCATCTATTTTCACCCGAGCGATGTTGTAGTTCCCAAGGTGGCGGAACGACTCCCAGACGTTTCCGCGTCCCTCGCTCGACATGAAGTTCTGGATCTCGTTGGGCCACGCCGAATTGTCGATTCCGCAGTAGATTCGTAGATTCTCGAACTCGCGTTGTCGTTCTCTGGCTTGTGCGTCTACGGCACTGTTGAACTGCGCCAGTTCCTTGGTTACTTTCTCGCTGGAGGTGCGTTTATACTTTCCGCCCGACTCCGCAAGCAAGGCACCGAGAGATCCGCCTTTGACCGGAGAACTTATCATTGCCTACCCCTTCGTGATGGCCCGATAGCGATAGCCGGGTAGTCTTTGGAGGGAATGAACTTTTTGTTATCAGCCACGGCCACGGTACAACCGCCTACGGTGTTGTAGGTGATAAACACTTGCGCGTGACACACAGAGCACAGGATTACTTCGTTGCAGTCCTTGATAGGCTTGTCAACGAACTTGAGGGTATTTCCACAGCGTAGATTCGAGCCATTACGGCGTTCATTTGGGCAGCGTATTCGTAGCCATTCGTTCATAATAAAAAAGCGCAGACAGGACGTGAAACAGCACCGAGCTATTCCATGCCCTATCTGCGCTTGAGTATAGTATACATTGGAATGTCTCAAAATGCAAGTTAAATGTTGGACATGTAACGATTTGTTTAAGGTATGGCTATCCACGTCTTCGGCTCAGACCACTTCCTGATAGCCATAAGCAGGTATTCGTCGCTGGAGCATCCGAAAACCGGGACTGCCCAGTTGGGGTACATCTCGTCCAGCAGCGTCCCGTATAGACAGGGTATCTGTACGTCCGTGCCACAGAACTTCGCCGGGACCAACTTGTCGAAACACCGAATCGAGTTTCCCTTGCACACGGCCTGAAAGTCCTCAATCCTGTACTTGCCTATTGCATCACGAATGCGCTTCTTACCCCCGATCTTGGTCAACCACAGGTCGCCCTTGGAGTGAAACATGTATCCGTTGTGCGGAAACATCATCCAGACGCAACTTTTCACCCCGTCCTTCAGTTCGGACTTCAGACTGAGCCACAGCAATCGCCCGGTATCCGGCCGACGCATCTCTCGGTTTCGGTACTCAAACAACCCTACGGCCTTCAGGCTCTTGTGAAACTGCTGTTCCTGGTCCTCGGTGATCCAGTCGGCCCGGACACACACGTCGGTATCGTTGTCATGCTTGATGAACGTCTTGTCCCTGACGCACCCAAGAAGAGACCCGAAGTTGATGAAAATTGCGTGCTCGATCTGAGCAATCTTGGCACACTGCCAAATCTTATAGAGTTGGCGGCCGGCGGCTTTCGCAAGCATGTATGAGCCTCCTCAAGTTATCCGCAGCTACGGCAAGTGAACAGTTCTGCTTGTACCACTCCACGATGCTCTGTGGCGCAGGCGGAGAGTCCATGGCCCGCCGTACCACGTCCCAGAAGTCCTTGCGCCCAGCGGACTGTATACCACTGAATCCCTGGTACTGACCCCACCAGACAGACAGGTCTGGCGGCGCCACAACAGACCTTCCACACGCCCACGACTCGGGTATGATGCGCGGGGCAGAGTCATCGTGCGTGTATGGGGCAATCGTCAGGGCACACTTGCAGATCATTCGTGGCATGTATGCCTTCGGAACCATGCGAACCGTCACGTTAGGCGGCTTGTGCTTCGGCGTTTCCCCAACCTGTAGAACACGGATCTTCTTCGGGCAGGTATCGTATACCCACTCCACCTGCTTCCGGTCGTCTCCCGGGTGAATTGCGCTGAACAACACGTCGTGAGTCCGCGCCACTTCCACCGGCTTGAACACGTTCTCTGCCGCCGGTTTCACCATGGGCCACACGATGGTCAGTGGGTAGTGCCGTTCAGTACGGCGTTTTTGCCAATCTGAATCCGCCAGTATCGCGTCATACTTCCTGAAGTCCTGGCATGGCATGAATCGCTTCCCGGCTCCGTAGTAGATCTTGATTGCCCGGGGGCGCGCTTCAAGGTACTTGTCGTACTCCTCAAACCCTCCGCGTGCGATAATGACATCTGGGGCGTCGGACGGGTCAATATTGTCCAGCCGCGACTTCCAACGCACGATGAAGTTTGGTTTGTACTGCGCCTTGCGGTCTCCGCCCCAGTAGTACACCACGCCCTCGTGCTCCTTGCCACACATGGCGTACAGCAGTTGCGTCCACATGTCGTCGTCGTCTTCGATGTTGTCAAAAGCAACGTAGTTCGGGCGGTCTGCCTTGCCTCGGAGGAGAGCAATTTTCATATAATGTCTCTTGTCTTGATGCCACAGTTCATCAACGTATCAATGATGGAAACACGAGAAACAAAACCGCTCCACAATTGCGGGTACATGCGTTCGTGATACCTATGCCATAGAACCTTGATACCTCCAAACTTGTCAACCTCAAGGTATTCTCTGGCGGCGTCACCAGACAGATACTCTGTTGCCCCAAGATGTTTACAAATTGCTATAAGCCTGTCGCTTGGACTCAATTCGGTGAACCCAATTTCGGAAGACAACATGAGATGGCAATTGATTCCGAGAAAGTCTTTGGTCTTGGTAATAAGCGAAACGGCCAACTGTGATAGAAACTCTTTGTGTTGAGCAAAAGCCTCAACCATGATGTCGCGCACTTCCCCGTAGTACGGTGCAAACTTGTAGTTTATCTCAAGTAAATTGAGGTGCCGTTCCTGCCAACCGTTCTGCACTATTTTCGCATCCTTGATGAGAAGGTGCTTACTTATTCGGTGAGAGTCATCCACCGGAATGGTCATCCATTGCGCGCCATCTTGGGTCTTGATAAGGTTGCGATTTCTCCAATCGTTTTTAGTGTACTGAACGTCGTCGTAGAACACAAACACGTCGCTCTGCTTGATGAAGTCAAAGTATCCACGCCAGGGAATGTAGTTAGGCTGTAAGATTGATACTCGCATCTGCGCGTAGCCTCCAATAGTTGTAGTCCCACGTTCGGTACTTCCAATCAGAACAATCAAGACACATTGCCGGGTGCCCCTGTCTCGCCAGATGTTTGTTTCTCAAGATTGTAAACTCGGAGCCGGTCCATATTTCTTGTATCGACCTGTCGTTTACATTCGCAAATTTGTGTTCAAAGGCAATGTCCTCACCACAGTACGTCACGTCTCCACGGCTATCAATGTTCAGGCGTTCAAAAAGCCAAGGGCAGGGAATACGTTTCTCTGGTGCAAGATATGGCTTGAGATCAGCAGACTTGTCTTGGTTGTATCCCCAAGTCAAATACTTGCGAATCTGCACCGCGGCTACTCCAATGTGACTCCAATGGTTTTTAACTGCATCTATGTCAATATCTACTTGGTTGATTGCGCTCACAATTACTATGGTCTTTGTTCGTTTTTCTATCGCATCAATGACGTGTCTGTTCAACAGAAACCAATCAAGTCCGGGGCGACCCCTTCTGTAGTCCTCCTCGTTTCCCGCGTCAACACTAAACTCAATCATGTCCACAACATCTATCAATTCCAACACCGATTTGGAACCGTTTGTGATGATGCTGACTTTGCACCCCTTGTCAGTGGCGTACTTCGCTAACTCCACAATATCCTTGTGAAGAAACGGCTCCCCACCACCAGACAGTCTCAACACCGCTCCATGAGAACCGCACTCATCGGCAATCTTTTTGAACAACTCCGGTTGCATCCACAATGCGTCTTTGTACGTGTCACGTATACTGGAGTTGTTGTATGGACAGTTTGGACATCTTGCGTTGCACACGTATGTAAACGAAAGTACAACCATTAGCGGAAACTTGTCAGACCCGTTTCTGAAACAGTACACGCCTTTCTTGAAAGAACCATCTTCCCTTTCAATGTATCCGTTCCGACGAAACATCTTCCTAGCCCGTTCATTTTCGGGAATTGTCCACGCCCATAGATAATCGTATCCCTTTGATCTGGCGACAACCTCGGCCTCAGCAAGCAACTTGTCTCCCCTCAATGGCCTAGACGAAAACACGGCAACTTCTTGTGTTTCATATACGATCACCGTGGCAACTACTATCCCGTTTTCAACCTCACAGAAAATGTCCCCTTGGCCGTAATTCATCCACTCAATGGTTGAATCTACGGTAATTACTTCAGTCGCCAACTCACGAACATATTGGTTTCGTAAGTCAACATAGCTGGAAACATACTGTCTATTCTGGGCTAACGCAAGCATCCTCTTTCCCCCCAATTCCACCACTGTTGAAAACAGAAAATGGTCCAAACCTTGTATTGTAAAGACTGGTTTCCTGAATAGTATTCGTCAACAAGATCGTGAACATACTTGTTGTTGAAAAGTCCGTGTTCGTTCAATCGTTCTTCTTGGAGTACAGACTGAACCCATCCTTTCCAATTGTGAAACAGCCAGTAGTTGGACGGTTGAACAAATCCCTCCTTGGGCCTGTCCACAATTACATCGGGAATCTCGCCTCGAAACGCTTCTTTGAGAACGTACTTCACGTTGCCCTTGTTCACCTTGTATTCACCGGGAAGTTGCGTAACGTAATCTATCAACTCCTCGGACATGTACGGACTTACATCCTTCTGATCCATCAACACCATTGGAGAGTAGAACACCTGATCCGGCCCCGCCGATACCCAATCAAGTCCTATCATTCTATTGATTGTATCTCCAGATGTTGGCAACCAAGACCTCATGAGTTGAAATGAAGAATCAAAATCAACTTTTGACGCCATAAGAGGACTATAGAGTTTACGCTTTTCGGTCTCACTGAATACACACCATGCATCCAAATTGAACCGCCACTCCAACAATGCACACGCTGTCATTACTGGTAACAACGACGCCTCTCTTGGACCTTTGTAACTTCCAAAAAGTTCATCCGACAAATCACCTGTAAACACGGTCTTTACTCCAGAAAGCATCTTTGCGGCAAAGTACGGCGACACGAACCCCGCGAATGGATACCTGAGTTTCTTCGCTATCGCCGGGAAATCTTCGCACATTTCTCTTTCCGTGACAATGTGTTCATGGT
>Ga0315274_10003718_pt1 | contig 22671 bp, 21 predicted proteins | sample YL17G02_20_MG_FD_203700 | JGI IMG/M metagenome (GOLD analysis project Ga0315274, IMG submission 203700) | Sediment microbial communities from Yellowstone Lake, YNP, Wyoming, USA - YL17G02_20 | ecosystem: Environmental > Aquatic > Freshwater > Lake > Sediment | place: USA: Wyoming | collected...
GAGGGGCATCTTATCATTCAACATCCATAAATGAATGGATAAAATTATATTTGAATGATGTGGGTAGAGACTCTAAACCTTAATGTTGAATTGAATCGGCAGTTGGGTGTACTTCCAAACCTTTACCAAGCGGATTTTTCCTGGGTTTTATGGGTAACAAGCGATGTCACCTGAGGTGACCTCTTCAATAGGTTTGGAAATTGAGTAATAAAACGTTCAGAGGTGCCGCTGTAAAGGTTTCTCAGCACACCCAACCGCCTTTTGGAACTTTTTTTATGCAACTGGTGGGTAAATCCTAAGCACCTGCCTGCGCGTAGCCGCTTCGGCAAAGGCAGGCGAAATTCGAAACAAGTCCCGCCCAGGCGGGATTTAAAATACAAATTTTCCAAGTGAAGTACCCCGCAGCAGAGCTGCGGGGCATCTAATTCTCTAAAAAACTTTCCTCCCTCTTGATGGGGGAGGATTAAGGTGGGGGTGATGATTAGATCATTTCCCCCTCACCCTAACCCTCTCCCCTGCCTTCGCCGAAGCGGCTTCGCGCAGGCAGGCCCCAGGGGAGAGGGTAGGCCATTCATCCCCCCAGCAGAGCTGGGGGGTATTCTGGCATATTTTGATAAAAAGGTTAGAATTTTGAAATTGTTTCGGATTTTTCAATAATTCAATACCTTTTTGGTCCCGGCTATACCGGTTGAGGGAGTTCGAATGCAGGGGATCTATTTGTTGCTTTTAGGCCTTATCGTTGCCATTCTTTTGGCCTTTTTCTTCTTCATGGAGCAGAGGTGGAGAAAGTTTTTTGAGGAGATCAAGGCAGACCAATCTTCCCAACCGGTGTGGCCCCTGATGCAGCAGCAAATGGAACAATTAAGACTCCAGATGAGCGATGGCCTCAACAAAAATATTTCACTACTCACCGAGCAACAGAGAGCCGTCAATGAACAGTTGAGGGGTATCACGGAACAAGTGAATCGGCAGCTACTGGACTCCAGCGGGGAGATCAGTAAGCGCCTTGATAATGCAGCAAGAGTGATCGGGGATGTTCAGAAAAATATCGGAGAGCTTTCTGAGGCCAGTAAGCAAATCTTCGAAGTGGGCAAAAATATTGCGACGCTGCAGGAAATCCTTCAACCACCCAAATTGAGAGGTGGCTTGGGAGAACAATTTTTGGGGGAATTGCTTTCTCAGGTCCTTCCACCCCAATTCTTTACCCTCCAATATATGTTTTCCAGTGGGGAGAGGGTCGATGCAGTGGTAAGGCTTGGCGAAAAAATCGTTCCCGTCGATTCCAAGTTCCCGCTCGATAATTTCAAACGGATCATCGAATGCAAGACTGAGGAGGAGAGGAAGGCATCTCAGAAAGCCTTTTACAGAGACGTGAAGAAACACATTGATGACATCGCCAGTAAGTATATCGTGCCCAATGAAGGGACTTACGATTTTGCCCTGATGTATATCCCTGCAGAAAATGTTTACTATGAGACGATCACAAAGGACGACTCATTTGGAGAAGAGAAAGGGATTTTAAATTATGCATTGAAAAAGAAGGTCATCCCTGTGTCTCCCAACTTATTCTTTGCTTATCTCCAGGTGATTGTTCTTGGGTTAAAAGGATTACAGATCGAGAAAGATGCCCAGAAAATACTGGCTTTGCTGGCGAGTCTGAAAAAGGACTTAGGAGGCTTTCAAGAGGATTTTCAATTAGTGGGAAAACATATCACCAATGCCATGAATAAGTTTGAGGAAGCAAGAAGACGATTGGACAAATTTAATTTTAAATTGGAACAGATTGAAAACCAACCTTCGTTGCCATTAGAAAAAAAGGAAATTGAGGCCAAAGATTCCTGAAACAACTCAGGTTCAGAACAAAAAATGAAAGCCGAGAATCCGATTATTGAAGCCATCAAGACCAGGAGATCGATTCGTCAATTTACAAAAGAGCCAGTTTCGGATGAACTCTTGAATCGGATTCTTGAGTCGGGTTTGTGGGCCTTATCTGGTAAGAACAATCAACCCTGGAAACTTGCTGTCATCCGTGACTTGACATTGAGGAGATCCTTAGCCTCTCTGACCCATTACGGATCCGTTATCCGAAATGCCCCGATCTGCATTGCCGTTTTTTTAGATCACTCCAGGGTTTACGATCGGGTGAAAGATGTGCAGGCGGTGGGTGCCTGCATCCAAAATATGCTGCTCACGATCCATTCGATGGGATTGGGTGGGGTGTGGTTGGGAGAGATCCTAAAGAATAAGGAGAAAGTGGGGGAGTTGTTGGAGGCGGGTGAAAATTTAGAATTAATGGCCGTTGTAACCTTAGGCCATCCGGATGAGAATTCCTTACGATCCGCCACAGGGGATGGGTCTGGAAGACGTGACCGTTTGGAGGAGATGGTCTTTCTGAGAAAATAGGTGGTGCCGAGGAAGAGGAGGAAAATGATCCCTACCAGGGAGGAATGTTTCAGACTGATGGCTGAGTATGGGATGCTGGACCATATTATCGACCACAGTACGGAAGTCGCCAGAGTCGCTCTTTTTCTCTCCACGGAGCTAAATAAGAGAGGGCAAAGGATTGACCTCAGTTTAGTGGAAGCCGCCTCATTATTGCACGATCTTACTAAAACAGAATGCTTTAAGACGAAAGAGGACCATGCTCAGACAGGATCTCAGGTTTTAAAAATAATGGGATACGAGAGGGTCGGAGAGGTAGTGGCAGAGCATATCCTGTTATCGAAACGAAAAGACGCAACTTTTGTGTCAGAGGAGGAAGTGGTCAATTATGCAGATAAAAGGGTCCAACACGATCGGATTGTTTCTTTGGAAGAAAGGTTTAACGATCTCCAGGGCCGATATGCGAAGGATGAGAGAGCCTTTGGACTATTGGAAGAATTAAAGAAGGCCACTTTTGCAATTGAGAATAAAATCTTCTCCATTCTGATGATCGATCCCAATAACCTTCAGTCCCTTCAATTAGAGAGAGATCGATAGATCAGGGTTTGAGTCAATGATGAAAGCATATTTTGAACAAGGTCCCATTCGCCCTCCGAGTGAGGCTGATAGCCTTCTTTTGAGGTTAACACGGAATTGCCCTTGGAATCGTTGCGAATTCTGTCATACTTATAAAAACGAGAAGTTTAGTCTGAGGACCGTGGAGGAGGTGAAGAAAGATATTGACGTTGTCCAGGAGATCATTTCAGAAGTGAAAGCCTTATCTTGGCAGCATGGTTTGGGGGGGGAGATCACGACTCCCCTGGTCAGCCTCATCTTACAAAATCCTCAATATGATGCGGATGGATTCCGCAGTGTCGCCCTTTGGCTTTATAATGGAGGGAAAAATGTTTTTCTTCAGGATGGCAACAACCTGATTCTCAAAACAGGTCAACTGATCGAGATATTGAGGTATCTAAAAGGAAAATTTCCCTCCATTGAGAGGATCACTACTTATGCCCGGGCCAAAACCGTATCAAAAAAGACGATTGAGGAACTTCGGGATCTTCACCACACGGGGCTCTCAAGAATTCATATTGGTTTGGAGACTGGATATGATCCCCTCCTCCAATACATGAGAAAGGGAGTGACGGCTCAAGAGCATATCGAAGCGGGGAGAAAGGTGAAGGAGTCCGAAATTTCCCTTTCGGAATATGTGATCCTCGGGTTGGGAGGAAAAGGAATGTGGAGAGAACATGCCATCGAAACGGCAAAGGTTCTCAATCAGATTAATCCGGACTTCATCCGAGTTCGAACGTTGAAGGTTTTGAAAACGATGCCCCTTTTTAAGAAAGTTGAAAAGGGAGAGTTCATCTTATTGAACGATGATGAGATCGTAGTAGAGGAAAGACTTTTCATTGAACACTTGGAGGGGATTCATAGCACTTTTGTCAGCGATCATATCTTGAACCTGCTCGAAGAGGTGGAGGGGAAACTTCCTGAAGAGAAGAGAAAGATGTTGGCGTTGATCGATCGCTATCTGGGTCTCTCTCCAGAGGAAAAGGCTAACTTCCGATTGGGAAGAAGGGCAGGAGTCTATCGATCGGTGGACGATCTATTCAATCCAGAACTCCACAGTCAGGTTGAGCAGGTCCTCAGACGGATCGAGTTAGAAAAACCAGACGGCATTGAGAAGATCCTCTCCGATTTGATGGAATCGTTCATATGATTTGACTGACCAGCTGGTTTGCCTCGGTTGGGCGAGATAGCGGGGAGCGTTATACAGAGAATTAAAATCGGGGTTTTCAAAAAATAAAAAACTTGACTTTTAAAATATCGATGGTTTATGATGAGCATCATTTTCATCCGTCACTTGATTTTTATTACAAACAAAGATTTTATAAAAAGAAGGAGGTGATTTAAATGACGAAGGCGGAATTGATCGCCAGCATTGGGAAGGAGGCCAAAATTTCGAAGGCGTCAGCTGAAAAGACCCTGAATGCATTTACCAGTTCTGTGACGAAGGTATTGAAGAAGGGTGATAAGTTGACATTAACAGGATTTGGAACTTTCTCTGTGGCGAAGAGGAGGGCAAGGATAGGGAGAAATCCTCAAACTGGGAAGGAGATTAAAATTCCTGCCACCCGAGTGGCAAAATTCAAACCAGGCAATCTGTTAAAATCTGCGGTCAAGTAATCTTATTTTAACTAAATCCTGCTTTATCAATCTTGAAGTTGAGAGGGGAGGAGAGGAAAATCCTCCCCTTTTTTTGTCCTCTGAGCTGATCCAAAAATTACCATTAAGGAGGGAGATCTTTAAACAGGTTATGAACAATGGAACCTTATTGGTTCGCTCCAAAACCACAAGATATTGTGCTTTCATGGCCCAAAACCACAAATCGTTAAGTATTTGAAATTTTAAAGGTTTTTTTAAAAGGGCTTCGCTGACAAATTCAATTTAGTAACGGATTTGAAGAGGTAGATACTCTTGATGCATTTTTTTCCACAGGATTTGAACATTGAGAAATGGTATTCGTCTAATCATTGATTTTTCTGCTTCCAAGGACCATATCGCCCTCTATCCTTTGATCTTAAATCAATTGCAATACCACTATTACGGAGATGAAGACAGAATCGATAAAAGATCGGTCCTACCATGGCAATGATAGAGGAGATCAATCGTAGAGAGGAGTGGTTAATGAAGAGGGAGAAATCAGGTTGAAAGATCAATAGGTTTTTGTTATCGTTTGAACGAAGGATGAAAATAAGTGGATTCATCATAGATAAGGAGCACCCATGAAGCATGTCATTCTGGGAACGGCTGGACATATTGACCATGGAAAGACGGCTTTAGTAAAAGCCCTCACAGGAGTGGATACAGACCGATTAAAGGAAGAGAAAGAAAGAGGGATTACGATTGAATTGGGGTTCACCTTCATGGATCTTCCGAGTGGCATACGGTTGGGAATCATCGACGTCCCGGGCCATGAAAAATTTGTCAAACATATGGTAGCGGGAGTATGGGGTATCGACCTTGTTGCACTCATCATTGCTGCGGATGAAGGGGTGATGCCCCAAACGAGGGAGCACTTAGATATTTGTAGCCTCCTGAAGGTAAAGAAAGGGCTGATTGTCCTTACAAAGATCGACCTCGTCGATGACGAACTCTTAGAGTTGGTAAGGGAAGAGGTGACCGAAACTGTCGGAAACACATTTTTTAAAGACACTCCTATTCTCCCGGTCTCCTCCACATCAGGGAAAGGAATTCCAGAACTGGTTTCAACCCTTGATCATCTTTCAAAAGAGGTTGAAGAGAGGTCATCCAGAGGTCTATTCCGTCTGCCAATCGATCGCGTCTTTGTTATGAAAGGGTTTGGTACCGTCGTAACAGGAACCATGGTCTCCGGGAGCCTTTCCTTAGGAGAGACGGTTGAGATTCTCCCCTCTGGCTTAGAAGGGAAGGTCCGAAACCTCCAGGTCTATAATCGTCCCGTGGAAAGAGCCGTGGCAGGACAGAGGGCAGCGGTCAACCTTCAGGGAATAGAGGCTTCTGTTATCGAGAGGGGGGATATCCTTGCTCACCCCAACACCCTCACCCCAACCCGGCTCATCGATGTCTATCTTGAATATTTACCCAATGCTCCACGGCCATTAAAACACCGAACCAAGCAGAGATTTCATATTGGCACAAACCTGACCACTGCGTCCATTTTCCTACTCGATCGAGAAGAATTGGCTCCCGGAGAAGAGGGAGTTGTCCAATTAAGATTGGAGCGATCAGTGGTGGCCCTGCCTCAGGACCGCTTTGTGATCCGGGGCTCTGGAGTTATCCAGACGCTTGGGGGAGGGGTGGTTCTGGACACTCATCCGGTCAAACATCGACGGTACTCCCCGCCGGTAATAAAAGAGCTGCATCTCCTTAAGGACGGGACCGGTGAACAGATTCTCGGCCAACATATCCTCCGTTCGGGGGCGGCTGGAATTGCCTTCGGAGATCTCTTGAGCCGGGTTGCGATGCCTCCCGATGAGATCCAGATGAATCTCAAGAAAATGATGGAAAAAGGTGATATTCTTTTGCTCGATCCAGAGAGGCTGAAAGTCATTAACATGCATGAATATGATCGCTTAAAAGAAATGGTCCTTCAGCAACTCAAGGAATTCCATCAACGATTTCCAATGAAATCGGGATTGGCCAAAGAGGAGCTGAGGACGAAACTCCCCACGGAAGTGGATGTCAAACTTTTCCAGATTCTTCTCAATGGGCTGATTCAATACAAAGAGGTGATATTAGAAAAAGACAAATTGAGGCTCCCAGAGCATCAAGTCTCAGCGGCTGATGAGAAGGGTTTGATCAAACGGGTAGAAGAAGCTATTCTGAAAGGTGGACTCCAGCCTCCTTCCTTTAAGGAGTTGTCAGAGGAGTGGTTAGAAGAGGAAGAGGAAGTTCGCTCCGTCCTTGAACATCTCGTCCATGAAGGGGTTTTGGTCAAGATTAAAAGTGGGATGTATTTCCATCGAGTCCACTTCGACCAACTGAGAGAGGCGTTGATCACCTATTTAAAATGCCACAAAGAGATCACCACTCCTCAATTCAAGGAACTTACCGGGGCTTCACGAAAATATGCCATCCCACTGATTGAGTATTTTGATCAGATCAAATTGACTCTTCGATTGGGAGAGAAGAGGGTGCTGAGGACTGCCTCCTAATAAGATGTTGATCTAAGGAAGCATCCCCAATTCCGTGAAATTAGCAGAGGAAGATAGACCGGACTTCGAAAGTTTTAGAAATGCGGTCATTTGACATGTTAGGGATAACTTTCGTATTTGCTAAAAATAGAGGTTTATGATGGGTTTTTCAACGTTCGAGTTAAATCCATAAGAGGTTCCGCCCTGCCTTCGTCCCGCAAGGCGGGGCTACGCACAGGCAGGTCTAAAACTTTCTCAGCCGTCCTGTCTTCCTCATGGTGCTTAATCTCATTACGGAAAAAAAGATGTTTACTTGATCTAAGGGATCCATGAAAAATCTATACCCTTATGATATATATCCGGACAGATGTTTGTTCCCCCAAAGTTGGCCCATTCGACGGCGCCCAAGCCCCGCCCTTTAGGACAGGGAAAATGGCGTCGCTCAAGGTCAACCCTGAGCAAACCCGGGTCTTTAGGCCGGGAGGTCGAAGGGTTGACAATAAAGCTCCGCAAGGATATAAATTGATCGAAACGTATTAAATAATAAGCAAATAACCCAATGACCAAGAGTATAAATATACGGAAGGGGTTTTAAAATGCCAGGGAAAAAGAAGATTACAAAAAAGAGATTGAAGGAACCTGATGAATTCATAACTTTCACCCAGATGGCCTTTCTCTTTATTAGCCACCATTTCAAAAAAGTAGTAACGGGCGGGATCATTCTTTTGATCATCATCTTGTTCATCATCTTTTTTCGGATGTGGGAGAGACAAAAAGAAGAAGAGGCCTATCGGAAGCTTGGTTTAGCAATGGCGCTTTACCAGAGAGCAAGCTCTGTAAATCGAGAGAGATTGCCATCAGAATACAAAAATGTCTTAGCGAAATTTGATGAGGTGATTACAGAATTTCCTCGAACCTCGTCTGGGAAACTCTCTTTTTTATATAAGGGAAACATTCATCTCAAGTTGGATGAATTCGAAGAAGCTCTAAAAGCTTATCAAACCTTTCTCGAAAAAGCGGGTAAGGAAAGACTTTACCGCTTATTTGCATTGGAGGGTTTGGGTTACGCCTTTCAAGGAAAGAAAGATTACGAAAGTGCACTCCGGACTTATCAGAAAATCATAGAAATGGGCGAGAGTGTACAAATGGCCGATTCCTACTTAAATATGGGACTTTGCTATGAAAAATTGGGGAAAAATAAGGAGGCATTAGAAAATTATAAAGCCTTTTTGAAGGTATCGCAAAAATCGATGGTGACCAATATGATAATGAGAAAAATCTCTCACCTTGAAAAGTAGGCAAGTAAGTTAAATAGAGATTTCTGGAAAAGTCATGAAATCTCTGATTACACTGATTAGGGACCGATTACACACCGCAGCGTAGCCGCAACCGAAAAGAGCCAATGAAATCACCCCCTCACCCTCCCCTCTCCCCCGAAGGTGGGGGAGAGGGAAAGGGTGAGGGGGAAAATCCTGACAAAATTTGCTTAACAAAATTTCAAGAAATTCAAGGTTAGTAGCACAGATACCAAACATATTGAGAAATCATGGAAATCTGCGTAATCATCTTTTGGAATCTGTGTAATCGAGAGAGTGTGTAGTAGTTTTTCAGAGCTCTCAATTTCACTTGACAAAAACAAACAATAATTTATATTTGTGACAAAAATTACAAGTTAAATTTACCCCGTTAGAAAGCCCCGCTGCTTGCAGCGGGGATAATGTCTATCTCTTTTTTAGCGAACTTGGGGGTTTAATGCCCCGTCTGAGCCTTCCCGTTAGAAGGTAGGAGACTTTCTAACGGGGTTTACTCAAAAGAACCAATCCATTCAAAGAGGTGATTTATGGAAAAAGTGATCATGAGTGGAAATGAAGCCATTGCGAGAGGAGCATTCGAGGCTGGCGTAAAAGTAGCAGCGGCATACCCAGGCACTCCCAGTACCGAAATCTTAGAAACCGTTGCACAGGAGTATAAAGATATTTATGCCGAATGGGCACCTAATGAAAAAGTCGCTTTAGAAGTCGCCTACGGGGCATCTATGGCAGGTGCCAGGACAATGGCATCAATGAAACATGTGGGTCTCAATGTGGCAGCAGATCCCTTCATGACCCTTTCGTATGTCGGGGTATGTGGCGGTTTGGTCGTCATCACCTGTGATGATCCAGAGCTTTATAGTTCCCAAAACGAACAGGATAATCGGCATTATGCCAGATTTGCAAAGGTTCCAATGTTTGAACCAAGCGATAGCCAAGAGGCGAAGGATTTTATGAAATTGGCTTTTGAGGTGAGTGAGAAGTTTGATACACCTGTGATGTTAAGAGGTGTCACGCGAATCTCTCATGCAAAGGGCATCGTAGAATTAGAAGAGCCCATCGTTCCCCCGGTTACTATAGAGATCCGAAAAGATACAGCAAAATATACCATGCTGCCTTCCTATGCAAGAGTTAGACATGGCATCATCGAAGAACGTTTGCTCAAATTAAAGGAGTTTGCTGAGAAATTCCCTGGTAATCGAATGGAGATCAATGACCCAATGATTGGAATTATTACTGCGGGCATTTCGTATCAGTATGCAAAAGAGGTTTTTCCCAATTATTCTTACCTAAAGCTGGGTATGGTATGGCCCTTACCCAAAAATCTGATCGGGGAGTTTTTTAAGAAAGTTAAAAAGGTCTATATTGTAGAGGAATTGGATCCTTTCCTGGAAGACAATATCAGGGCAATGGGATTTAAACCAAAGGGGGGTAAGGATCGATTCCCTATTTGTGGTGAACTAAATCCTTACATCGTTGAAAAGGGAATGTCCAGAAAGAAGTTTAAACCTCGAAAGCCTGTTTTCAAGGAGCCTGTTCCTCCTCGGCCACCCAACCTGTGTCCTGGGTGTCCTCATCGAGGTGTTTTCCATGTTTTAAGGAAACTGAAAGTTTTTGCCTCGGGTGACATTGGGTGTTACACATTGGGTGCCTATCCTCCTTTGAATGTGATCAATAGCAATATCTGCATGGGAGCAAGTATTGGCGGTGCCCATGGCATGGCAAAGGCACTGGGAGAGAAAGGGAAGGGGAAGATTGTCGGTGTGATCGGAGATTCCACATTCCTCCATGCTGGAGTCCATCCTTTAATGGATATAGGTTATAATCGAAGTTACGCCACGATTATCATTCTCGATAATAGGACAACCGGGATGACAGGCCAGCAGGAGCATCCGGCGACAGGATATACTATCAGAGGAGAAAAAGCACATCGGATCGATTTCGTTGAATTGGGTCGAGTCCTTGGAATTGAAAATCCAAGGAAAATAAATCCATGGAATTTGGAGGAGACGGAAAATGTCATTAAGGAAGAACTCGAAAAGGACGAACCTTCTCTCGTCATCAGTGAAGGGCCCTGCACGCTACTTCGGAGGGCTTTTAAGAAATATAATAAGCCTCTTCAGGTGGATTCCACCAAATGTATTGGATGTAAAACCTGTATCAGCCTGGGTTGTCCTGCTATCTCTTATCAACCTGTGGAAGGAGAGATGGCCGTGACAGCTGAGGGTAAGAAGCGAAAGGGAATTGCTTTTATCGATCCGAGCCTGTGTCCTGGATGTCATCTCTGTTTTCAGGTCTGTAAATTTGGGGCCATTCAGAGCCAGGAGGAGAAGCCCATTTGGGGTTTTGAAACCCTGTAAACCCCGTTAGAAGGTCTTCGACCTTCCAACGGGAGGGCCACATGGGGCTTTGAACCCTGTGTTCGCTCTAAAAAAAATTATATCTTCATCCCCGCTGCAAGCAGCGGAGCTTTCTAACGGGGTAAACCAATGGAATAATGGAACGTTGGAAGAATGAATTATGAGTTTAGAGTTTAGAATTTAAATTCATAACTCTTAATTATGAATTCTAAATTCCAGTATTCCATGATTCCTAATCTCTCCATAGGGGGATGCAATGGAAAATTTTACAACCAATATATTAGTAGCAGGCGTTGGAGGGCAAGGAGTCATCCTGGCCAGCGACATCATGTCCGAAGTTTTCATGAAAGCCGGTTACGATGTGAAGAAGAGTGAAGTTCACGGTATGGCGATGAGGGGAGGGATTGTCACTTCCCATTTTCGGTTCGGGAAAAAGGTTTATTCACCTCTTATCAAAGAAGGAGAAGTCGATATCCTCTTCGCGTTTGAGCAACTGGAAGGTCTTCGATGGATTAACCACTTAAAACCCGACGGAAAAATTGTTATGAATGATCACAAGATTAATCCTCCTATTGTCAATTTAGGGGAGATGGAATATCCAAAGGGTATTCCCGAAAGGATTAAATCGAGATTTAAAGATTTTTATTTGGTAAAGGGAACGGAAATCGCACTCGGAATGGGAGACGTGCGTGCGGCGAACGTTGTGCTTTTGGGCGCCATCTCTAAATTTTTCGAAGTCAATGAAGAACTCTGGTTGAACACCATCTTGAATCACCTTCCGCCCAAGGTTCATGAACTGAATAGAAAAGCGTTCTCCGCAGGTAGGGAACAAATCCATTCAACTTAATAAAATTGCATAAATATCCTGATTTCCCCTCACCCTTCCCCTCCCCCCAGGGAAACTGTGTCGTAATCATCATGGAGGGTAGATTCCGGCGGAATCCCGCCGTGGCGGGATCAGGCTCCTCAGCGTTAGAATGCGGTCGTTTAAACCTTGCAGTTGCAAAAAAACGGTCCAAAAGGGAGATGAGTGTACTGGAAAACCTTTACAGCGGCACCTTTAGTCTTTTAGCTACCCTGTTTCCCAGCATATTACAAAAGTCACCTCAGGTGACATCGCATGTTACCCATAAAACATTGAAAAACCCGCATTGGAAAGGTTTGGAAGTACACTCATCTTCCTTTTCAATGCAACGTTGAGGTAAAGTTATGGGTAATCGGCCTTCATAGAAATAGGATTCTTTTCATCGGCTTGGAGCCCCGAAGCTAAGCGATGAAAGGTTTCCGCCCTGCCTTCGTCCCGCAAGGCGGGACTACGCGCAGGCAGGTCTAAAGCTTCGTCACCCGACCACTTGTTCTGTGTTGCAACGGAAGTAGTTTCTCGTTGATTACGACACAGTCTCAAGGGGGAGGGGGATGGGGTGAGGGGGCAAAAAGGGCGAAGTCACGCGTTTTGTGGGATTTCGCCCTTTGTTTTTATGGTCCTTTCATTTATAATTTTTTGGCAGAGGGGAGGAAATGAAAAAATGAGAAGGCATCGATTTTCCCTAAAGATATTTTTTATTTTAACGGTGATTTTAGTATGGGGCATTGGATCTTCTTCCTCAAAAGATCGTTTTCATCAATTTACAATGAAGAATGGCCTCAAAGTAATCCTGGAAGAGAATCGAACGGCACCCGTTGTGGCTCTACAAATCTGGGTGAAGGTCGGTAGTGGGGATGAGAAGGATGATGAAGCAGGGATATGCCATTTGATCGAACACATGCTCTTCAAAGGAACGGAGAAAAGAAAGGTTCGTGAAATGGCGAGGGAGATAGAGTCATTGGGAGGATATGTCAATGCTTATACTTCTTATGACCGAACGGTGTATCATGTGACACTCGCCAGCCGTTATGCTGATACAGGCCTTGATATTTTGAGCGATGCGGTTCAACATTCGACCTTCGATCCATCCGAATTAGAGAAGGAGAGAGAGGTGATCTTGGAAGAGATTCGCATGGGACAGGATAATCCTTCCAGAAGACTCTTTCACCAGACAATGGCCACCCTTTATCAACAACATCCCTATCGGAGACCTATCATTGGGTATGACAGCACGATCCGTTCCATCCAACGGGATCGGATGATCTCCTTTTTTAAGAAATGGTACGCACCCAACCGGATGGTTTTCATCGCGGTGGGGGATTTCGATCTTCATGAAATGGAGAAGAGGGCAAGAGAAATATTTGAAGAGTTTAGACCATCTTCTGAAGGCGCGCTTCAGCGGATTGAGGAGCCCGAACAGGTGGGAGTTCGCTCTGTTATCTCCCATGGAAACTTTAAAGAGACTTACCTACAGATAGCCTTTCCCATCACCCCGGCCAAACATGAAGATACTCCGGCCCTTGATGTACTCTCTTACATCTTGGGTGGGGGGGAGGCTTCTCGACTCGTTCAGAAGGTCAAGTTGGAGAAGGGGTTGGTTCACTCTATTCTTGCCTCTTCCTACACACTAAAGGATCCGGGTCCTTTTATCATCGGGGCGACGCTCTCTGTTGAGAATTTTGAAGAGGCAATGAAAGCCATTCTGGAAGAGATAGCCCGTTTGGTCCAAGAAGGGGTCACCGCAGAGGAACTCCATCGTGTCAAGGTTAACATTGAAAGCAATCTGATCTATGACCGACAAACAGTACAAGGGCAGGCAAGAAAAATGGGGGATTATGAGGTCATTGCAGGCGATATTCAATTTGAAAAAGAATATATGAGGAGGGTGGGTCTTATCGGAAATGAGGATATTCAAAGGATTTTAGGAAAATATTTTAAAACCTCTCGACTGGTGATCAGCCTGCTCGTACCCTCGGAGAAGGCTGAGTTGTTTAAGAATCTCCCCGTAGATTCGATTGTTGAGAAGGTGAGGCTTAATGAATCGTTGATAGCGAAGAGGGGGACATCACCGGTTTTTAAAACGATTTTGGAAAATGGGATTCGAATCATTGTGAAGGAGAATCGATCGATTCCCATTGTTTCCATTCAAGCCTCTTTTTTGGGTGGGGTTCGGTTTGAAGAGGAATCTGAAAATGGGACTAACCATTTTATGGCGATCATGGTGACCAAAGGCACAGAAAAACAGAGCACTCTCGAGATATCGAAGAAGGTCGAGAGGATGGCAGGTTCCCTCAACGGCTTTTCCGGCTATAATAGTTTTGGCCTGACCTTCACCTTTTTAAGCCAACATTTTGAAGAGGCGTTCGCCTTATTCACAGAGATCATTAAACAACCATCCTTTGATGCCGGGGAAATGGAGAGGAGGAGGCGGTTGATCATGGCGGCCATTCGACAGCAAGAGGATGACCTGATTGGGATGGCATTCAAACTTTTTCGGAAGACCCTTTTTGAGAAACATCCTTATCGAATGGATACCTTGGGAACTCTCGAGTCCATCCAGAGACTGACTCAAAAGAATTTGAAAGAATATTATCAAAGGATTGTCGTTCCACAAAATATGGTCCTCACGGTGGTGGGTGATGTGGATTTGAATCAGGTGGTCGATTCCGTGAAAAAAGGGTTTGGAGACCTCAAGAGAAGGGATGTTGTTGGCCCCTCCATTCCTGAAGAGCCTTCTTTTCAAAAAATAAGAAGGTCTGAAATCTATAAAACGAAGGAACAGGCTCACTTTGTCCTCGGTTTCTTAGGCACGACCTTTCAACATAAAGACCGTTACGCCATGGAGGTTTTAGAGGCAGCTTTATCCAGTCAAGGAGGAAGGTTGTTCCATCAATTAAGAGATAGGGAGAGTCTGGCCTATGCTTTAGTCTTTACCGCCAGACCCAATTTGGATCCGGGATACATTGGGGTCTATATGGGAACTCATCCAGCTAAGTTGGAGAAGGCTATGGATGGGGTGTTCAGGGAGTTAAGAAAGGTGAAAGAGGAAGGTCTCACAGAAGAGGAGGTGGAGCGGGCTAAAAAATACCTCATCGGTAACTTTGAAATCGGGCTTCAAACGAATGGAGCCCAGGCGAATCAAATCTCCCTCGACGAACTCTACGGTTTGGGATTTGATCATTATCAGAAATATCCTCGGGAGATACGAAAGGTTTCGAGAGAGGATGTCAATCGAGTTGCAAAGGAATACTTCAATTTAGAAGTCTATGCCATCGCTATCATCCGACCTCCGGTGGAGAAAAAGGAATGAGTGCCCGATTACGCATACCCCTTTTCTCACTCAGTGACACCTTAGAGTGCGGGCAGTTTTTCCGCTATACCAAGGTCATGGAGTCCTATCTCGTTCAATCCTCTAATCAAATCTTCTCCCTTTATCAGAAAGGGAATTCTCTTTTTTATGAAGGAGTGGATGAATCGTTTCTGATCCATTTTTTCAGATTAGATGAGGATTTGGATTCTATTTTGAAGGAGATTGATCGGGATCCGGTCATCCACGAAGCCATTCAGAAATATCGAGGTCTGAGATTGATTCGGCAGGATCCCTGGGAGTGTTTGGTCTCTTTCTTGTGCTCCTCTGCAAAGACCATTCCTCATATTCGCTCCATGATCGAAGAACTTTGCAAGTCGTGCGGAAAGAAGATCTTTTTGGGAAACTACATGGGTTATGGATTTCCAGAGCCTCATGTAATAAAGAACCCTCTTCAGTTGGAATCAGTCAGGGCAGGATTCAGAAAAAATTATATATGGAAGGCCTGCCAATGTATCGATCGAGACCAACTTCTAACACTGAAAAATCTATCCTACCAAGAAGCGAGAAAATCACTGATGAGACTCTTTGGAGTTGGAAAGAAGGTAGCGGATTGTACGCTGCTCTATTCTTTAGATTTTCTTGAGGCCTTCCCGATCGATACTTGGATCAAAAAAGGTTTACAAAAGGCTTATTTTAGAGGGAGAAAAATAGCGGAAAAAGAGATGGAGGGCTTTGTATCAAACCATTTCGGTCCCTATGCTGGTTATGCCCAACTTTATCTATACCATTTCTGGCGCCATCATACTTTTTAAACCCCTCTGTCCGTCCTTACTCGCCAAGGAGAAAGGGCAAGGGAAGGGGGATCATGCCTTGACGATTTTTTTCTTCCATCGCCTCATATTTTTTGTCACATTTCGAGTATCGATAACAAGAGGGGCCTGCTTCACAACCCAATGATAATCGATTTGACTGTGGTCAGTGACCACCACGACGGCATCGATTCTGCGAAGTAGCCGGTCTGTAAGAGGGGAGGATTTCAATCTAAAAGAGTATTTTCTAAAAGCAGGAAGGATGGGTATATAGGGATCATGATAGAGGATGGTCGCCCCCTTTTTCTGGAGGAGATCCATAATGGCCAGGGCAGGGGATTCCCTGGCATCGTCCACATCCTTCTTATAGGCCACACCGAGGATTAATATTTTTGCCCCTTTGATACTTTTTCTACTCTCATTGAGTCCATCCAGAATCTTGGAGACAACATAATAGGGGATGGAGACATTGATTTCGCCGGCTAACTGGATAAACCTTGTGGTGAAATCATATTCCTTGGCTTTCCAAGATAGATAGAAAGGATCGATGGGAATACAGTGACCTCCCATTCCTGGACCCGGGTAGAAAGGCGAAAACCCAAAGGGTTTGGTGCTCGCCGCTTCGATGACCTCCCAAATATCGATTCCCATTCGGTCGGCCAGCATTTTCAATTCATTTACCAAGGCAATATTTACACTCCGGTAGATATTTTCCAGGAGTTTGGTCAATTCAGCCACCCGAGGTGATGAGACGGGAATCACCCTCTGGATAATCTGACGATAGAGAGAAAGGGCTACTCTCTGGCAGGATGGAGATACACCTGCGACGACCTTCGGTATCTGATGGGTTGTGAATCTTTTATTTCCAGGGTCCTCTCTTTCCGGAGAGAAGGCCAGAAAGAAATCTTTCCCTACCCTCAAGCCTGTGGATTCCAATCGAGGAAGAATCAATTCTTCAGTCGTTCCCGGATAAGTGGTGCTCTCAAGAACAATCAATTGCCCTTTCCGGAGATGATCCCGAATGGCTTCAGTCGTTTTTTCTATGTATTGAAGATCGGGTTCCATTTTTTCGGTCAAAGGAGTGGGTACACAAATCAGGATACAATCCGGTTCGACAAGACGGGAGAAATCGTGTGTCACATCTAAATGGCCACTGCGGACAAATTTGGAAATTCGGGAGGAAGGGATGGATTTCAAATAGCTTCTCCCCCTCTTCAGTGTGGCGACTTTTTTTGAATCCACATCGAATCCCAGGATTCGAAAACCCTCCTCACAAAATCTTAAGACGAGAGGAAGGCCAACATATCCCATACCGATGATTCCGACAGTGATCTCCTTCTGGAGAATTCTTTTAACGAGTCGATCCACGATCTTTCCTTTCATAGTGAAATCTCTGGATCCATTCCCCTCCCCATTGACGAGCTGAGCTTTACACGCACTTGACACAAGGGGTATAGCCAACTAAGCGAAAATATTGTTAATTTAAAATACGAAAAATGGAACCACCAGACCAAACCATATCTTTAACAATTTTCACAAATTATAACTCCAATGCTATCAATGAGTTACCTCTACCCCCTGTGTCAAGCGTGTATAATGGTCACCCCTACAAGGGAGGGGGAAAAATAGAAATTTGTTGATAAGTTCATTTTTTATAAAAACCATTGATCCGTTCCACCACATAGACCTGCTGATCTTCCGTCAATTCAGGATAGATCGGCAAGGCAAGGGTCTCTTCAGCAGCCTTCTCAGAGGATGGAAAATCTCCTGGGTGGTGGTCTAAAGAGGAATAGCATTCTTGTAAATGGAGGGGGACAGGGTAGTAGATTTCCGTTCCAATCCCTTCTTTCGTAAGGAACTGTCTCAACTCGTTCCTCTTTGGAACAGCGATCACATATTGATGAAAAATATGACGGTTCTTATATTGAATCCTTGGAAGCCTGAAACCGGGTAGAAATAGAGAGAGATCTTTCAGAAGCGATCGATACCGTTCGGCATTCTTCTGCCTCGCTTCGGTCCATCTCTCAAGATGCCCGAACTTAGCGAAGAGGATGGCTGCCTGAATCGCATCGAGTCGGCTGTTGATCCCAATCCACTTGTGGAAATATTTCGGTTGACTTCCATGAACCCTCAAGATTCGGATCTTTTCAGCCCAAGTGGGATTATTCGTAACGACCATCCCAGCATCCCCAAAGGCACCTAGGTTTTTTGTAGGGAAAAAAGAAAAACATCCAAGATCCCCTATCTGTCCAGCCCTCTGCGCATCAGAACGGAGAGGGGGCCAATATTCCGCTCCCAGGGCCTGAGCAGCATCTTCGATCACGAAGAATTGTTTGGCCTTTGCAATTTGAAGGAGAGGGTCCATATCAGCGCATTGTCCATAGAGATGGACAGGTATGATGGCCTTCGTTTTTGAGGTGATTTTTGCTTCGATTTTATAAGGGTCGATGTTATATGTTTCCGGATCGATATCCACAAAAACAGGTGCCGCCCCTAAGCGAGAAACAACGCCTGCCGTGGCAAAGAAAGTAAAGGGTGGAAGAAGGACCTCATCTCCAGGCCCAATTCCCAAAGCCATCAATGATAAAAGGAGGGCATCCGATCCTGAAGCCACCCCGATAGCGTATCGCGTCTGGCAATATTGGGCGATCGTTTGCTCCAGAGCCTCCACTTGTGGCCCTAAAATGAATTGTTGAGTCTTAAATACTTCATTTAGGGCAGATTTGATCTCTTCTTCAATGGAAGAAAACTGGGGGACTAAGTCAAGAAAAGGAACTTTCATTTTCATTGCTATCCTTCCGATCGCAGGCTGGCACGAACAATGGAAATTGAATTAATCCCCCCCTTCCCCCCCTTTAGAAAAGGGGGGATAGGGGGGATTTGAACGATGGACTTCAAATTAAGATAAAAAAAAATGATAGTCAAGGCTATTTTTCAAAGATATAATATGAAACATGAAAGGTCGGATCAATCTTGATTCCATTTCGATCGTGTTGGTTAGATCCAAATTCCCTGAAAACATTGGTTCGGTAACGAGGGCCATGAAAAATATGGGATTGAATCATCTGATATTGGTCGATGGATGTTCTCCTCTCCATTTCAATGCTTACAAATTAGCCTCAGGGGCCGAGGATATCTTGGAAAGGGCAGAGGAATTTTCCACATTGAAAGAAGCCATCTCTCAAATGGGTTGTGTCGTCGGGACAACTTCACGAGCGGGGAAGGAAAGAAGTCCCCTTCTGACTCCAGAAGACTTGGCCAAGAAGTTAATTCTCCTTTCCGCAAAGAATCCAGTTGGCCTGGTCTTTGGTTCGGAAAAAGAAGGATTGACGAATGAGGAGCTATCTCTTTGTCACCTTTATGTGAGGATCCCCTCCTCTGAGTCATTTCCATCCCTCAATCTGGCACAGGCCGTGATGGTGATTTGTTATGAATTATTTAAATCTTCGAGGACAATTTCCAAACATCCAAGGCAGTTAGCTCAGGCTGAGAAGTTAGAGAGAATGTTTGAACATATGGAAAAAACACTCTTGAGTATTGGGTTCTTGGATTCGAATCATCCGAAAAGAATGATGAGGGTCCTGAGGCGGCTCTTTGGAAGGAGCCAGATGGACGATAGAGACGTGCAGATTCTCCAAGGCATATGGAGTCAAATGGACAGGCATAGAAAAAAGGAAAGACGCTAAGCGCTTTGCCTCCCCTCCGCAAGTCGCCGACGCGCCAAAGCCGCTTTGGCGACGGCGCGGCTTCTGGAGGCGGGCACTCTGCGCACAGCGAAATAAGGAGGATGAATAGAATGTTAGGAAAATGGATAGGAATGATTTTATTCTTCTTTTGGGCATTGGGTCTCTTGGGGATAAGAACGGGCTATGCCTCGATATCCCTCCCTAAACCTTCTTTGGATGGGAAGGTTTCAGTGGAGAAAGCAATCAAGGAGAGAAGGACCATTCGAGATTTTAAGGAGCGGCCCCTCTCTCTCGCTTATCTTTCTCAACTTTTATGGGCTGGGCAAGGGATTACGGATCCTAAGGAGGGGAAGAGGGCTGCGCCCTCTGCAGGGGCCCTTTACCCTTTAGATATTTATGTGATTGCGGGAGAAAAAGGAGTTAAGGGAATGGAGGCAGGCGTTTATCACTACTTACCAAAAACACATTCAGTTTTACCCATCTCAAAAGGAGATCGTCGAAAAGAGATTGCCTCAGCCTCTTTACGGCAAATGTGGATGGCTAAAGCACCTGTCATCTTTATCATTACAGCAGAATATAAAAGGATCACTTGGAAATATGGTGAAAGAGGGATTCGATATGGTCTCATAGAAGTAGGGCATGTGGGTCAAAATCTATTTCTACAGGCCGAAGCCCTGGGATTGGGGGCTGGGATTGTGGGAGCCTTTAATGATGAGGATGTTTCAAAAGTCATAGGCCTCCCTCCTAAACATGAACCCATATTGATTATGCCTGCGGGTTATAAAAATTAATAAAAAACACCCCTTTCCCGATTTATCAAGAGAAAGGGGGTTTTAAAAACTGGAATTATCTCTTAATAAAGAATCTACCCTTTCTTTAAAAAGGGCGTGAGAAGGTCGATCGGAACAGGGAAGATTGTGGTGGAATTCTTCTCTGTAGCCACTTCGGTCAATGTCTGAAGGAATCTTAACTGAAGTGCCGCGGGATTGACACTGATCACATTTGCAGCCTGGGCCAATTTTTCAGCGGCTTGAGCTTCTCCCTCTGCGTGGATGATTTTAGCCCTTCTCTCCCTCTCTGCCTCAGCCTGGCGGGCAATGGCCCTCCGCATCTCTTCAGGGAGATCCACCTGTTTGGTTTCAACCAAAGAGACTTTAATTCCCCATGGCTCTGTGTGTTTATCTAAGATATCCTGGAGTGTTATGTTGATCTTTTCCCTTTGGGAAAGCAGCTCATCCAATTCTGCCTGGCCCACGACGCTCCGGAGGGTGGTTTGAGCCAACTGAGAAGTAGCGTAAAGATAGTTTTCCACCTCAACCACTGCCTTATTCGGGTCGATCACTCGGAAATAAACGACCGCATTCACTTTGATGGAGACATTGTCACGGGTGATCACATCCTGCGGTGGGATATCGAGGGTCACTGTTCTCAGGCTGATCCTTAACATCTTATCAACCCCAGGAATGATGAAAAAAATCCCCGGCCCCTTCGCACCAATGAGCCTTCCTAATCGAAAGATCACCCCTCGTTCATATTCCCTGAGAATCTTGATGGCTGAGGCAGCTACGATCAATATAAAGACAATAAGAAAAAAGAAACCTGATGGAAGACCTGTTATACCCATATTATTCCCTCCTTATTGAATTTTTTTTACTTTCAATTTAAGATTTACCAAGCCGATGACTTGAACTTTTTCCCCTTTTTCTATAGGCTGATCACTGAGAGCATTCCAGAACTCTCCATGAATGGAAACTTTTCCTTCAGGAGCGATGGGCGTTGTAACCGTACCTTCCTCTCCAACAAGCCCTTCCGTACCTGTTGTTGGCTTTGACAGCCGAGCCTCAATCGCCTTGGTGACAGCAAATATGAAAAAGGCAGCGCTAACCAGAACTGCAGGGATGATCACGCTTAAAGAGATCTTCATATATTCACCCGGGCTTTGAAATAACATCAAGGAACCTAAGAGAAGGGAGATCACACCCCCAACAGCTAACAGTCCATGACTAACCACCTTTATTTCTGCAATAAAGAGAATGATGGCAAAAAAGATCAATGCCAAACCAGCGTAGTTGACCGGGAGCATCTGCAAGGCATAAAAGGCAAGAATAAGGAAGATTCCGCCGACCACTCCGGGAAGAATGGCACCAGGACTTGAAAGTTCAAAAAAGATTCCGTAAATTCCTAACATGAGAAGGATGTAAGCGATCGTTGGATTAGAAATGATATCCAAAAGTCGATCCCGCCAGCTCATCTGTATAGATCGAGGTTTTACTCCCTTTGTAAGGAGAGTGCGGGTGACCCCATCAAATTTAACGACTTTCCCATCGATTTTAGTAAGAAGATCTTGAAGATCCGGGCTGATAAAATCGATCACCTTCAGTTTAAGTGCTTCTTCATCAGTGATGGAAACACTCTTCCTCACCGCCTTTTCAGCCCAATCCACATTTCTTCCCCTCGTCTTTGCGGTCGCCTTGATGTTCGCAACAGCATCGTTAACGACCTTTTCCGTCATCGTTTTACTTTCTTTTCCCTCAGCTCCAAGTGTGACAGGATGAGCTGCCCCAATATGAGTGCCGGGAGCCATCACAGCAATGTGAGCAGCTATCGTGATAAACACGCCCGCAGAGGCTGCCCTTGCCCCGCCCGGAGCCACGTAGACGATAATCGGGATATTGGAAGCAAGGATCTTTTTGACAATAATCCTCATCGACTCCATCAACCCACCAGGGGTATCCAATTGAATGATCAGACATTGGGCACCCTGTTGAGCCGCTTCGTCAATCGAATCTGTAATGAATTTGGCGGTCGCTGGATTGATGATCCCATCGACCTCAATGGAATAGATTGGAGCCTTTTCCTGCACCTGTCCCGAAATTACAGAAGCGAGGAAAAACAGGAAAAAGACGGAAAACAATATTAAGCCTTTCTTTCTCTTCAAGATTTTATCTCCTTCAAAATAAAATATCCCAAAAAAGGAGGATTGTCAAATCATTCCAAGAAAAAACCAAGACCTCCCCATTCATTAAAGCTGATCTTCTACAGTTGCAAAAAAATAATATTCAGTAATTACGAATAGATAGGGGTGTCAGAAAAGGTCTTGGCACCACAGATGGCTCTTTGAATAAACCGCATCATAGGTCCCGAATTGTTGGAGGAACAGCCACCCCAACAGATTGAAAGACCTTACCGCAAATCCCTTTACATTCACTACGGACAGCCAATGACTTG
>Ga0315274_10003719_pt1 | contig 22671 bp, 21 predicted proteins | sample YL17G02_20_MG_FD_203700 | JGI IMG/M metagenome (GOLD analysis project Ga0315274, IMG submission 203700) | Sediment microbial communities from Yellowstone Lake, YNP, Wyoming, USA - YL17G02_20 | ecosystem: Environmental > Aquatic > Freshwater > Lake > Sediment | place: USA: Wyoming | collected...
ACCTCGGGTGTAAGGTAGATGGCGGTGGCTGTTTTCATGCACGAGAGCATAGCCGCTCCCGATTTATATGTCAAGAGAATAATGGGACACTACACTAGTTCAGTGGCATTGGTGATGCTGCGTTCGATCAAGGCGAGGGGTTTCATCGTTGGGTGTAGATCGTTGACTGTCGGCTTGTCGTGCTCCCACACCGTGCGCTCATTGGTGGGGCCATGCCAGCGCGGGGCCTGGCCGCGCTTGAACGCGTAGAAGCAGGGCTCATACCAGTGCTTGTACTGGGCGAAGAGCGCGCCCGCCCCGTTGTTCTTGACCCAGACGAGGAGGTTCCGCTCCTGCCAGCCGCACTGGGCCAGGCAGTCCAGCACATCGCGCAGATGCGAGCTGGCAAACCACAGGTACAACGGCGCCTTGTCATCGGAGTGCTGGTGCGCGAGGCTCAGGCTGCCGGTGAGCAGTGTGCGGTACTCATTGTCGGTCAGATCATCCCAGTAGGCGTCGCCTTCCTGTCCCTCCCCACCACGGCGCTTCGCCCCGATGCGTTCCTCCTGTGCGGCTCTTCCGCCGAGGTAGTTGATGGCATAGGGCGGGTCGGTGATGATGGCGTGCGCGCTCTCGCCCTGCATGAGCCGCTCCCAGTTTGAGGGGTCAGTGCTATCGCCACACAGCAGCCGGTGCCGGCCCAACTGCCAGATCTCTCCGGGCTGCACGCGCGTGGGTCCCTGCTGCTGCTCCGCTTCCGCCATCGCCTGGTCGGCGTCGAAGGTTTCGTCGCGGCCGCTCTTCTCTTGTGCGTCCAGCCTCGCCAACAGGCTCGCCAGGTCATCTTCGGTGAAGCCGCTGTAGACCAGCGCCTGCTCTTCATCCAATCGTTGCAGCAATTCAGCCAGCGCGTGCTCATCCCAGGCGGCGATCTCGGCGGTACGGTTGTCGGCCAACGCGAAGGCGAGCGCGGTCACTTCGTCATCATCGGCGAAGATCACCGGGATCTCCGTCAGCCCCATGCGCTGCGCGGCCTTCCATCTGGTGTTGCCGGCCTCGATCAGGTTGGTCCGGCGGTTCACCACGATGGGGACTCTGAAGCCGAAGCGGGCGATGGACTGCATCACCGGTTCCACCGCGGGGTCGTTGAGACGGGGGTTCTCGGGGTTCAGATGTACCGAGTCCAGAGGAACCCACTGGATCTGGAGCTTCTCGTTCGGAGCGGCGATGGTGTGTGTGTGATCGCGCTGCATGTTCTCACCCTCATTCCCGACCTGCGCTGGCAGATCGCGGAGATGCTCACCCTACAAAAAGACAAAGCCGGCCCCTGGGCTCACGCTCGAGATGATCAGTCCCTACGTCAGCTCAGATGCCGGCTGATATCCGCCAGCTCTTCACCCCAAACCCGCTAGGGCCAGGGGCCTCGTTTCCAAGGAGATTCTACCACATGCAAACAAAAAGATGCTAGTAACCTGGATTGCATTTCGGCATAGCCTCGACGCTGCTGCGAAGAAGATCAGAACCCAGACCGTATAGCGCGATCGGGCACCGATGCTGGTGTCCACCGGACAAATGATACGACACAATCGAGTCCGAAGAGAGCGGCCGCACGGAACCCCGCGCAGTTGTGTCCGGCCCACCGGTCTCGCGGACACACGGCTGCCTTCGGCCGGCAACTCGCCCACGGCCAAGGGAATGAGCGGCGCTACGGCCGGCCACGTTGCGTGGGTCCTGGAGCGCGGCGCCGCTTGCGGTACCCTGGCGAGTTGTGGTAGCGCTCAGAGCGCACCCGGACGCCCAGTTTCCTGCAGGCCCCGCAGTATCCGTACCGCAGATCGCGGGCGTCGAACCAGTTGGTGCACCCTGGTCTCCTGCACTTGCCTAGTGTCTGCGCCCACCGCGTCTGTCCGGCAGCCGCTCCGAGGTAATCGAGCAGATTGCCGACGATGCGGGTGGGACCGTCACGTAGCTCTTCGGCAGTGGTGCGATTGCGATCCAGAAGGAGAAACCACAGGCCGCTATGAACGACCCGGAGGGATGCCATGCGATTGGCCAGGAAGAGACGGCAGCCGAGCCATTCCGGGTGCGCGCGCAACGCTGTCAACATCAGTGCTGCCCAGAAATAGAACGCTACCGGTGCCGGCAACGCGTGGTAGAACTCGGGCCGCCTGCATCCCGCGCGGTAGATCGCAGCGGCCCAATTCAGCCAGTCAGGCCGCCAGAATATGTGCTCACGGCCCATTCTATAGCGAGCGTCGACTTCTTCGGGGAACAAAGCGGGCGGTACCCTCACCGGCACGGCTGACGTGACCTGCGCGCACCATAGGCCGAAATCATGGACGAGAGGCCCGAATCCCTGGCTTCCGGGCCGCCCCTTCCGTCCTTTCCGCCCGCTGATGAACTCACCGACCGCCCGTATCACCGATGGTCTAGCAGCAGCCGTGAGGATCTCTGTCATGGTTTGTGATTTCCGCCCGGCCTCCGCAACCTGCCAGTAGTCATCGACCACCCTCTTCAATGCCTGTTCACCGCCGTACCCACTGACGTCGGCTACGTTCTCAAGAGCGCTGAGTGCGCCCAGAGCGACTGGCATCACAGCATATCGATCTTTGCTGCGTCGTTCGGCTAGCCTCTCAATGGCACCGACGAGGTCACTACGATCAGTTGATGAGACCCGAGGGTGCAGCCCTATGAGCAAGCCATCTGGAGGTCGGAGGCGCTGGCGGCCCAGCAGATCCGTCAGGTAATCGCGCTGATAGACGGTGGCGCCTACAGTCTTAAGTACACCGCCGCGGTACCAAGGTTCCGGCTCAACGGGCAACTGGGGTAGTTCAGAATGCCGCTTGGCTCGAGGCTGTCTCATATGATCTCTCCGCGACGGATGCGCGACGTATCGCGATGCTATTCTACGACGCCATGCGGCACTTCGCAACGGTATGCGGCGAAGGGCCGCGACAGGAGTCCAGGAGATACGATATGCCAGAGGCATTGACCTACGGCGTGATCGAGGCCGCGCGAGCGCTCGGCATCGGCGCACGCAGCGTTTACGAAGCAGTCCGTGACGGCCGGCTCCCAGCGATCAGAGTGGGCCGCAAACCGAAGTTGAGGATTCCCAGAGTGGCGATTGAGGAACTGCTCCGCCACCCAGAGCGGTGGGAGACTGGATGCGAGCGGTGATGGCGGTGCAGAGGCGTACGATCTCCGCGTCGCCTGACCTCGCGGCAGGAGGGCGCGCGTGACCTTGACCGGGCAGCACCTGGCCGACCTGCGAAGGAGCGGCTTGAGCGACGAAACCATCGCCGCCGCCGGCTTTCGCTCCCTCAGCGCGGAGGGGGTACGCGAAGTGCTCGGGATGGACGTAGGGTCGGGCCTCGCCATTCCCTATCCTGGGGCTGCGTATGGAGACGGTTCGCCGTACGTACGAGTTCGCCTGGACAGGCCTCTGCCCATGGGTGACGGTCACACCGCGCGCTACCTCACCCGGAAGGGCGAACCGCCCCGTCTCTACGTCCCCCCAGCCATGCCTGCTGGCTGGCAGGAGGACCCGGCCGTGAGACTGCTGGTCACTGAGGGCGAGAAGAAGAGCCTCTCCGGCACGCAGTCTGGCTTCCCCTGCCTCGGCATCGCGGGGGTGTGGGCATGGCTGGTGAAGGGTACGTCTCGGAGTCCGCGGCCGCTTCACGACCTGGATGCCATCGCGTGGGAGAGCCGGCAGGTAGTCGTGGTGGGCGATTCAGATCTGCGCCAGAAGAAGCAGGCGGCAGACGGTCTTCGGAGACTGTGTGGGGCTCTGGCATCCCGTGGCGCGCGGGCAGGTCTTCTCCTGCTCCCTGCAGGCAGTGGCGCGAAGGTGGGACTGGATGACCTTCTTGTTGCCGACGGGCCTGCGGCCCTGGCTGCCCTGCTGGCGAAGGCGGCGCCCGGGAAGGGGACGAGCAGCTGGGCCGACCTAGACGGGATCATCAAACCTGTGCAATGGGTCTGGGACGGTTGGCTGGCACCGGGGTTCCTCACCATGGTCGCGGCCGGGCTGCAGATGGGGAAGAGCAACCTCTGCCTCCGCATCGCCAGCTGCTATCTGCGAGGCGATCCGTGGCCCGATGACTCGCCGTTTGCGGGTCCTTCGGCCAAGGTCCTGTGGGTGGAAACCGAGGCCGGGCAGGCCATGAACCTGGACCGGGCGAAGAGGTGGGGCCTTCCCCTTGACCGCATCATCACCCCGTTCGCTGACCCCCTGGTTGATGTTGACCTCGACAGCACCGACCACCGCCTGGCCCTGGCCGACGCGGCGGCCCGCGACGACGTTGGGTTGAGCGTCGTAGACTCGCTCTCTGGGCGAAGCGCCCGGGATGAGAAGTCGGCCGCCTTCGGTGAGGTGACCGGCTGGCTTGCCGGCCTGGCCCGCGACACTGGGAAACCAGTTCTGCTCACACACCATCTGCGGAAGCGCGGACCACGCGACCCCGACCCGCGCCGCGAAGTCACGCTTGAGATGATACGGGGATCGACCGCCATACTCCAGGCGACGCGCACGGTCTGGGCGCTGGACCAACCGGACCCCACCAGCCAATGGCGGCGCCTGCACGTGATCAAGAACAACCTCGCCAAGCTCTCCGATTCCGTGGGACTGGCGATCACGGACAAGGGTGACGTCATCTTCGGCCCTGCTCCCCAACCTCCTCACACAGACACCGCGGCCGACCGCGCGGCCGACTTCCTGCTCGGCTTGCTCGCGACGGGACCAGTGCCGACTAACACCGTGTTCACCGAGGCCGAGGCAGCGGGCATCGCCAAGCCCACGCTGAACCGGGCGAAGTCGAGACTTGACCTGCCCCCATAAGAGATACCAGTCACAATGTTAGTCCCGTATGCGCGGCCAGCACCTGGGTGCTGGGCGGCCACGGGGCAAAGGCCTCGGGCGCCGGCGGCCGGTAGTCCAGCGAGCTGTGCGGCCGCACGGTATTGTAGTGCTTTCGGTAGCGGTCCGCCAGCACCTTCGCCTCGAACACCGTATCGAACAGCTCCAGGTTCAGCAGTTCATCCCGCACCTTGCCATTGAACGACTCCCCGTACCCGTTCTCCCAAGGGCTGCCCGGCTCGATGTAGAGCGTGCCCACGCCCAGCTTGCCCAGCCAGTTCCGCACCGCGGTGGCGGTGAACTCCCCTCCGTTGTCCGAGCGCAGGTAGGCGGGTACGCCCCGGTCCACAAACAGCTGGGTCAACCGGTCCATCACCTCGTCGCTGGTCATCTTGCGCCCCACGTCGATCGCCAGGCACTCCCGGCTGTACTCGTCGATGATGTTGAGAAACTTCAGCGCTCGCCCATCGCTGGTCCGATCCGCCATGAAGTCGTAGCTCCACACGTGGTCCCGGTAGGCCGGCCGCAGCCGGATACAGGAGCCGTCGTTGAGCCATAGCCGTTTCCGCTTGGGCTGCTTTTGCGGCACCTTCAAGCCCTCCAGACGCCACAGCCGCTCTACCCGTTTGTGGTTGGCTCGGAAGCCTTCTGCCCGCAGCAGCGCGGTCACCCGCCGGTAGCCATAGCGGCCATACTGGGTGGCCAACGCCACCATCCGGCGCACCAGCATGGGCTCGTCGCTGGGCACGTACCGGCTCCGCCGTTGCACCGAGCGCGGCTGGCCCAACACCCGACAGGCATGCCGCTCCGACACCCGCTCCCGGCCCAAGGCGTTTCGCACATACTCCACTGCCGCCCGGCGCTTGGCCGGGCTCAGAAGTTTCCCGAGCTCGCCTCCTTCAGGATGGCGATGTCCAGCGCCTGCTCCGCCACCAGCTTCTTCAGCCGCCCATTCTCCGTCTCCAGCGCCTTCATCCGCTTCGCCTGATCCAGCCGCAGCCCACCGTACTCCGTGCGCCATCGGTAGTAGGTCTGCTCCGTCACCCCGATCTTCTTGCACACCTGGGGCACTGTCGACCCCTGGCCCAGCTCCACCTCGGCCTGCCGCAGCTTGTGGATGATCTGCTCCGGCGTGTGTCGCTTCCCGTTCATCTTCCTTGCTCCTCCAGATTCCGTCCAGGTCCCCAAATCCTAACATATCACCTGGACCCGTTCTTGGGGGCAAGGCCAGTCCAACGGATCTGGGTTTCCTCCAGAGCCTGCTCTCGTGCCACCCCCTCCTGCGAGTACTGGTGCTGCTCACCCAAGAGCCGGCGGACGGCTATGTCGGGGGAGCGGGTGCGGTAGGGGCTTTGGGCCTGGTGCTCAGGGTAGCGCAGCCCTCATTGATTATCAAGGCTTTGCGCGCCGTCGCCTCCGGCCATCGCTGGCTACAGCGAGAGCTAACCGATAGGCTAGTACAGGACTATGCCCGTGCCGTCTCTCCCATCTTTCCGGCCGGCGGGCCGCGTCTCAGCCGCCGCCAGAGGGAGATCCTCGCCCTCCTGAGTCAGGGGCTGTCCAACCGGGACATCTCCAAGCGGCTGTACATCTCCGAGAAGACCGTCAAGGCACATCTCACGGCACTCTTCTGCAAACTCGGTGTCAACAGTCGGACGGGGGCTGTCTGCTCGGCTTTGCAGTTAGGGGTGCTGAGCATCAAATGCCTGGGGAGCTCGCCTCGCGAGCGGATGGCAACGACCAGGGCATGAACCCCGATTTCTGATCCACCCGGAATGAGAACAAGCAAGCATACGGAAACTTACTACGGGAGGATCTAGCGCCCCTGTCAAATGGCAATGGGACACCCCTGAGCGGCTCCTGAGCTTGTGCGCGGGCGAGGATGCCTCTACCATAGTAAACCTTTGGGCGGCATCTTCGGATGCCGTCTCTGCTTGTGGAGGGTGTATTTGTGCAGGTGATCCAAACAGCCGCAGCCCTGATGGTTCGATCCATGGTGTTGAGTGCCCAGGCGGCTGGTCAGCAGCGATTGCTGTTTCTCCAGCAGGCCGTCGCCACGAGTGACACGGTCGGCGAAGTGGCCCGACTGCGGGATGAGATTCGACGGCTGCAGTCGGAGAACCGCCTGCTCAAGGCACGAGACGCTGACGCCCCCCGCCGGAAGCGTTACACCCCCATGCAGCGGCTCCAGATCCTCTGGCATCTGGAGTACTTTGGGATTCCGCACAGCAAGGTGACGGAACATTTTCTGATCGCCCGTTCCACTCTCTATCGCTGGTTGCACGCGGCTGAGAAAGGCGAGCTGGGGGAGCGCAAGGCGAAGCGGGAAAGCCCACGAAAGACGCCGGCTGACCTGGCCCGCATGATCTGGGAGATGTTCGAGGAGAATCCATATGTGGGCCGCCACCGGATTGCCAGCATGCTCTGGCTACTGGGCGTGTTTATCAGTGCCTCGACTGCAAGAAACATCCTGCTGCAACCCAAGCCCAAGAAGACACCAGCGACGGCGAAGGCCCAGGAGGCTCCCGCGACACCGCGCGAGATCGTAGCCCGGCATCCGAATCACATCTGGAGCGTAGACCGCACGCGAGTGATACGCTGGGGCCTCTGCCCCACCTGGGTCCTGGTCGCCAGTGATCACTTCTCCCGGGCGGTGATGGCCGTCGTCCCGCTGGAAGGACCGAACGCGGGCTGGACGGTGGAGGCGATGGAAGAAGCGTTTGCCGAGCACGGGGCGCCGAAGCATCTCATCAGCGACCAGGAGTGCAGTTTGGAATGCGACAAAAGCCGGTAATCCCGTTGGCGCCGGTAGTACAGGAGCTGGCGTTCCCGCACGTATTAAGGCGCGGTAAGATGGGCGCGCAGTAGGGCGCAGCGAGAAGCAGAGTCTGGACACATGGGAGGATGCGGTTGACGCTGGCGGCTCTCTCCATTTTGGCCGCTGTTCCGCAGGTACCTCGCGGAGCTGTCTCCCCGTCTCGCCTGCGATGGAGTCGTGACGAGAATGTAGCTGCTGTGAGCCGACGGCCGGGAGTTACACCCCTGCAGACCAGCTAACGGTCTAAGCGCAAACGGTCGTTTGACCACTCGCCTGCTACCGTGGTATAATGCTCATGTAGGCGAAGACAACTAAGGCCCCTGGCCCTGGTGGGTTTGGGGTGAAGAGCTGGCGGTATACAGCCGGCTTCTGAGCTGAGGTAGGGACTGATCCTCCTGAACCTGAGCCCAGGGGCCGGCTTTGTCTTTGGCCGGGAAGACAAGCGGTGGAGTGGACCACCACTCGGGCGAGCAGCCAGCATGATCACACCCGCGGGAATGTCGCCAAAAGGGGCGTTTCGCGGCCCGTGAGGGTCGCTTTCCATTGCCGCGCAAGCAGGCATACCGCGAGAAGTCTCGCGCGGCCGTATTGTGCGACGGTTCCTCTCACGCGCAGAGGCCGTCGTGGAGCGATTCGGGGGTGAATGCGGATGACTGAGCAGATGCCGGAAGCAGGCGCAGCCAACACGCCCAGCAACACGGCGTGCGCGGCCTTGACCGCAAGCGGGCGGCGGTGTCGGGCGCTGCCGCTGTCGGGCCAGCCATTTTGCCTGTTCCACAGCCAGCAAGCAGAGGCGAAACGGATCATGGCCGATGCCCGACGGGCCGGCGGATTGGCGCGGCTGGCCTCGCTGAAACCCACGGGATTGGTGGTGCGAGTGGGCACGCCCCAGGAATGCAAAGAGACGGCCAGGCAGGCGCTGCAACTGATGCTCGACGGCAAGCTGGACCGGCCCCGTTGTGACTCCACCGTCAACGGCTGTGCGAAGCTGCTGGAGACCTTCGCCCTGGGCGAGTTGCAGGCCCAGATCGAGGCGATCAAGGCCGACCTGAAGGTGGTGAAGGAGGCGGGGGATGCGAACGAAGGCTAAGATCGAGGAGGAGATCGCCGCCCTCGTCAGAGAGGTGAGCGAGCTGAGGCGCAAGCGCGGCGCGGGCCTGCCGGACGTGGACACACATGTGAATTTCATCCTGGCGGTATTCGGCCGTCCAGGTGGCTACCCAGTGGCGGAGGCGGTGGATCGCAAGGGCTTTGGGGCAATCGGGGAGGCGGTGGCCGGGTTGCAGATGGCGCCGGCAGCAGAGGCGCTGAGAGCCGCGGTGGTCGCTGCCTACGAGGCGATCGGATGCGAGGACTTCCCGGCGTACAAGCGCGAGTCGCAGACCCTCAGGCAGGCGCTGCTGGCGCTGCTGAAGGCGCGGGCGTACAAGTGGCGGCACCTGCAGGGGGCAAGTGATCTCTACCCACCTTCCTGGCAGAGCACACTCGATCCCGTGGAGCACGTTCGCGCCGCGGTGCCCAAGCTGAACCGCTGGGAGTTGCTAGTGTGGGCCGGGCAGGCCTTGGCCTGTGCGGTGGAGGACGTATGGCTGTGGCGCTTCTGGCAGGCCGGGCGGCGAGAGCAGGGGGAAGACTCGCTCCAGCGCGGCCGCAGCGCCGTGTCGGAGAAGCAGTGGCAGCAGGAGGTCACCCAGCACACGCTGCCCGAAGCGGAGGCGCTGATCGTCGATAGCTGGCCGGTGCCCCCGGACGCGGCATGGCCGGAGGGGAACATCAAGTTCTCACTTTCCCGCCTCCGCGAATGGCAGGCCAAGCAGAGCGCGCTCGAAGCGCCGGAGATGATCGCGGAGGGCTCCGGTGCGCAGTGATCTGCAGCATCAGATCGCGGCACTGGGGCAGGAGGTGCGCGAGTTGGTGCGGACCCGCGGCGGCGGCCTGCCTGGCGAGAAGGAGTGGGTTCTCGTGATGCTGGCGCTGGTCGGCTACGATGGAGCCGGCGCGATTGCGGAGGGTGATCTTATCGGCCCACGGGTGATCGCAGAGCACGTCCGTGAGATACACATTACGCCGGAGGCCGAGCCCCTGCGCGGAGCCATGCTGAGGGCGTTGGACTGTGCGGTCCGGGCCGACGTGCACTCCTACGGGGCGGCGGTGAAGGCGCTGCGGCCAGTGCTGGATGAGCTGCTCGCGGCGCGGGGCGCGAAGTGGGAGGATGGCATCTCGGCCGGCTACCGGTTCGTCGACCTCTATCGCTGCGCCTATGAATGGCTCTCCTACCCGGAGGAGGAGCGCCCCGCCTATATCCCTTCCCGGCCCAAGTGTACCGATGTGATGCTGATGGCCGGACTGGCGTTGCGGTGCGCCGCCCAGGATCGCGCGGCAGCATTAGTTCTACCTACTGGTTACGTCGCGGATTCCAAAGAGGAGTTGCTGACATGACATCACAGCAGGTTTCCACAGAGACGATCAAGGCACTGACGACGGAGCAGCGGGCGATCAGCACGCTGCTCCCACATCCACGGAACTACCGCCGCCACCCCGAACATCAGCTGGCAGTCCTGCGCGAATCGTTGCGGGTGCACGGCCAGCAGAAGCCGGTGGTGATCACACCCGACGGCACGATTCTGGCCGGCCACGGACTGGTGGAGGCGGCGAAGCTGGAGGGCTGGGAGAGCATTGCCTGCCACGTCTACGACGGGCCCTACCCCGATGCGTTCGTCGTCCTCGACAACAGGTCATCGGATCTGGCGGAGGACGATGAAGCGGCGCTGGCCCAGTTGCTGCGCGATCTGGAGGCGCAGGACCAGTTGAGTGCCGCGGGCTGGGAGCAGGATGATCTGCATGAACTGCTGCTGCGGCTGGAGGCGGAAGAGAAGAGCGGCCGCGATGAGACCTTCGACGCCGACCAGGCGATGGCGGAGGCGGAACAGCAGCAGGGGCCGACCCGCGTGCAGTCGGGTGAGCTCTGGCAGCTCGGCCGGCACCGGCTGCTGTGTGGCGATAGCACTGACCCTTCGAACTGGGACCGCCTCATGGCCGGTCAGACAGCGCACGCGATCATCACCGATCCACCCTATGCCATCAACTACCTCGGCGGCCGGGCCGCCCAGGAGGAGCGCATCGGGGCCAAGCGCCGCGGTGGCGAGGGCCAGGAAGGTGACGCCTACTGGGATGACCTGACGGATGACGAGTATCGCACACTGCTCACCAGCAGCCTGTCCCTGGCGCACCAGCACTCCGATGACAAGGCGCCGTTGTATCTGTGGTTTGCGAGTTCACATCTGCGCGATGTGCTGGACTGCATGAGCGAGACCGGCTGGCAAGAACGGAACCTCCTTGTGTGGGTGAAGAACAACGGCGCTGGCGCGCTCTTCGCCCAATACAAACACTGGTACGAGCCCTGCTTCTACGCCTTCAAGCGGGGCCAGGCCCCGCGCTGGCATGGGCCGACCAATGAGCGCACGGTGTGGGAGCATGATAAGCCAACGGTGAACGACCTCCATCCCACCATGAAGCCGCTGGCCCTGATCGAGCGCTCCATCGCCAATGCCACCGAGTTGGGTCAGCTGGTGGTCGATCCGTTCCTCGGCTCGGGCACCGCCATCATCGCCGCGGAGCGCACGGGGAGGCGCTGCTATGGCTTCGACCTCGACGCGCGCTACTGCTCGGTCATACTCGAACGTTGGGAGGCGTTCAGTGGGGAACAGGCGGTGAGGTGCGATGGCTGAGCGCCTCCTCTCATCCGCTGGGGACAAGCATCTCTGGGATCGACAGAGAGGTGAGAGTGCGAAGGCCTTCGGAGCCTTCGAGCAGTATCGGCGCCTTGGGCCGGATAGGACGGTCCAAGGCGCCTGGGAGCAATACTGGCAGCGTCCCGGCAACAGGCGAAGAACAGGCGGAAAACAGGCGGGCGAGGCCCATGGATACTTCCGGGCCTGGTCGAGTCGCTGGCAGTGGCAGGAGCGCGCGGCGGCCTGGGACGAGGAGGTGGCGGCGCTGGCCCGTGACCAGGAACTGGACCGGGAACTGAAGGCGAGGATGGGCGAGCAGGAGGAAGAGCTGCGCCAGCGCCAGCTGATGAGGGAGGAGGCGCGGGCGGCGAGAGCGGTGGCGAGGCGGCTGCTGCGTCGCCTGATGCAGGGAGTGGAGGCAGGACAGCTCGATAGCCTGAGCGTGCCCGCACTGCTGCCCCACCTGCAGAAGATCTCCTCCCTGCTGGAGACGGGCCAGAAACTCGATCGGCTCTCGCAGGGAGAGCCCTCCGATGTGACCCGCCAGGAGACTGACCTGCGGGAGCTCATACCAAGGCTGGTGGGCATCATGCAGGGCTTCGTGCCGGCTGAGAGGTGGGAGGAGCTTGCCGGGAAGCTGGAAGAGCTCGACGCCGCCCAAGTCTAGCCTGGTGGCGGAGCTGGCCCGGCAGCTGCGGCGCCGGCCGTGCAGTGGTACGCCTCTCTTGACGGAGTGGGAGGACGGGCGGTTGCGCGACGTTCACGGGCGAGAGTGGACTCGCGACGAGAGGGGAAACCTCTTCGATCCGGATGGTCTGGCGTTACCCGAGGCGCAGGAAGGGGCGGTCAGTGTCGTCATTGTGTGCCGGCCGGAGGCAGTTCGCGAACCGGCCGAGGAGCAGAGCGGAGGGGGGCCGCCCGAGGAGGTGGTCGTGAGGGGAGGACTGGAGATGCCTGAGAGGCGGCCACTGCGCAGCGGCGAGGGCCCGTCGCTTGCGCGGCTGGCGGCCGAAGGGCTGCGCCGGCAGGTGAGCCTGGGCTTCTTCATGTTCGAGGTCTACGGCCCGGACGGAGAGATCGAAGAGGCGACCGAGTGCTGGCCCCTTACCGAAGATGATTTTGCCTCTGACGCCGTACAGGTCGTCGTGATACGCAGACCAGACGAGAACGGCCGTTATCCCGAGCCTCGGTCCGACTGGCGGGAACGCGGCATCGTCCCGCCGCGGGGAGTCCATCGCAGCCAATGGCGGGAGCGACAGGCGGAGGGAGGGTGACCAATGGCAGAAGCGTGCGGATGGGAGACGTTGGCAATGGCGCTGGTGGTGTGGATCGTCGCCGCCATCGCCGGGAGGCGCTCTCGGCCGGACGGTAGTGTGAGGAGGGCGGGCCTTCCTGGAAACCAGCTCTGGCCCCCACGCAGGCGACGATGGCAGTGCCTGTCGCAGGCAGAACCCCGGCGCCTCGCTCACTTCGCCAGCGAGCGAATCAACTCGACATCCAGCTCGCCCTTTTGTCCCCAGCCCCGGGTTCCCGGTGCGATCTTGGGCCGGAAGCCCTCGTAGAGGGAGAAAGCCTGTTCCGCCAATTCCTCCGGTGGATAGGAGGCGGCAAGTTGCTCCATCGCCAGCTGCACCACTTGGAGGTGGTCGCCGAACTTGCCTGCCAGATAGGTCTGGACCTGTTCGGGATCGATGGGCACAGCGCCGACCACCGCCCGGATTCCCTCCCGGGTCTTCTTTGCCGGGACGGGGCGTCCGCACACCTCCACCCATAACTCCTCTCCCAGTCCGACCTTCTTCGGTCGCTTGCCCTCGCCGACCTTGGGTGGCGCATAGATGCCCAGGTGCCGGCCTTTGCTCTGGGCAGTAAGACCTGCAACCGCCTTTCCGAGAGTGAGGGCGGTCGGCCACTCATAGCCCAGTCGCGCCGCGACCACCGCTGCCCACAGCGTCAGCACTGGTGCTCGGTTGACAGTGAGTGCCATAGTGATGCCCTCCCTTCCGTCTCTATCACCGGGTTAGGCTTGCGCACGCAGCTGTCCTTCCGCATTGCGCCCCACGGCGCATCACGCTTGCCAGCCTCCGGCTGATTGGCTTCAGCGCCGCCCTCAGGAGCGGGGTGGAGCTTCGACCGCGGAGGCGTCGGTCATAGAGCGGACGGGTTGCCGCCGAGCAGACCTAGACGACCCGATCCAGGCGCTGACAACTGGGAAGTCGAGTCGGCCGTGCAGGACCTGCCATGCTCAGACCGTACAGTGCTGACGCGTAGGGCGGGACACGCCTATGGTCAGGAAGACAGCCACAACTGAAGTCGCCCCGCTGCTGGGCGTGGGGCGGCTGGAGGCCAAGGTGCTGGGCGCGCTGGAAAGCCTGAGCTCTCCGGTGACGGCACGCCAAGTGTGCAACGCCATCGGGAAGCCTGCGTGGGTCGCTCGTGAGTCGGTGCTGAATTGCATGAATCGAATGGCCGGCAAGGGCATGCTGGCCGCCAGCTGGGAGGGGAACTCGCGCCTCTTCACTCCACTGGTGACCGCGGACGCAGTGGCGGTCCGCCTCATCACCGGCCTCGTCAGTCAGTTGGGCGTGGACCTCAACCGCGTCGTGGCGCTGGCGCTGGGCCTTGATGTGGAGATCGGGGCGCGGGAGATCGCGCGACTGCAGGAGCGGGCGCGAGCGTGGAAACGCTGACGCAGGACTAGGATGGCGATGCCTCCTCCCACCTAAGCCTGCAGGGCGCTGACCAGAGATCGCATTCCCCGCGGCTGGGAGTCCGCCAAGCGCGTCGCCTGCCATTTCGCCGGAAGTCGGTGAGCCGCTGGGGGCGGCGCTCGAGAGCGGGGTGGAGGTGGGATCGCGGAGCTTCACCGCCCGTCTCCCGCGGCCGCACTGGGCGCAGTGGGCCGAGAACTGGGTCGTACGCTCCCAGTCCCCGCTCGGCTTGACGGCGCGGGTGCGTGAACCAACCAAGAAGCGGTGAGCCACGCGCGGCTGCAGAGGAGCGGCAGATGCCGGTGCTCGCACGGCCAGGGGGGCGCTACCCGGGGAACTAGGCTCAGTGGCGTGCAGGTGGCGCGAGCGCCTTCCTCACCGCCGCAACAACGTCCTCCATCTTGCAGGGCTTGGTCAGGTACTGGTCTGCCCCTCCTATCCACCCCGCAAGTAGATCCTCGGGCTCCTTGTGGACGCTGAGCATGATGACAGGCAGGCTGCTCGTGGCGACCTTGAGCCTGAGCGCGCGCAGCACCTCGAATCCATCCATCACCGGCATCTCGACATCCAGGATCACCAGGTCCGGCCGCTCGGTGGCGACCACGCGCAGGCCTTCGGCCCCGTTCTGGGCCGACAAAACGGAGAACCCTTCCTTACCCAGTGCGTCCTCGATCAACTTGACCATCGGTGGATGGTCGTCTACCACCAGCACACGTTCTCCCATGTGCTTACCCTCACGAGGCATCCCGGCCGGCTGTCCTCCAGCGCAGACCGTGGCAAGCCCAGCGCCGCAGAGAGCGCGAGCTTCCCTGTAGCGTGGTATATATTCCCGCGTTAGTGTCGATCTTACCAACGAATCTCAGATCGGGGCCGGCCTGGAACTAGTGGGGCGCCGGGGCGGGTCCGGTTCGTATCGCCTGGCCGGTCTGCAGAACGAGCTCTCCTGCTCCCGGGTCTTCTGGCAGCCGGCAGGAAGCACGGGGTGCCCTGATGCCCAGTTGGAGCAACGGGCCCAGAACGGCTCCGCCGCTCCTGCTCTGCCCCAGCGCGGACGCGGGGAGCATGGAGCTCAGTGGGCCGCCCGTAGAGTGCGCCTCTGATCCCCGATTGGCTGGTGCTGGAACTGGCGGAGCTGCGGGCGAAAGCGGGTGAGAATAAGGCGGCGCACCACGAGGCCGCAGGAGCCCTTCGCGTGGTCTCTGTGTCAGGGCCCTGGTGTGCGCCCCATGCGGGCCCTTCTCGCTGAAAATGCCACAAACGCCGCGTCACGATGGCTTCAGCGCCGCGCTCGGGAGCGAGGTGGTGGTGGGGCCGCGGCGCTTCGCGATCACCGCCCTCGCCCAGCGCCCGCGCCACATAGTCGGAGGTGTTGTGCGCGAGACTCCGCCGGCCGCCCGCCAACTCGGGCAGGACCCCATGCCAGAATATATAGTCTAGCCTCTTGACGCCTAATGGAGACGTGCTATCATATGCCTCACTACGCCGCGACTCATGTTGGGGGGTCTCTTCCTGTGCAGCGGCGGGGGAACAATAGACGGAGGGGTCTATGGGCACTGCACATCGTCTCCTTGTCGTCGGCCTCGCGTTCGTCGTCGTCTTCGCTGTAGCCGCGTCGCTTTGCGCACAGACCACCAGAACACCAGGGCAGGATGCCCGATCTGTGGCCGTGTCTACGGTCGGCCTCTCGGCGGCCGAGTTGATCGATCTGGCGGCGGAGTACGGCTGGAACGAAGATCCGGCGACAGAGCGGAGTCTGCTCCAGGCTGCAGCCGCGATGCGCCCGGGCATCGATGCCGCAAGAGCCAGGGTGCTCCTGGCAGAGGCGGTTCTGTTCACCGGTGACCGGACGACAGCGACTGTCTTGCTGGACAAGGCTCGTACCCAGTACCCCGACCCAGAGATCATCGCCTTCGCCGATCTCGTGCAGGGCTTGATGCCGCTAACCCCTGAAGATGGTGGGCACGGGAAGAGACTCTACTCGGACTATGACGTGATGGGCAAACTGTGCGCCGTCGCCGCCGATCAGTGGCGCGGGAAGTTCCTGGGTGGCTGGGCCTCCATCCGCCTCGCCGCGCTTTGCCGTGATCCACTCGGTGAGCCCGACCGGGCCGCTGCGATCCTTGAGAGCACTTCGCGCGACTATGCGGGTTCCCCATTCGGGGAGTACGCACTGGAGGATCTGGCCGCCATCGTCACCTTCAGCCTCCGCGGCTTCGGCGAAGGCCGGGAGCGCTATGAGGCACTTCTTGCCACCACAGCAAGCGACTTCATCAAGCAGAGGGCTACCCTGCACTACGGTGAGTTGCTCATGGACAGCCACGAGGACGCCGGGGCCTGCGAGCTCTTCAGTTCCTTCATCAACGCGTGGCCCGCGCATGCAGCGACGGTCGGCGCCTACGCGCTTCGTGCCTATGTAGAAGCGGAGCAGAGCCTGTGGGATGAGGCGGCCTCGGACGCGGACGCCTATCTGGCGGCGGGTACTGCCTCGCCGGCGTACGTCGGCAAGGCTCACCTCGTGCGCGGGGAAGTTGCCCGCGCCCGCGGGGATCTGGATCAAGCAGAACGCGAATTCCTGATGGTCGACGACCCGTTCCTGATTCCCTCGGCCAAGGCTGACCTCGGGTACTGCCGTGCTGCGCGGGGAGACCTCGGCGGCGCCATCGCTTCCTTCGTCGACGCCTCCAGGAGCTTGATCGGCGATCAGTCGTGTGCGCCCTTCTATCTCTACCAGGCGGGACTCCTTGCGCAGCGCCTGGGCGATCGGGCTGCCTTCAAGAGAGTGCTGGACACGATGATCGCCGAGTTCCCTCGGCACGATCTGACATCGAGACTCGCGGGACGAGAAGTTACTCCTGTGCCGGAGATATAAGGGGGAACAGAGATGATCCGAACACTTACACTGATGTTGGCTGCAGCAGTCGTTCTGGCGGCACTCTTCGCGGCCGCGGTGCCGGGATACGCCTCGGGTGGACCCGGCGCGCCGAAGGCCACAGCAGCGATGGGCGGGCCTGCCCATTGCTGGACAGGTGGCGACGATGGCGCGCCCGACCCCTGCGATCATGCCACAGGCGGGAGGCCCTACGATGCCGTCAACCTGTATTCGGGCAACCTCACCATCTGGGACACGCCTGCCTACTACGAGTCTGTCGGTGATGCCATTCCCTTTACCGTGTTCTACAATGCGTCCGTTCCTAAGGGCATGGGCGTCTACGTTCGCCTGCCATTCGGCGGTGGCCTGTGGAACCACAGCTACAATGTCTACGTTGTGGCGTACGATGGCGCCAGTATCCACGGCGCTTATGTCGCTGAGGGCAACGGCTGGGTGCATTTCTTCACCCTCAATGTCGATGGCACCTACACGGCGAGGGAAGGCATTGAGGACACCCTTGTCAAGACGTATTCCGGCTCGACCTGGACCGGGTGGAAGCTCACCAGGTTAGATAACCATAAGCTGAACTTCACCACCAGCGGCGAGCTCACGAGCATCGCCGACAGGAACGGCCTGACCTGGACTCTCTCCTACACGGGGACAGGCGCCACCCGCCGGCTCAGCAGCATTGCCGATCCATGCAATCGCGCGACAACACTGGACTACACCTACTACTCCGGGCCGAACTGCTACGTCCTCACGGGGGTGAACATGCCCGGTGGTGTCTCGGCGCAGTTCGGCTATACCACCGTAGGGTATAGCCTGACGTTGACTTCCATCACGGATGCTGTGGGCGACACCTACTACTTCGGGTACAGCAGCCTCCGGGTCATCAGTCGGACCGATCCGAGCGGCCGCGAGACTGATTATGTGATGGGCAACGATGGCGCTGGCAACCTCCGGGTGACCTCGATCTCTATCGCCGGCGACACGGACTCCGCGGTCCAGTACACCTATGACTGGAGCGGTGCACATCCCACTGAGCGGTGGACTTACGTGAAGCGAACGAAGGATGGGGCAGTCGTCCAGACACGCTATGTGCATAGCGCTGATATCAACACGCCCTCGGCGCAGGGCACCTTGCTCAACAAGATCGAAGACTACGGCAACTCGCCCCACCTGAACCTGACGCAGACCTGGGCCTACGATTCCCAGATGCGTCTCTGCCGATATCGCGACAGCTACGAGCCGGAAACCGGCGGCAAGTCGCACCGACACTTCTTCGAGTACAATGACTCTTACAGTCCCTGGCGGGTGACCAAGTACATCGACCCGGAGAACTCCGACGCAGGCGAGAGCGGCACCCCTTCGTCGAACTGCCCGGGATTCCTGTACCAGTACGATAGAGAGGCCGACGGCGATCCGCTTGCCGACGGGCTCCATCTCGGTCGACTGACTAAGATCACCACCCCGGCCAGCAGAGTCACGGATCTGACCTTTGAATCCGGGAGCAGCCGGCTCAGTTCTATCGTCATCCGCGACGAAGACGCATACGAGAGCCCGGTAGATCGAACGACGTCCTTCGCGTACTACTCGGGGAGCGATCCCGTCTACCGGCGCTACAAGCTCCAGTCAGTGACCGATGGCGAGAGCAACGTCACCAGTTACTACTACGACAGCAACGGCTACCTCGATTATATGGAGCCGCCCTTCGGGAACGACCTCGATGTCACGGCGAACGATGTGGGCGACATCACCGCGGTCACCGACGGCAATGGCAATACGACCTCCTTTGCCTACGACGGCATCCACCGGCTCACCTCAACCACCTACCCGGATGTCGGAGCGGGTCAGAAGACGAGGACCTTCGACTGGACCTGCTGCGGCCTTGATCTGGTCACCGACGAGAACGGGGTCCAGACGAAGTACGAGTACGATGACTACACCCGCCGGCTCTGGAAGGTGCACGAGGATTACACCGGACTCAACTACCTCACCACCTATGGCTACGACGAAGTCGGGAACCTGACGACGGTGCTGAACGCTCGCGGCAAGACGACGACCTACTGGTACGATGCCGCGAACCGGCCCTACCATGTGGACTACCCGGATGGCACTCACGAATCCTGGACCAACCGGGATGACCGACGCGTCGCCTCCCATACCGATGCCCGAGGTCGCGTTACTTACTACCACTACGATGCGGACGACCGGCCGGCGACAGTGGGCAGCACGGAGGCAGTAGACTACCCCAATGACACCGATGTGGACATCGGGCGGGATGAGGATGGGCTGGTGACGAGCCTCAGTGACGCTAGCGGCACCAGCAGCCTGGTCTACTACCCGAGCACCTGGCTGAAGTCGCTCACGGATGGCGCCGGCAAAGCAGTGACCTATGACTACAACGGGGTGGGCAATGTCGGTACGATGTGGACGCCTGACGGCCTCGGTTTCGCCTACGGGTACAACGCTATCAACGAGCTGGCCTCAGTAGAGACCCCCAGCGGCGTCGCTGTCAGCATGGACTACGACGACGCAGGTCGGCTCTCTCGCATCACCCGGCCGGGCAGCTACATCGACTACCAGTACAACGCGCGCAACTGGGTGACTGCTGTTCTCAACCGCACCACCGGAGGGAGCACACTCTACGATGCCCGCTACTACTACAACGATGGATCGCTCTGGGATCATGTCGGCAATCCTCTGCTGCGCACCGAGGACTTCGGCAGTGGGCTGTGGACCACGACGCTGGGTTATGACAACGTCTACCGCCAAACGCAGGAGACGCTGGTCGGCCCGAACTCGACGACGGTCTCGGACCTGGGCTATGGTTACGATGCGGTTGGCAATCGAACGACCCGCACCAAGGACGGGGTGCCGGTCACCTACACCTATGACAACAACGACAAGCTGACCTCGGCCAATGATGGCTCGTCGTTTGGCTACGACGGCGCGGGCAACATGACCAGCGTCTCGGGGCCGCTGGGATCGTGGACTCTCAGTTACGACGATGAGAGCAGGCTGAGCGCTGTGAGCTATCCCGACGGCGCTGACAGCTTCACCTACAATGCCCTCGGCCAGCGGACGAGGGCCAGCCTGGATGGGACGATTTTGCGGTATGTATACAATGGTGACCGTGTGTTGGAGGAAACCAGCGACGCCGGCTCTGTGCTGGCGCGACACACGACGGCAAGCGGCTCCTACTACGGGCCATGGCTGCATATGTGGCGCAGCGACGGGAGCAGCCGGTTCCCGCTGTTCGATGCCGTCGGCAGCGCGCGGGGATTGGTGGATGCATCAGCCGCAGTGACGGACTCGTACGTGCTCGATAGCTTCGGCAGTCCCACCGCCGCGGCAACCGCAACGGTCAACCCCTACCGCTACGGCGGGGCGTGGGGCTACATCACCGATACCCCCGGCTCCGGCTTGCTGCAACTCGGTGCCAGGTACTACTCGCCGGAACTCGGCCGCTTTATCCAACAGGACCCCGTCGGCGATGGGATGAACTGGTATGCGTACGCGGGGAACAACCCGCTAGCGTACATAGACCCGTACGGACTCTTCACCATCAACGGGTTCGGCGGCCAACCGTGGCTGATCTTCGACAGGGGTACGGGCAAACAGTTGGGGATGTCGGCGAGGGCGACCGCGAGCGGCATCATCAGAGGAGTAACGCTTGGCGGCATCAGCCCAGACTGGCGCGACCCATGCGATCCGTGGGCGAACTGGAGCAGGAACTGGGGCACTGTATCGGGGGTGGCCATCGCCGGTGCCTTGGCAGCAGAGGCATCTGGTTTCAACCCGGAGTTCAGGGCCTTGCCTAAGTCCGGTGGTTTCGAGATCAAGTGGACGTCGAACTTTCGCACCGGGTGGCACAGGCTGCCGGAAGACGTGGAAGGATGGGGAGGACGGAACTTGCCACACTACCATCGACGCGGTCCGGGCGGCATTGGAGCCCACCATCCTTGGGAGAAGGGTTGGTGATGGTATCGTTCCCGATCTTCACAGTAGAGACAGTGGACCCGACAGTCCGCTGTTTCCGATCGGTAGCACATGCGGAAGGCTGGTTGGAGGTGATTGATGTCGAAAATAGCGAGTATCGATTCTGGGACAGGCAGGGGCAGCGCCTGGAGTTTCGCGTTGAGCCAAAGGCAAGGCGTTGGCTAAGGTTGGCTGGGACGGGAGATGACGACGTTGTTGGCCTGAGAGCGGCAATCGCCAGGTACGCGGAAGCCCTCGGTGTCCCAGCCAGTGCTGTGGCTCAGTCAAGTCCCGCGGACGCGGTAGCATACTTAGCGAATGTTGATAGCCAGATTGACGAGGCGAAACGGAAGCGCCGTCGCTGGTACCAGTTCTGGCGATCTCGCTGATGGCGTGGGCACTGCTCGCCGGCCGGCGGATGGGACCGGCACGGCGACGGACGCCTACTCGCTGGATGCGTTCGGGCGGGGGGCGACCGCCTGGGGCACGACGCCGGACCCATATCGGTATGGCGGGGCCTGGGGGTACATGACCGATCCCTCCGGCCTGCTCCAACTCGGGGCACGCTTCTACTGGCCGGAGCTCGGCCGGTTCATCCAACAGGACCCGATCGGGGATGGGATGAACTGGTATGCGTATGTGGGGAACAATCCGGTGGTGTGGGTGGACCCGACCGGGTGGTGGGGAGGCGGCGTCGGAGTCTCGGGGTCTGCCGAGGCGGGCGGGGTGGCGGGCGGGCCAGGACCGGGCGGACCTATCGGGGGCGCCGCAGGCATTGGCGTGAGTGGCGCTACCGGCACGGGCGTCTTCTGGGGAGGCCCTAAGGGGGTTACTGGCGGTGCATGGGCAGACGCGGGAGGATTCGCAGGGACAGGTACACGGGGGCTGGCGTATCCACGAACCCGTGCCCCGCACGCGGTGGCTGGCGCATATGCGGGGATCGGCGCTATTGGGTGGCTCACAAACGCCAATTCAGTGAACGAGCTAGCAGGGCCCTTCCACAACATAAACATCAACGCAGGCATTGGACCGATCCGTGGATCATTACAGATCGCATGGAGCAATGGCATCGTCGTGGTTTCGATCGGTCCCCCAGGGCTTGGTCTCGGGGCGGGGGCGTCAATCAGCAGCTATGACACGTGCGCGGTAGTCGTCCCCTGAGGGCGATGGTCATGGATGCCAATCTGGTAGGGATCGTACTAGCTTCTCTGTTGATGCTATGCCTGGCACTGGTCTACGTCGGGGTTGTTATTCTGCCGGTATTCGAGTACCGGTTCGGCGATAGCGTCCTGACGATCCGGCGCCGGGCATTTCGAGTATTACCTTCGGGCACGTGGCATGTTCAGCTTGCGAACATCCTCAGGGCCGAGCGCACTGGCTTCTGGCGATTTCCCTTGCGAGGTGAGACGTACTGCGCGGGGAGATGGTGGGCACGGGAGGGGGTCGTCCTCACGCTGAAGCAGGCCGTTGACGGCTTCGACCGCGTGTACGTCACCCCTCCGGACTCCGCTTTGTTCGTTGCAGAGATGGCCGGGCGACTCGGAGATGCAATACTCGCGCCCGCCCCTCCTCCTACGGACGCCGAGAGACGCCTCGCTACTGACCTGCCCCCATAAGAGATACCAGTCACAATGTTAGTCCCGTATGCGCGGCCAGCACCTGGGTGCTGGGCGGCCACGGGGCAAAGGCCTCGGGCGCCGGCGGCCGGTAGTCCAGCGAGCTGTGCG
>Ga0315274_10003720_pt1 | contig 22668 bp, 12 predicted proteins | sample YL17G02_20_MG_FD_203700 | JGI IMG/M metagenome (GOLD analysis project Ga0315274, IMG submission 203700) | Sediment microbial communities from Yellowstone Lake, YNP, Wyoming, USA - YL17G02_20 | ecosystem: Environmental > Aquatic > Freshwater > Lake > Sediment | place: USA: Wyoming | collected...
AGGCATCTACACTTATAATTGGAACGGCAAGGATGATTTTACTCGCGAAGTTGCGGAAGGTATCTACTTCTACACTTTGACTACTGATAATACGAACTATACTAAGAAGCTGGTATTTACAAGATAATACATAAATAATACATTAAGGGTGCGACCCGTAAAACCGGGACGCACCCTTTTTTCATCATACCCGGGCTGGGATGTGAAATTCCCAGCCCGATTCTTTTTGACACTTTCTGATTTTCCACTTTGAATTATAGGACACAGTACTTAGTTATTTACAAATTGCCATAACCCGGTTGGACTCGCCAGGCTAATTATATAGTAAATTCATCGGTTATCTAATTAACAATCAATTGAGCAATATCTTAAATAAAGGGCTGGGAAGCTAATAAAATTAAGCCCTAGGCCAAGCCATAGGCTTACCTCTGGGTTACCCACTGGCTTGCCTGGGGGCTTAGCCAAATCACAGGATTTTGGATTGGGAATCGGGTAGGCGAGAGGGGATAACAGGATCGTGACCATAAAATTTCAATTTTTACAATATTATTAATGTAAGATTGCCAGGGTTGCCTTCGGCAACAGCGCAATGACAAAATTGTTGGGTGCGACCATTTTGAAGGGTCGCACCCTTATTATTACCTTTTTTATGGTGTCGGAGCTTCGAGCGTGAAGATTTCATTGCGAATGCGAATTAGTACTGACTCCTGTAATTGTCGTCGAGTCCATTTGTATAGCATAATGTCAGTTTCGGTTTTTAGTATCTCAGCCGAAAATTTATTTCGTATCTTCCAGACTTGTCGGGCAAAGTTTAAATAGGCAGGAATTAAAGGAGTCGGCACATTCGCTTCGCCAAGAATCACTTTTGTTAAGTTCTCGATTTTCTCTAATTCAGCTTGCTTAAACCACTGCTGTTCGATAATGGCGTCGCGTTGTTTTTCGATTGTTTTCTTAATTGACTCAGGGTCGTATTTAGCTTCAAACTTCTGAAGGCGTCTTAAAGTAGTTCTAACCGGCAATGTTATCACCTCCTTTCCTTGATAGATTTTAGCCACCGAGACCCAGAGGGCACAGAGTATTCTTTTGACTCTTTCCTGACATCTTCCGAATCGATGGTTGCTTTTAATAGATATTCATATATGCACATATATGCAAATTATAAATAAAAAAGTATTTTTGTCAAGAGAAAGTTTTGAGAGTCCTGAAAAAACAGGAACACGAATATCACTAATATACGAATAGCACGAATAAACCCTGAAGTTAAACATTTGTGTCATTCGTGTTATTAGTGTCATTCGTGATAAAACATCTATTTCACAGCTTTTATTCGCATCACTTGACAGGTTGTTAAATATAGTTATTCTTATATAATTACAGATAAATTCACTTATGTTTAAAAGCTTTGCCGAAATGGTTGAACTCACGAAAAAACGCGGGTTACGACGTTGTGTTGTTGCCTGTGCCGAAGATGCACCGACCTTAGAAGCGCTGCATGATGCTAAAAAGGAAGGGTTTGCGACCGGTATTTTATTTGGTTGTAAAGCGGGAATTATTAAAGTAATGGAAAGTCTAAATATCCAGGCGAGCGAATTTGAAATCGTTGACTGCGTTAATGAGAAAGATGCAATTGTTAAAGCAGTTAGTGAAGTGGCTAAAAATGGCGATTTTTTAATGAAAGGACATGTTGCAACTTCTAATTTTCTAAAAGGGGTCTTGGACGAAAATCTCGGTTTAAGAGGGGAGCGGTTATTAAGCCATGTTGCGTTGTTAGAGCCAACGCTCTATCATAAAATTTTATTTGTGTCGGATGGCGGAATTAATATTGATATCGACTTAAAGAAAAAAATTGACATTGTTCGAAATGCAATTGCATTAGTTAGGTCAATCGGTTTGCAAAAACCAAAAGTCGCATTGCTGTCGGCGATTGAGAAAGTAAATCTGGGTATGCAGGAGACTTTAGATTGGGCAGTAATTGAACGGATGGGTGAAGAGGGTGATTTTGGTGATGCCATCGTCGAAGGACCGTTAGCCTTAGATGTTGCGTTTTCACCCTATGCTGCAAAAATAAAAAATGTTAAGACTGAGATTTCCGGCGATGTCGATGTTTTAATCGTGCCGAGTATCGCAACCGGCAATATCTTAGGCAAGGGACTTCAATATTTAGGCGGCGCCAAAATCTGCGGTATTATTGTCGGTGCCCGAAAACCAGTCGTGATGTTGTCACGGGCGGATACTAAGGATACAAAACTGCTTTCCTTAGCATTAGGTAATTTAGTTTCATAAATGAGTAAAAAGAAAATTGTTTTCACGGAAAAAGCGCCGAAACCGATCGGTCCGTATAGCCAAGCAGTAATTGTTGATAAGTTTATTTTTCTATCCGGACAAATCGGCATTTCTCCACAAACCGCTAATTTGGTTGAGGGAGGAATCGTTGCGGAAACTAAACAAATATTTGCCAACCTCAAAGCAGTTTTAGAAAGTGCTAATTCATCATTAGATAATATTGTAAAAACTACCGTTTACCTGACCAATTTGAGTAAATTTAGTGAAATGAATAATATTTATAATGAATATTTTACTGAAGATTATCCGGCCCGGGCAACGATTCAGGTTAGTGCATTACCCAAAGGCGCCTGTGTTGAAATCGAAGCAATCGCAGTCCTTAATGATTCTAAGATTTAGCGATTCCAAGATTCCCGAAATTAATCTTAATATCTGCAATCTTCTAATCTTTGTATCAATATGACGATAGTCCTTTGCGGGGTTGGTAATCGGATGCGCTCGGATGATGGCATTGGTAGTCTTATTGCGTCCGACTTAATGTCATATAAATTGGCTAATGTTACTATTTATGACTGTGAAACAACACCGGAAAATTATATTGATAAGGTTGTTGCGGTAAAGCCGTCTTGGCTCATATTTATTGATGCTTGTAATTTTGAAGCGAAGCCTGGCGAATTTAAAATGTTTCACGACGATGAAATCAAAGAAATTTCGTATGGGTTACTTTCAACTCATACCCTGCCCTTGACCTTAACAATCGAACTGATAAAAAAACAGCATAACTGTAAAGTGTCTTTATTGGGAATCCAGCCCAAATCATTTTCGATGGGGGAAAATTTGAGCGTAGAGTTATCATTTGTTCGGGGGAAAGTCGTAGAATTTATTAAAAAGTTAGTTAAAGGTTCACAAAATAGTTAACTGCGGGGATGAAAGGTTTTGTAAACTTCTTTTAAATATTCCCGGTCAATGTGGGTATAAATTTGAGTGGTTGCGATATTAGCATGACCGAGCATTTCTTGCACCGCCCTTAAATTAGCACCGCCTTCTAAAAGATGGGTGGCAAAACTATGACGAAAGACGTGAGGTGTAACGGTTTTGCTAAGCTTTGCCTTCTTAACATATTCTTTAAGAATTTTATGTAACCCCATCCGGGAAAGTCTCTTGCCATGCGCATTTATAAAAAAATAAGGTGAAAATTTATTTTTCAAGAATTCGTGACGGGCGTAGTTGAGATACATTTTTAATGCCTGGATGGCGGGTTTGCCAATCGGGACAATGCGTTCCTTGTCGCCTTTTCCTAGGACTCGGACAAATCCGTCAATATAAGAGATATCATCTAATTGTAATGATAATAGTTCGGATGCTCTTAAGCCACTTCCGTAAAGAACTTCGAACATCGCTTTAGCACGTAAATCTTTCTTTTCTTGAGTATTGGCGCTGGCGATAATTTTGGATAATTCCTCGACCGATAAAACGGTCGGTAATTTCTTTTTTACCTTAGGCATTTCGATATTCTCAGTTGGGTCATATACGATTTTTTCTTCTGATACTAAGAATTGGAAAAACATTTTTAATGATGTAAGCTTACGCGATATTGAAGCAGTGGCTAAACGTAGCGAATTTAGTAATTGAATATAATCTCGGATGTTTGTTTCACTTATTTTATTAACGGCAATTGAAGGTGCCAATGATAAAAGAAATTGCTTAACATCGGTCGCGTAGAATGAGGTAGATATTTTAGATAAACTTCGTTCGACCATTAAAAAGTTTGTAAATTGTTCTAAAATATTTTGCCACCGAGACAATGAGGAGACCGAGCTTTTTTTAGGGGCAGTTGATTTTTCTCGAGGCACGCCAGAACTCGGCGACATATTTTTATTTTTGTAGAATTGTATCTTTCAGGAAATTTTTATCGTCGGTTTCGGGATAATCTTCATTATAATGAAGTCCTCGAGATTCTTTTCGGAGCATGGCACTTTTGATAATTAATAAAGCAACCGTTATCATATTTCTTAACTCAACCAGTGTCGGTGATAGGGGAGTTATGTTTTTAAATTCTTTTTCGATTTCAATAATTTCATCAAAGGCAGTTTGTAAGCGTTGGTCGGAACGGACGATGCCGGCGCCATTCCACACCACTTTCCGTAACTTATTGGTAAGTTCGGTTGTTTGAATGTTATCAGCTAAGCTGACTTCTTGGATATCGGAAGTTAGAATTTGGACATAAGATTTAGTCTGTATTGAACTCTTCGCTTTTATCGCAGCCCGTTCCGCAAACACTAATGCTTCGAGTAACGAATTCGAGGCTAAGCGATTTGCACCGTGTAAACCAGAACAAGCACATTCACCGATCGCAAATAAATTAGGAATATCGGTTTCACCCCAAGCGTTAATTGATATACCACCGCAAACATAATGGGCAGCCGGAACAACCGGAATCGGCTGTTTGGTAATATCGATTCCTAAAGACAAACAAGTGTTATAAATGTTAGGAAATCGCGCTTTAATTTTTTCTGGGTCTAAGTGAGTAATATCTAATAAAACATAGTCTTGGTTTGCCTTTTTCATTTCGTTGTCAATTGCACGGGCAACAATATCGCGCGGGGCTAAAGAACCTAATTCATGATATTTTTCCATAAAGGTATTACCATCCTGTGTGCGCAAGATACCACCTTCACCACGAACTGCTTCGGAAATTAGAAAGTAACGGTCATCAATTTTATGACCATACAATGCGGTAGGATGGAATTGAATGAATTCCATATTAGCAATCTTAGCGCCAGCGCGATAAGCAATCGCAATGCCATCGCCGGTAGCAATTTTGGGATTGGTCGTGTGGAGATATACTTGACCAATACCACCGGTCGCCAATAAGATAATCTTAGCAAAAAAACTTTGTTGCTTGCCGGTTTTGGTATCGATTGCTTGTACACCGAGACATTCTTTATCTTTTGACAAAATTAAATTAGCGACCAAATAATGCTCAAAAATATTACATTTATTTTTAACGGCATTGACTAATCCTCGTTCGATTTCGCGACCAGTATAATCTTGAGCATGGATAATTCGTGCTCGACTATGACCACCCTCTTTTCCTAAATCAAAGTGTCTAATACCAGAAGCATTCTGATAGGTGGTAAATGTAATGCCGGTATCATATAGTTCCTTTACCAATTTAGGTCCTTCGGCGCAAACCATCTGGACGATTTCTTGTTTGGCTAATCCACGACCACCACGAATCGTATCTTGAATATGAATAATTGGCGAATCGTCTTCACCAAATGATGCGGCAATTCCTCCTTGGGCATAATTGGTATTAGATTCAGTATTTTCTTTTTTAGATAAAATACAGACTTTACCCGTTTCGGATATTTTATACGCAAACCAAAGTCCAGCAATACCGCTGCCGATGACTAAAAAATCAGTTTCGATTTGATGATTCGGCATTAACTAAAAGTGATAAACAAGTCCAATGCCCGGCGAGTCGAGACGAGGAGAGAACCCGATTTTATTTCTCTTATCGGGTGTAAAAAATGCACAATCGATAACGCTAACAATTCGGTTTAATAACGCAGCGCCCAATACAAATCCGGCGCGATTAATCGCAGTCCGGGAAGTTTTCCGCTTTTCCCAATAAACAAACCGCAGTGAATCTTGTGACCAGTTCCAGATGGAATCACCAAAAAATCCATTATCGAGAAGATAGTTATTTTGAGCAGTTGGGTCATCGGGGAATCGTTCGCGAGCTTCACGTCGGATATCTTGATTGTACTCTTCGGAATTGTTAAATCGTTCAATCGCGCGGAAATATTTATCGGATTTTATTTGGGTGTTAGCATTAGCGTTAATACCAGCAAATAGCTTCGCATCATGATTTCGGGAATTGCCGTACCAGGTAAAACCTCCATACGCCAACCAAATTACCCCATCGGTCCAAAGCATTATTTCACTTTTGAGATTGCTTTTTAAAATGCGCTGACCTAAACCAGGAACAAGCGCCGAGGTTAAGATTGCTTTGCCTCGGATATTCGAGAGCGGTCCAGTTGATGCGATGCAAGTGGAAAAAAATAGCGATAATATGATAAATGTAAAAATTGCTTTATTTTTTAACATGATTTCCTCATTTAACAATTGCAAATTTATAAAATTTTATTTCTTTTTTCTGGTTAGCATTAACCTCTAATCGGAGTAGATAAATTCCGCTGGGTATCCCATTTAGTGAAACTTTGACTTCATTATCGGTAAGAGGATAACAACTGCCATCGAATTCGAATTTGGGATGACCAGCGATATCTAATAAATTAATTTTAACCTTTTGGGGATTCATCCCAAGCCAATAACGAATCGTAACCTCATTTTCAGCAGGGTTGGGGTAAGTATAAAAATTTTTAACAATTGTAGTTGGTGGCGATGGCATTTCCGGAGTTCCTAGATAAAGTCCAGTGTGGCAGGGATTTTGTAAATATTGACTCCAGATTTCGGTTTGAATTGATACGGGTAAATCCCATACATATAGCACGCCAGCATCAGAACCTACACAAATTTCTAAATAACCGTCGTTGTCTAAATCCGAAATTAACGGCGATGCACTAACTGAGCCGACCGTCGCTAACGGGAAGTAATCTAACGCCCGACCATTCTTTCCATCAAAACCGAGAAGTCCGTATCGCGGCGAACCGATAATAATATCTGAAATGCCATCATTATTAATGTCGCTGATAATTGGCGACGAATTGAAAATAAATGGCACATCAACGGTAAATAAATAACCACCGAGAACTAATGTGCTGGTGTAAGTTGAATCCTGTGTAAATGGATAGTTAGTTTGCAATGTTCCATTAAAGTTAAATGCATAGATTTTGTTTTTACCCGAAAAAATAATTTCTAAAAAGCCGTCATTGTCAATATCGGCAAGCGCCGGTGCGGAATTGACCGGTGATTCAATAATTGCAGGACTCGAATATTTAATATTTCCTAATAAATCAATAACAAAGAGCTGATAATTTACTTCGGAATGGACAATTGCAATGATTTCCTTATTACCATCATTGTCAACATCGCCGACCACGGGCGGAACCGATGTAAAAAGTGCGCTGTTTGATAAAGTAATTGGGAATTTATTAACTACTACCGCATCACTCGGATTAATTAGAAATAAACGGTTGTCACTGCCTAAAACGACAATTTGAGGATGAGCGGTATCCGTTATCGCGACGGATGAGCGGATTTCTGAATTTAGAAATATCGGAGAACCGGTATAACTCGTTCCGTCACCCCTCCAGATATACAAGTTCATATCAGCAGAACCGATAATAATTTCTTTTTTCCCGTCATTATCTAAATCAGCTAAAACTGGCGATGATAAAATGCGGTCGTCAGTGAACATTACTGCAATCGGTTGGAGTCCGGAATACGGGAAGACAAGAACCATTCCGTTTTCCGTTGCGCAGACTACTTCTAATTTATCATCGCCCGTGACATCACCAATTGCCGGTGCAGAGACGATGGATAAAGATAGTTGAGCAAAACTTCCTTGGGTATTAGGTAAATATGACGAACCATCATCACGCCAAACATAGATTCTGCCCCCACTATCCGATGTGATTATTTCTTTTTGACCGTCAAGGTCTAAATCAGCAACATGACTTGATACAAATTTTAATCCGCGTTCAGGATTTTTAGGAAAGCCGGCATGGGTTAAACCAAAATTGATATTTATTTGCATCGTGGTATCAGGTACGGTTATGGTTGAGATTTTAATATGAGTTTTACCAAAGTAACCGTCTGAATTGGGTGTTGTCAAATCAGAAAATTCTGAATTAAAACCCCCAATATAAAACGGATCATTTGGAGAACCGTAATATTGATAGTCCCATTGTGAAATTGAACTGAACCCATCAAAATCCTGTATGCCATCGCCCTCTTCTAAATCAACGCCTTTATGCTCAGGAAAGATATTTATTGCGTTATAAGGACCATATTCAGCAATTACTTGGTCATCGATATGCCAAATTAAAACCCCGGAACCGGGTAAGAAGAAATCATATTCCCCATCTTCGACCCAAATCGTGACACCATCTTCGGCATCAACAACGATTGTATCTTTTTTTCTAAAATCCGTTTTTCGGTTTTCGATAAGAAAGTATTCAGTTGTAGAAATGGGAATTTTAATTATAATGGGTGATATGGTATCACGGTGGTTGCGCATTCGATTTGTATCCATAGTCGCAACGAAAAGTGGTATACTTTCTTTCAGAACTTGAATCACTAATGGTTCGACCCATCCAAAGTGTACTTTGTGAAATGCATCGAGCATTCCTGGGATAGACCCAGGTGGTGCTCCAACCCCCCAGTCACCGAGCCAACCACCGGTTCCCATTAAACTCCAGGCACCGACTCCGATCGAATAACCGGTTACATCATATTCATCAAAACCACCTATAAGATGACAAAACTCGTGGTAGAGTGTTCCAGCTAAACCAAACATTCCCAATATATTTGTTTGTCCTTGATATAAAGTGTCCTGACGCATCATTTCCGGCATAATTGTTGCTGCCGAGATTCTTGCTTGTCCTTCATCGGCTAAAATATATGGTTGACCTAAATACGCTTCTAAGGCATTAGAACCAATCGTTCCGGCTAAGAGGTCGAAAGGACTATTACCCATTAAATCAGTCTGGGCGGATGAGCCAGCGTGAAAGATGATTATTTTGTCAAAATCGGAAAAAGTAATATCGGGATCGCGGTCAGCAACTCTAATGGCATCAAACATCAAACGGCACAAGCCAGTTTCGATTCCTTCAATACTTGTCGTATCACTATAATATGACATTTGATGGGGCAGTTGATAACAGTTAACAACCCGATATGGTAATACGTCATATTTAATATACAATTTTCCCAGCGAGTTTAGTTTATAATAATTTTGCATTCCCTGTAATTGATTTATAAAATAGCGGCGAGTGTGAGGTGGGTCATAAAAAAGTCCATCCGCTGGTGTTAGAAATCCCGCTAAATCCATTTTACCGTTTCCAGTTGTCAGCGGTGTTGAATCTTCCATAAATTCGACTCTGAGAGCCAATACCTTTATCGTATCAGCTTGATTTTGGATAGTTGTAGCGCGTATTTTTCGATCGTCGATAATAACATTACCTTTATATTTCATATATTTTTGTATTAATTTTTGACGAGTTATCGATTGATTAGGTAAAGCAGTCGGTGTTGTTTTTCTAAGTAATAATTCGGAACTTAGTGCAGTCGCAAAGCAAACAAAAAGACTAAGTGCTAATATTTTTATCGAGTATTTTGATTTCATATGCAAAGTTAATTTATATTATACGGAGAGAGAGGGATTTGAACCCCCGGTTGTCTTACGGCAACACATGATTTCGAGTCATGCGCCTTCGTCCACTCGGCCATCTCTCCATCATTAATTTGTCGTTCTTGATTTTCATCCAAACGAACATCTTTAATGATAACGAATTTACCAAATAACATCAATACTTTTAATTAGATTATGATATTTAATCCTTTGATATCATCGTTTTATTTTAGTGGGATTTTCTCTCTTCGTTTTCTTTTAAAAAAATCTTGTAAAAGTAATTGGCTTTCCACACTTAAAATGCCTGAAATCACATCAAACTTATGGTTCAGTTTATTATTTTCAGGAATATTATATACCGAACCACAAGCGCCAAATTTTTTATCGTAAGTACCGAATATTACTCTTTTTATTCTTGATAAAATAAGTGCGCCAGCACACATCAAACACGGCTCTAAGGTCGTATAGAGATACGCATCGGTCAGCCGCCAATTATTTAGATAATTTGCTGCTGCCGACAATGCAATGATTTCGGCGTGCGCAGTAGGGTCGTGTAGACTTTCAGTCTTATTGTGACCCCGACCAATGATTTTATTTTTATGAATTACTATTGCTCCGACTGGTACTTCGTCTTCATCAAATGCTTTCTCGGCTTCGATCAGAGCTTCCCGCATCCATTTAATGTCGTTCATATAAAAATATATTATAATCGCGCCCGGCGTGATTCGAACACGCAACCTACGGATTCGTAGTCCGGCACTCTATCCAATTGAGCTACGGGCGCATTTATTAAATTTTATGTGATTTTATCGAATTGTCAATCTATATCGTATGGTAATGTTATACAAATAAAAAGGGGCGGTCATTTTGACCGCCCCGTCGGAGAGGGAATAAGGGTTATTTTTGTACAACAATTTTTTCTAAAAGATTAGTGACGCCGGTTTCAAATCTTAAAAAGTAGGTACCAGCTGAAACATTTGAAACATCAAAGTTAAAATTGCCAGTTTTAGTCGAAATTGTTCTGGTCTCAGACTTTACAAGATTCCCGGCAATATTATAGAGCTTTATCGTTATTGGTCGTAAATCATTAACTTGGTAGTGGACCAAAGTGACATTCTTAACAATATTTGGTCTAACAGCAATTTTGATTTGATTGAGACCAATATTGGCATTAGTGAGCATTTCAGCTTCGACTGTGTTAGAATTAACAATTTGGTCTCCTTGAAGGCTCGGTATAAACTTTAAAAACTCAGTCGTGCCATTGCCTTTCAAAGCATAAATTGAACCTTCGGCAAAAGTTAATGCAGCGCCATTACTTATTTTCTTGTTACTCGGATACAGCGGAATATCGTAACTGGTATTAGACCAATTATTGTTTGAAATTGAATAGCACCAAAATTCGCGAGTGTTTCCACCTTTAAATGCATAGAGTCTGTTTGCGCAGTTATGGGTCAAGGAACCTCCCGCTTTTACTTTAGTTGGTCTTAGGTCTCCGAATGGTAAACCTCGTGCCGCCGTCCACGTGTTATTCGTAACATTATAGACATACAACTCGTTGGTTGTTGATTTCAAGAGATAGATATAATTATAACCATCGGTAGCAGTCGAAGAACCATAATCGGGTAGAATTCTTGGTGAATATCCGACCGGAATGCTTTCTCTTCTTAACCAGGTATCGCCTTGCACATAATATGCATAGAACTCGCGTGTTCTATTCCCTTTAACTAAGAAGACGAAATTAGAATCGCCTTTCGGAACAAAAGCCAGACCAGAACCACCATATAGTTTCTTTTTTCTCGGTCCAAGCGGAACACTTTCAAGAACTGACCATTGGCTGTTACTTATATTGTACGACATGAAAGTTTTCGAATTATTACCGACAACCGCATAAATTTTGTTCATTCCATCATTACATAAAGTAGCACCTTTACCAACTAAAGATGGCACTGATGCTTTTGAGTTCCAGATATTATTTATAACATCATATTGGAAAAAGCCAGTGGTCCGATTGCCTGTAAATGCATAAATGCCAGAGTTCGGAACATATGTTAAAGCACCACCGTCTCTTACTGGCAAAGTAATCTGTTGATTTGCTCTCCAACCGATTGGTTGTGGTATGTAAACATTCACGGTGAAGGAAGAGGTGTCATTCAATATATTACGGTCACCTTGGAACGATGATCTTACTTTTATTAAATAAGTGCCGGTATCTTGAGGAGCCCACAATACTGGTTGTAAAATGGTTGCATCGTTATTTCCAGCATCAAGGTCGATATACATTGTTTGGTCAAATTCTGGGTAGCCGATACCAACTTTTTGTATTTTGAAACTGAGCGGCATATTTACCGCATTAACACTACCATAATTTCCTACTTTCGCGGCTAATTGAACTGCAAAATTCATACCAGTAGGCATAGGGATTGATCGCGACGATGGAGAAATAATTTGATAAACACCGCAATCGCGTCTTGTATTCTGAGCGACTTGGAAAACACCGCTGACCGTATCATTATGGGGATTTGTATCAAGAATAACCGCATAACTTGTAATTTGATGTTCGCCAGGACAATTTCCACTTGGTTGGAAAGGTGGAAAAGTCAACTGTATCGAATGTCCAGGTGAAAGAGGTGTTGAGATATATTTAGTAGAACAATAAGGGATTACATTGTAATATTGAATTTCAGTAACGACCGCGAATGCTAATGGAATATTACCATTGTTTGTGATACTAACCTTGGGAATGACAGGATAATCTATACCAATACTATCGTGGGGCGAGTTAATTGCGGTCAAAGCAATATCTCGGAATGGCTGATTTATGTAAATAGTCTTGGTGATTAAATTGTTCGATTCAACCATGTCATGAGCATAAATAGTTCGAGTCGCCATGAAGTATTGACCATCAGGTGGATACCATTCAGGATACCAGTAACGGAAATAAGCAATGGCACTGCTATTTTCAAATAGATTAACATAGCTGGTATCACAGTAGATTGTATCGCCAAAGATATTACAAATTGCCATTTCAACCGGTGCCGCCGGAATTCGGTAATTGCCATTATTCTGAATTGCAACTTGTGGCACAAATAAGGTCGGGTCGAGTAAATTGGTATCGGGAGCAATAAAAACCATCGGTTGGATATCACGCACCGGTATAAATACGGAACCGGTTTTCACATTGTTATCTGACCGCATATCGCGGTCTAAGTACACTGAACATTTAGTAGCGAAAGTACCGACCTGAGGTATCCAGACATCAAAATAAATAATCGAATCGTAACCTGCATTTAACGTAATAGCTTTTGTACAAGAATATCCGCCCTGAATTGATAATGTAACATTAACTATTTTAGCCATCCAACTGTAATTGGTTATTTTAGCGCAAGGAATAATGTTACCATCTGGTTCAATTAATGCCCAGGGTGTGCGTGGGTTTTCAATTGAGAGTATGGCTGCATCAATATTAGAACACACTGCACCCGATATACACGTATCGTTAGTCGCATCGGCATCACCTGAAAGTTGCGTATATGCCATTACTTGAAATACTCCGACCGTAGCGGTCCAAGATAGGTTAGTAGTACATATAACTGATTTTGGAATTGGGATTTGTGTTATCGGAATAGTTATACTTTTAGAATCGCTAAAGACAACAGAATCGTTCTGAAGATTTTTGATTTTTATTACGATTGGGACATTTTCGGTTTGTGCACTATAGTTTCTTACCTGCATAATACAACGATACTGGACCGACCGTTCGAGGTCACCGACCGGACTATAAATTGCTGATATACCAGCATCTTTGTAGTTGTTGGGAATTACCCGGAAAGTTTTACTCATCATATCATTAGCTGGCTGGGCATCATCAACTAATAGTGTTGTATATCGGATGAGGTAAGTTCCCCCATTGATTGTAATGGGTGCAAAAACAAGGTTAGTTGATTGACCGACGCTTAATGTCGTCTGTATTGAATCACGATAACTGGTACCGTCAATTACACATCGGGTGTAAAATGTTACTTGTTCTTGACCAAAGTTCTTAATCGTTGCCTGTGGATTAAACGGGAGTGATGGTAACTCAATTGTATCAGGTCTTATTATTGCTAATACCCCGACATCTTTGAGTGAACATTCGGCTTGTCCGATACAAGTATCGTTGTTCGGATTTTTATCGCCCGCTACCCAAGTAAATGCAACAATCTGATATGACCCAATCGCTGCAGTCCATTGGGTCGTAGCAGTAAAGAGTGCAGTACCAAGCGATGGAATAGAAACATTACCCGATGAAGTGTAGATTTCTTGTCCGGCACGGATGATTTTAATTGTTACCGGAATCAAATCAGTTTGGGTTCCAAAATTCTTTATTCGAACTGACGGATAATATTGACCATTATATTCGAGACTACCGATTGGCGTGATGATTTGAATTACTCCGGCGTCAGTTTGATTCGGTAAAAGAACACGGAATGTTTTTGTCTTCTGGTCATTGTTGGTTTGCACATCATTTTCACAAAGCGTCGTTACTTTTATTCGATATGAACCTTCACCAAGGGTAACTGAAGTAAAAGACAAGTTGTTTGTGAGTCCTGCAACTAAGTTACTTGTCAATATTGAATCACGGTAAACTGTTCCACTGCCGACTACTTCAATTTCACAACGAGTCCAAAAACTTATTGTTGCCGTCCCGTAATTTCTTATGCGAGCTTGCGGCGTAAATGCATTCGGTAATTCAATTGTGTCCGGTCGGATGATTATATCGACACCAGCATCTTTTAATGGACAATAAATGTAAGCATAGGCAGTATCATTAGCTGGAATCTGGTCACCAACCAATGTCGTATAAGCAAAAATCAGATAGGAACCATAAGTTGCTTTCCAGTAGGTTTCTGCATTAAAAGTGCCGGAACCAAGCGGAGCTAAATTTATCGTATCGTTTTTCGTGTAGACGATTTGCGAATTTTGGAGATTTTTAATTTTAATAGTAAAAGGTGTTATTAAATGACATTTCGAATTATAATAGGAACCGTAATTTTTTACATTAATCGAAGGATAGTAATTATTATTGTATTGAACCGTGTCGAGCGGCGAATAAATCTTTGTCACACCGACATCTTTATAGTTATTCGCCATGATTCGGAACTTTTTAACCATCGAGTCATTATTCGATTGCATATCACCGGCTAAAAGCGTTTTAACTTTTACCCGATAAAAACCGCCGGAAAGATTGACTGAGGCAAAATTGAGATTTTTGGTTAGATTGACGCCGAGATTATTGGTGTAAACCGAACAACGCAAAAAGGTTCTTGCCCCAGTGATTGTTTCAATTACACAGCGAGTCCAAAAACTCACTGACAGAGAACCAAAATTCTTAACGGTTGCTTCAGGGAATATAGCACCAGGGAGCGCAAGTGTGTCCGGCTTGGTAATAGCACTGACACCGACATCGAGTGAAGCATATGGGACACCACCGCCGTTGTTGCCGCCAACATCATCAATAAAAACACCATGACGATTAGTATTAACACCGACATAACGAAATGCAACATAAATTGGTTGATTAGTAAATGATGCTAATGAGATTGTCCTCAAAGTATAGTCCCACAAGTTCATTCCTATTACATCGACACGATAACCCACACCTGGGGTTTGAAAATCAGTTTGTGTATTGCCGCTACGCGATATCCAAACTTCCAAGCTTTCGTAATGATTTCGGTTAAAGCCGCGATACCAGAATTCAAGAGTGCTATGACCAGTCAATGGCTGTAATCGCGGTGTTACTAACCACGCATCGCTTGGTGCGTGTGGATTACCGCCAAATTTACCGGCAAACGCACAACCCGGAGCAACGTGCGGTCCATTTCGGTCATTGACCCAGTAATCAAGAACATTGTCAAATGTTGTCCATCCTGAAGGCGGAAAGGTGGTACCATCAAATCCTTCGTTCAATAACAATTGTGCATAAGTAGTGCTAAAGGCTACCAGTAAAAATATAAAAATGATTCTAAAGATACTTTTTGTCATAAAACGCCCCCTCTCGACGTTTACAAAAAATTTTGCTATTTTTGATAAGTTTTTCATATAAGTTATGTAATTCATCTGTAAAGTCGTTTATTGACTAGCTTGAATAAAGGTTACGATTGGGGTTTTCTGACTGATTCGTTCACACGGAATAATATGTACTTCTTATTAAATTAATACACTAAAATTCATCTGAAAAATTATAGTCTTAAAATTTGTAAAATTTTAATTTTTAAGTTGGAGAATTTGGATAACAGAATAATATAAACAACAAATACTATAAAATCAAAATATCATCTTAAAAATATTGACTACAAATGAAAACGTTTTTATTTTTGGGGTTACTTAATGATATTACTTAATAATATATACTACTATTCTTTTTCCACTAACGATAAATTATAACTAAATCGTAAAATTTGTCAATAAGAACTTATTTATTATACAATATTTTATTATATTGATTTTCAGCGAGTTATATTAATTTCTGCGAATATATGCTTTTTCTAATGATATTTGATAAGGGGGGTTGTGAAATAATTGCATTATATAATAATGTAGAATATTTTGTTCTTTATTGCTGGTTTTCTTCTTTTGTGCCTTGACGTTTTGAATACCAGATGGCATAGCCGACAATTGCTAATAGCACGACAATCATTATTATGATGAGCGGTGACCATTTTTTATAACTGATGATTAACGGGACGATTAACAATGATACCATATTGATTACTTTTATCATCGGGTTGAGGGCTGGTCCAGCCGTATCTTTAAGCGGGTCGCCGACCGTATCGCCGATAACCGATGCTTTATGCGCATCTGAACCTTTGCCACCGTATAGTCCATCTTCGATTGTCTTTTTTGCATTGTCCCAGGCACCGCCGGTATTTGCCATGAACACTGCCATTAACTGCCCGACTAAAATAACGCCGGCTAAAAAACCACCAAGTGCAGCTTCCTTAAAAATAAATCCAACGATTATTGGTGATAGCACCGCGATTGCACCGACTCCTAATAATTCTCGTTGCGCTGAAGTTGTACACATTGCGACGGCTTTGGCATAATCGGGTTTGACTTTTCCTTCCATTAATCCTGGAATTTTAAATTGTCTTCGGACTTCATTGACGATTAAATAGGCAGCTCGACCAACCGCGCGAATTGTCATTGAGGAGAATAAAAACGGAATTGCGCCACCGATTAGAAATCCGACAAAAACAATGGGGTTACCAATATCAATGAAAAAGTCTTTTGCGCCGGTAATTACTTTTACGGTGTCGGCGAATGCGCCGAATAATGAAACCGCGGCAATTACGGCGGAACCGATTGCGATTCCTTTGGTTACTGCTTTGGTTGTGTTACCAACCGCATCCAGGTCAGCCATAATCTGGCGGGATTTTTTGTCCATATGAGTCATCTCACCGATGCCATTGGCATTGTCCGCAATCGGACCAAATGCGTCCATCGCAATATTATTGCCGGTTAGGGTCAGCTGACCAATACCGCAGAGCGCAACACCATAGAGAATCATCGATGGTGTATTATGGAAAATCAGGACACTGGCAAGAATTGCAAAGGCAATGACGATGATTGCCCAGACACTCGATTCCATTCCAGATGCTAATCCAGAGAGAAGTAAAGTTGCCGTACCGCTCTGGCTTGATTTAGCAATTTCTTTGACCGGTGCTTTGTCGGTTCCGGTAAAATATTCAGTCAGGTAGTTTGTAACAATCGCTAACATAATTCCGGCAAACGTAGCAATTGCCAGTCGAATATCATGAACGTAAAACCATGCGATAAGAACAAAACCGATAATCGAGGTAGCGGCCGAGAGGTTGAAACCTCGTTTGATTGACTTAAAAGCGTTCTCTTTTTCATTGAATGCCCGCACGTAATAAGTTCCAATGATTGAGGAGATTACACCGATGGCGCGGACTAAGAGCGGGAATAAAATCCATTTGAGATTGAACGGCTGAATTGCTAAGCCAAGAATCATTGCCGCGACAATTGTTACTTCATAGGATTCAAAAATATCGGCGGCCATACCAGCGCAGTCACCGACATTATCGCCGACCAAATCAGCGATGACCGCTGCGTTGCGAGGGTCGTCTTCAGGAATGTTCTGTTCAATCTTGCCAACCAGGTCAGCGCCGACATCGGCGGCTTTGGTATAAATACCACCGCCAACCCGCATAAATAATGCGATTAAAGTCCCACCAAATCCAAAACCCAACAATACTTCGGGAGCAAACTTCCCATAAATAATGAAAATAACTGTTCCACCCAATAGACCTAAACCATCGGTGAGCATTCCGGTGATGGTGCCTGAGCGGTAAGCGATTTTAAGCGCTTCACCGAATGAACGCTGTGCCGCAGATGCGACACGAACATTACCGATAACTGCCATCCGCATCCCGATTTGACCGACCGTTAAAGAGAATAAAGAACCCATCAAAAATGCCGCCGCACGTCCAACTGCGATTTGCCAGCCGCTACCGGCTAATGCTGCAGTCATATATAACGCAATAGTTAGAATGCCGATAAAAACAACGATTGTCCGCAACTGACGATTAAGATAGGCACCGGCTCCTTCACGGATTGAATTGGAAACTGCCTGCATCTCTTGATTGCCGGCATCCGCTCTTAGAATCTGACGGCTCAAAAATACCGCATATAATAAACCAGCAATGGCGACACCGATAATCGACCACATTGCGCCGACTTCAAAAGGTAATGCTCCTGACATAAATTATGCTCCTTTCAGACAGTGATTACACAGATTTCTGGAAAGATTACTCAGATTAAAATATCTGTGTAATCTATTGTGTTTAATCGGTGTAATCATTCTTCGTTAGTTTTAGTGAATTTGTAATAATAAAATAGATTTCATTGATTTTTATTGTAATTAAGATTTTTAAAAAGTCAATCATTGAAAACTTTACCCCGCCTCTCCTTCTCTAATAATTACCGATTTTGACAAAGTCTGGGACGAATCAACAAATTTATAAGCAACTGCTAAATCAAATATATAATTCTTAGGAGAGGCGGGGTTAAACTGGCATATTTCATTTTAACTAGTTAGATACTTAGTTTACAATCTGATTAATAGGATGGATAATTGGTAGAAATATCCCGTGATATGTCTCAGTTAATAATTTCTATTAATATTGCTCATATGTCATCGATTAGATATTGATTTAGATGTCTGAATATAAAACAGACAATATTCTTAATGATAAACTCGATTTATAACCCAACCTAAGAATCTTAATAAAGATTTCCTCAAAATCCAACATAATAGGTGGGACAATACCCTTGAGTTAAGGGAATTTTGAATTAAGAATATGGAAGCAAATGTATTAGACGAAATTTTGTCTTGAAAATAAGTTTACTTATAAGTAAACTTTTGAGGGGTCGCACCCCTCAGAAAATAATTTAAATAAAATAAATAATATAAAGGACCATAATCCGCCGAGATAGACCAGATAAGGGTTTGGTGGACATTTACTTATTTTAATTATCTGAATAAAATCCTTGACAAATTTACAAATTTTATCATACTTGAACAAGCGAGTTCGAAGAGGAACGAACTCGCTTATTTATTTAATAGTAAAGGGTATAAGAAAATCGCTAATTCTAGATATCATAAAGATAGGAGGCGATATATAATAAATAGAATAGATGTTTTGACATTTTACTACCCTTTGCCTTGGGAAATTCATTCCGGTCAAGGCAAGATGCAGATAAATTTAAACAGAATCAATAAATAAATGGAGGAAAAATGAGTAAAAATAAATATGTAATAATAGCATTTATGCTATTAGTCGTATTAAGCACAACCACCTGGGCGAATACCTCGATACTGCCTTCAAACAATTACGTTCCCGACTCAGTTCAGGGAACCCCAACCCAGACCGCTTTAGTTTCAAGTGGCAGTCCATCGCAGGTTAATGACCCTGTGACATTTTATGCAACGGTTACCCCAAATCCGGGCGACGGAAATGGTGATGTTGAATTCTGGGATTACTTTAATAGCACTAATACATACTTGGGTACAGGGTCATTGATTAGTGGAACAGCTTCCTATACAACTTTTACTTCACCAACACCGCAACTTGCTGAAGGCAACCATCATATTACCGCACATTATCTCGGTCATACTAATCCAGATTACAATCCAAGCCAATCGTCGGTACTGAGTCAAGCCGTGTATAGTTCGTTTCCAATTACCACTACAACAACCGTAGGTTCGAATCACAATCCGTCGGAGGTTGGGGATTGGGTAACATTTACCGCAACCATAGACCCAAGTATCGCAACCGGTAGCGTTGAATTCTTTGATTTCTTTAATAACGTAACAACATTACTTGGAACGGACGGATTAACTAATGGTACGGCTTCAATTTCAACTGACGTACTTGCTTTAGGCAGCCATTCGATTACTGCATATTATACCAGTGATGATTTGTATACTTATTCTTCAAGCGATAACAGTTTGGACCCATATTCTCAGATCGTGAACCTCCATGTCGACTCGACCTCGACATCTTTAATTTCAGGTGAAAATCCATCGCTGGTTGGGCAGACGGTTTTATTTACTGCAACCGTACACCCAAACCCGGGAAACGGAAATGGTACGGTTGACTTCTATGACGACTTTGACCCCCCGAATCCCCCACAATTATTGTACACCGGTTCATTGACTAATGGAGATGGAACGGTTACATATTCAACTGACGCGCTTCTTTCGGGCACTCATCATATTACCGCACATTATTCCGGTAACACTACTCCTGGATACACTGCCAGCATCTCGCCCATACTGAATCAGGTCGTGTATGACCCAAATCAACTTCCACTTGCAACCACAACAACCGTAAGTTCGAATTGGAATCCATCATGGGTTGGATTTTCGGTGACATTTACCGCAACGGTTACACCTTTTCCGGGAGAAGGACACGGCACTGTTCAGTTCTCTATTGACGGAACACCTTATGATGGACCACAATTATTGAGTGTGAATGGCACAGCTTCAATTTCAACAAATGCACTTACCTTAGGCTACCATTCGATTAAAGCAGAGTATAGCGGTTATAGCGTTGGCTTGCCTACTTATGCTTACAGTTATAATACTATGAACCCAGATCAGTACGTAACCTATTCCCCCCCTTCCAATGATTCAGCTGCCGTAATTCAAGGAAAAAAGTTCTGGGACGTGAACGAAAATCATCAATACGACCAAGGAGAACCGGGTTTGTGTGGATGGACCATTAAGCTTATGCCCGGTCCGCGATACGCATTGACTGATATTAACGGCAATTACACTTTTAGTTATTTACCGCCCGGGCAATATATCGTTAGTGAATTTCTCAAACCCAACTGGGTAGAGACATATCCACCATATCCGGGAACTCACCCAGTCACTTTAGGTGTAGGAGGTAGTGCTGTCGATATAGATTTCGGGAATACTATTAATACTCAAACTCAAATTCAGGACCTTTCCGTGAGCGTTGCCGGTAGTCGTGCTCGAGCTGGTCGCCAAAAAGTATATGGCATTGAATATGAAAATAAAGGTACGGTATCAGTTGACAATGCTTACGTAATATTTAATCTGCCAACTACTTCACCTCTTGGTTTGGTAACCTTTGACCACAGTATTCCAGACCCAACGACAAATAATGGGAGTGGTGTTATTAGATGGGATTTACCAACACCATTACTGCCAGGTTATGTCGGTTGGATATATGTTGTTGTTAATATTAGCCCTTCAATGACACTTGGAACAGCCCTTACTTCGCACGTATATATTTACCCAACCGCCTTAGATGCGAATATATCAGATAACGATGAAGAAGAGATACAATATATCGTTGGTCCATATGACCCCAATGATAAAATCGCAACACCCGACGGAACGATTGGTTTAACCGAAGAACTCGTTTACCAAATTCGATTCCAGAATGTCGGCACTGATACTGCATTCAATATTATTGTGAGAGACACGCTCGATACTGATTTAGATATTTCAACGGTCGTAAGCGGTGCGAGTAGTCATTCTTATGCTTTTGCGGTTGATAATGGAGTACTAATCTGGACATTTAATGATATTAATCTTCCAGATAGTATAATTAATAAAACAGGAAGTAATGGCTTTGTTAAATTCGAAGTTTGTCCGCGTTCGGATATTGCAATGGGAACCCACATTGAAAATAGAGCTGGCATCGTGTTTGATTACAATCAGCCGGTCTTCACTAATACGACGGACAATGTCTATGGTCAGGGCTGGACTCGCAAAGCGGATATTTTGTCTATCAACGCTGATACCTTGAAAGCAGTCTATGATGGCAGCGCATTAACTAATGACGGTGAATATATCTATGCCTTCCACGGTAACAAAACAAAGCGGTTCTACAAATATGCGGCAGGGAAAGCAGGCTGGACTGAATTAGAATCACTCGGCTTCCGTAACAAGAATTATAATATTCCTGGTGCTCGGGTTAGTTTAGATAAGGCATATCCTGCAGCAGGCGCAGCACTCTGTTATGACGGCGATAACCGTATCTATACGATTAAGGGCGGCGGTAAACGTGAAATGTGGGCATATCTCATCGACGCGGAAAGCAAGTCTTTACCTGGCGATACCTGGATTTGGGTATGCACCCTGCCACCGGTTAAAGGTGTCAAGGCTGGTTCTGGACTCGTCTTGCTCGGTGGTAAGTTCTATCTCTTAGCCGGCAGCTTAGCAAAGACAGATTCGAATAACTTCTTTAGATATACCCCGGGTGGCAGCTGGGAAATATTAGAGAAAGCGCCGACCACACAACCTAATCCCGCTGCGACTGCGAAGGTTTGGAAAACCGGCAGCGCAATGGTAGTTCACGATGGCACGATTTATGCGTTACGCGGTGGTGCCAAAGGTGGTTACTGGTACAAATACGAATATCCGACCTGGACTTATCTTAACGATTCGATTCCCAACGTTGATACGATGTATCTTAAGATGACGGTTACGCCTAACAAATGGATAACGGCAAAGAAATATCCTGGAG
>Ga0315274_10003721_pt1 | contig 22667 bp, 36 predicted proteins | sample YL17G02_20_MG_FD_203700 | JGI IMG/M metagenome (GOLD analysis project Ga0315274, IMG submission 203700) | Sediment microbial communities from Yellowstone Lake, YNP, Wyoming, USA - YL17G02_20 | ecosystem: Environmental > Aquatic > Freshwater > Lake > Sediment | place: USA: Wyoming | collected...
TGGGAATGCAAGAAGGTGAATTAAAATGTTATTCAATAGGTGCACTACAAAAAGATTCAATTCATTCATTCACGTATAATCATTTTGACACACGAGTATATATGTCAGTTGAATCTAAAACACTAAAAAGATTAGGTACAAAGCAATCTTATGATATTGATATTAAGTTTATTGCAAAGGCATTAAATTACAATATTAACATACCAGAGGAATTATTTGGTAAAAAGCCACCACAATGGATATTAAATTTAATAAACCGGTATCAAGACACAACATTAGTTGATGAATGTCAATTAAGGCGTAGATTTATGTTCTTTCCATTAAAGTTATTATTTATTATTCCAGAATTATTTTTGCGAGTAATTAGTATGGTATTTTTGTATTTATGTTATGCATTAGTAGGTTTTGTAGACATTCCCAAATATTATTTTAAGCATCCATTAACATATAGTTGTTTTTCCATGAAAGATATGGGGATACATTATATTAAAAAAATAGTTAAAGCTGCAGCAGCAATCAATACAGATGATATACCATTAAACCAATTATTCATAATAGGATTAAAAATATTCCACAGAATCCCATTAATATGGATATTATCTATATTAATAGCAATACAAACATTAATAACATGGGGTCATGTATTATCATTACCTTTACAGATATTAATATTAGTATTAACGCCATTAATAATTTACACTTGTATATTAATATTTGTAGGTATAGTATCGTGTATAGTATTATTTATACAATGGATTATATCGTGGATACATGTAACAGGCGGGTGGGATGCAAAGATATTAGAATGGTGTTCTGCACCATATATTTTCATAGGTATGGTAATAGAAAGAATAATAATTGCGTTAGAAGACAGGGAAAACAGGAAGAATAAGGCTAAGTTAATGAAATTAGAGCGTTATTTAACCTGTAATAATGACCCACATTCTGTAACTGCAAACGTTGATGACATTCCGTATATAGATCGTACGCCAACATTAATTTACACCAATTTCAAAAACAAAATTTGTAAACCATTATCGAGATAATAATGTCTGATTCAAAAGTTGTAACAATTGACCGAAGAAACAAAGAACAATAAACCCCAAGGTGAAATTATATTAATTAATATAGAAGACATAAAGAAAAAAGGGTAAGGTATTGTATGAACAAGCAAGAACATTTGCAGGAGTTATTTGTAGAAAGAATTAAAATACAAAAAAAAATAGACGAATTAATCAAGCAGTCTAATGTTGTCAGAAATAAGATCAATTTATTAGAGAAGCAGATAGATATTGACAAGCGAGACACACTTGATATAGTTACAGCGCATTCAGTTGTGCGTTATTTAGAGAGAACGCTTAATTTAGATGTAGATGAATTAAAGCGGCAAATAATATCAGACCATGAAGACAACATAAAGCAATTAATGACTTGTAGAATTGATACAATTAACGGTATATTAGTAGTTAAGGATGGTTATATAGTAACGATATTATAAAGTAGATTTTTCTTTGTAGTTAGTATATAATATATTCAACAAAGTATAAGAAAATACATTATGAAATTATCAACAGAAGAGTTTGTATATAACCAAATTAAAAAAGCCAACATATTGGATAATTTACCAATTACGATTATTATGAGTAATTAAACTCATTAACATCGCAATCAAGGATGAGGTTAAAATTGAAAAGATTTAGTAAACAATGGTGGAAGGAATTATACGAATTTATAATTGTTGTATTTGTTTTAATTTTATTAGGTGCTTGGTTTGAAAATATCGCTAAAGAGGTTAACATAGAAAAAGATAGTGAGAAGATATGGAGTTCAGTTTGTATAATTATAGGATTAATAATTATAATTATAGTTGGTTTATCGTTATTTGGAATAATTTAAGTATGATAGAGAAATTAACACCGGCGGGTTTACAGCAAGCTATTGATAATATCGCTTTTATCGTAGCGAAAGAAGCTATACTATTCTCAGCATCTACCGAAAGCCCTGCTGAGAAACAACAAGTACTCGACAACATGGACATTATTTATGACAAAACACTTAATGATGTTATGGAGTTATGCGTCGCAATAGAGTTATCATCAGATTTAAGTATAGAAGAGATTATTGAATTAATTATGAAAAAAACACAACAATATCTTGATGATTCTCTACTGCAGTATTTAAAAACCAAATTGATATAAATAACTCAAAGATTTATGATAAAAATATACTTAATGACTTTTCGAGATAAAGATTTATTTGGTGGTACACTAATGGTATCTCATGGAATAAACGAAGAAACATTGCAAAATATAGTAATGCCATGTGAACCACTTGGTTATTATATTTCAGAATGTAAAGCTAAAATGGATGACACTGGTGAATTTTATATTTCATACACAGTATAAAAACAAATTATAAATACTCTACAATTTAATAAAGGAGTATTATATGGACAATCAACACAAACAAATTAAGGGATATCGTGATTTAAGTCAAGAAGAGATTGATTTAATGAATGAGATAAAGATAAAAGGTAGTGAATTAGAAGGTTTAATTAATAAGTTAAAATCAATTAATAATATTGATTTAAGATGGATTGCAATTGGGCAAACAGATTTGCAAACGGGGTTAATGGCATTAACACGAGCTGTAGCACAACCAACATGCTTTTAACATAAAATTAAAAACATAACATAACATCACATATTGATGTTATTTTTTTGTAATAAGGTAATTAAATGTCAGAAATAACATTAGTTCCAGTTGCGTATAAAGTTGTACAATCAATTAACAGTCATACGTATTTTATTAAGAATTTTAATTTAAGTGGGATATTTAGGTGGTATGTGTTATGTGGAACTGAAACATTTCCGATGACATTTGGTGCTCATCCTAAGTTCAAAGATGGATTTGCAACACCAGATGAAACGATCATAGAATTATCAATATATTTAAACGCAGAAAACAATTAAGTAAATTAGTAGTTTAGTAACCTATTGTCGATAATATTTTATAAATAATATATAATATTCGTAAACATTAGATAGGTATTTTATGAAAATTGATGAAGTTTTATTAGAAGATTCGAAAGATATTGATAATATTGATTGGCATGAAGACATCTTATGAAACGTATGTTAATTACTAATAAAGAATTACCAATTAGTCGTATGTAAATTATGATTGCTAATGAAACATATACCCCCAAATTCAAAATTGGTGACGTTGTTATATACGACGGGAAAATAAGATCTGGTTGTACTCATAATAACTCAGAATGTGGTCGAGTAATACATTTACCAAATAACGCACAACCATACTATCAAATAGAAGTTATGGAATATGGTGGTGGAGAATTAATTCAAACAGAATATGAATCACGACACATAATTACATTTTTAGCAAATGGCGATGATTTAAAATTATGGAAATCAAATACATATTAATAGTATGAATCCAAGATACAAATACCCACAAACTCCTCATGTTCCATTTTCTCCTGGTACTACTAGAGACGATAAAGTATTATCAAATCTAGATCACTTTATCAACAAAGAAGTGATAGTATCAGAAAAAATGGATGGGGAAAATACTACTTGTTATTCTGATTATTATCAACACGCTCGCTCTATCGATAGCACCCACCATCCAGCTCGCGATTGGGTTAAAGCGTTTCATAGCAAAATCACACATAATATACCTTCTGGTTGGCGCATCTGTGGGGAAAATCTATATGCAAAACACTCCATAGAATACAATGAGTTAGAGAACTATTTTTACGCATTTTCGATATGGGATGAAGACAATTATTGTTTAAATTGGGACTCAACGATTCACCATTGTAATTCAATAGGAGTGCATATTGTTCCTGAATTATGGAGAGGAAAATTCAATGAAAAAACAATTATAGAATTAGCAAACAATTTAGATTTAGAGAGACAAGAAGGGTTTGTTATGAGGTTATCATCCGGGTTTGAATATCGTGATTTTGGTACATCAGTAGCTAAGTATGTTAGAAAGAACCACGTACAAACAGATGATCATTGGTTACATCAAGTTATTATTCCAAATAAACTTAAAAAATAATTATATATATTAAAATTAATTAATATAATTATTTTTTAGTAATAAATAGTTGATTTTATCTATAATTTAGTTTATAATATTGGTTTTAGAATCAACACAATAGAAGATAATATTATGATTACTATAAACAAAAAAGTTGAAGAAGAAGGTAAAGGTGTAAGTATTGTTGTAGCGGTTAAGCGTGCAGGATGTATTGATAGTCATGTCACCCTCATTATGGACACAAAACAAAATGCTGAATGTGCATTACTTGGAAGGTGGTTTGAAACAGACAATGTAGGGCGACCTGGAACAGTACTGGATTTTTTTCCATTAGAACAATACCCGTTGGTATCTCCTAAAACAGGTAGAATATGTAGATCATTTTTACCTTATATTGGATTAAAACCAAATACATTACGTATAGATACAAATAACCGTTACGATTATCGGTTATCTGCTTTCAAGAATGTGAGCAAACGTAAATGTAAATTAATGGATTATTTCCCAGAATCTAGATTAAAACAAATTACACAACCGCTTAATCCGTTAAAATCACAATTAGATAATTCTGCTGTGATTGGAGCAGTATCACCAGTTCCAGTTCCAGTTCCAGTTTCAGTCGATATTGATATCGCAGGTATAACATTAACAACTATTATGAAGTTATTTAAATGTGATAAGTATCGTGCTGTTGATTTTATTATGCAGCATATTCAAGGTGACTAATATGAACCCGGGAATAAAACAGTTAATACCTGTATTCAGTGTGGATAAAGATACTAAAGATAATAATATATCAAACTGTTGTTTCACGTTTGATTATCAATGTCAAGCTGATTATTTAAGTAATCCATTGTATGGTCGTTGGGAGTTTACTTTTCATCACAGTAATAGATTAAACCAGTTGCGTTATATCCCTTCACATCATTATCCGATAATATTTAATAACAGTGCAGTAGTTTCAGCAAAGCCGTTATTAGGATTATTACCTAATACTAGACTATTAAAGCCAGGTGATCAATATGATTTACGGAAGGAACGACATAATCATTGGGCAGTAAGGCAGATTGATATAACTGCTTATTTTACTGTAGAGGAACTTGGATTACCTACAAACCTACAAAATACAAATAACTCATTAATTGAACCACCGTTAGTATGTACTAACAAATTGAATTCATCAATTAATAATGGTATTAATCCTGAGATATTTGCGGCAACCATTAAAGAGATTATATCAATTACGGGGTATGATTTATTAACAGCTCTTAAATTTCACAACATGGTTGTTAAAGTAGCAGGTAAATAAGGTGAAAAAAAGTTATTGGATTGGAACCGGAATTGGACTGTCAATTCTTATTGTATATATTGTAATTACTTTTAGTATTAACCAAGATCAAAAAAATGCATTTGCAAGAAAGTCCGTTGAATATTTGAAGGGAAATTATTTAGTCACATTTTCAAATGGTCCAACTAGCAAATCATGGACTATTCGTAGTGGTAAAGTAACTACAAGTGATAAAGGGTATTACTATTTTTGGAGCGTTAATGGGTACGTACAAGTTCCTATTACAAATACATTTATTGAAGAAATTAAATAAGAGGTCAACATGAATGCGTGTAAAATTCGTTTTATAGAACAATATATTGTTCAGTATATGGTGCAAACAGAGCTTTCTAATTGTTATTCGCAATATGATGGTAAGCGAGATAATATTGCTGCCCAGTCTGCAGAAGATGCATTATATGCAGCTGAAGCCGCTTGGGCAGGGTTACAAATCATAAAAGCTGATGCAATTGCTATTGATATTGAAACAAATACCACACAGTTATTTGAAGAATGAGCACAAATATACATCACAAGGCTAGGTTTGTTGAGGTATATATTGCAGCACATATGGTTAGTGTTGAACAAATACCTGAAGATACATATTTACCAGAATCAATTGCAGGTCGAATTCCTGTACAAGAGATGCAAAATGCATTATATTTTGCTAATCGTGCTTGGGACGCACTAGAAGAAGTTAAGTGTAATAAACGAAATTATGATAAATACCCTGAGCTTAAACACGTATTTGAAATTATAAAATTATAAATATGTAATTATGGTTTGTCCAATTTGTGGTCGTCCATTAACGGGTAATTTTATTCAATTTCACCATCTCGTTCCAAAAACATTCAATAAGAAGTCTGAGGGGATTACGATTCATAAAGTATGTCATCAGCGGTTACATTCAGCTATAACTGAACGAGAAATGAAGAATTATTATCATACAGTAGAACGTTTGCTTGAACATCCAGATATTATTTCTTTTATTAAATGGGTTAAAAATAAGCCTGTTGATTATTATGATAAATCAGATGAAACAAAAGAAAGACATAAAAAAAGACGTAAATAAAAAGTGTATACTATATAGTTAATAATAATATCGTTGATATAATTTTATAAATATTATATAATATACAATATTATGAATTGAGAATATATAAAAATTAAGAAATATATTAAAAATGAATTCAATTAACAACAGTGTGAAGACATTGTTTAAATCTATTGTTGTAACTGATATTATTCAAGCATTAATTGATTGGAACAATAACTTTCATGGAAATTGGATTTTGATTGATAGTGTAGCTGTTGGATATCATATAAAACCAAAGGTAACAAAGGAAATTGATATTTTATTTTCATCTAGACAAGATATACCTTGTAAAGTTACAGGATTTAAACGAACTAGATTATGTGCTTTTCAGCATACTATAACTCAGATTGAAGTTATTACATCAGAATTTATAAAGAATCTACCAAACGATGTTGTTCAAAAAGTATCTGAGACAGCAATAGTATCAAATAATATTAAAATAGCTTCACCTAGTGGATTAGTTACTTTAAAACTTCATAGAATGAATAGGTTTGATGAGGACGATATATGTGATTTAATCAAAACTGGGAAAGTTGATTTAATTGGTTGGCCAATATCTCCTGATAAACTTGAAATATATTATAATATTGTACATAAAATCAATAACTAATACTTTACGATTGAGGTTTACTTAAAACGTATTTTCGAACAGATTTATCAATAATTCTAACATGCCAATTTCCAATCGATTGAGCTATTTGTTTAGACCATCTATCATAAAATTTCTTTCTTGATTCACCTTGAGCTGTAAATACAAGAGTTTGAACTTGCGGATTTTTATTAATAAAATTTCCAATAACTTGTTTTACAGTACTAAATACAATAAACGCATTCCCAGTTCCAGTTAGATCAAACATACCTTTACTAATCGGTAAATTAACTGTCGTAAATACCATATCCCACATTGTAGTAATTTCATCATCTTGACCGATAACAACGTGATATTGTATGCTATTTATTTCAAAATACGCAGTCCATTGATCTTTATATTTTTGAATCCATTTCCAATCAACAGGCTGTTCAATTGTTTCAACTATAAATTGCTTAAATGTTATCATATACATACCCGTGTTATTTTTAGTATTTATTATAAATATCGAAGTATATTTTTAATTAAAAGGCTATTATAATATTTTGGAGTAAATTTAACAATATTATAAAACATGAAAAAATTAACATATCATATGTGTTGTATTTTATGTTTATGTCTTACAGCTAATGGGTATGCAGGTGAGCATAAGTATAAGAGCAAACACAAAAGAAAACATAAAGTAGCACCTCATACTTATATAGCTCCTCATACTATTATTTTAGATCAATCCCACATTGAACGAGGGGTATATGAAGGGATTAACAATTTCCGAATATCTCGAGGTTTAACTAAATTAATTTTAAATGATTATGTTAGTAGTATAGCAAGACAACATAGTCAAAATATTGTTTCTGGTGCTACTCCAATGGGTCATATTGGTTTTCAAGATCGAGTTAATAGAATATCAAATACTTCACCTATTGCAGAAAATGTAGCATGGAATAGTTTATCAAAAGACCCAGTACGTTCTGCAATCAATGGTTGGTTACAAAGTTCACACCATTTAACTAATATAGTAGGTTCATATAATATAACTGGAATAGGGATTGCATCAGACGGACATGGTACGTATGTATTCACTCAAATATTTTGGTTAAAATAGTTGATTTTTTTACAGGTATATGATACAATATACGTAAAATTATTAACGATTTGATAAATTTACAAATATTCTATAACAATCATACCAGAAGATATTATTATGACACCTTCAGTAACCAATCCAATCCCTGTTTATACTCGTATCACACTCCCTCCTATTTTTTACATACACTTATTAGTAGATAATCAAGATATTGTTAAAAAATGTAAAAATATATTTGTTTTTCAAACTGATCCTCATTATTTCTATTATGGCGGTAAAACATTTAATCATTGTTTAGAAATGGTTGATCCAACCAAAAAACATTCTAGATCACTTAATAAGTTTATTGGAGGTCCAGAATTGTATAGTAAGCAACGAATAGTTGTTGTTCCAGTAGATAAGGATCGAAATACTGGATATCAAGTTTATGATTATCGAATCGAGAATTTTCATCTTAATGTTCCATGTAAATCACATAAATCACATAAATCAGTTAAACCAATTGTTAGTGAAAAAACTGTAACAGTAGAACCTACTGTTAGTGTAAAAACAGTTAGTACAAGAAATATGGCTGAAAATTTAATTAATAGGTTGCGGGAAGAAAGTTTATTAATAGATGAATTACATACTTATACTGATACTGATGAATTTGTTAAATTAAATTTTAAATTATAACAAAATATTTATATAATATTTGTCGTATTAATTATAAAATGAAACTGAGGTAAAAATTATCATGTTACACATAACTAAAAAAATTCCAGTATATATACGTTCAACACAATCTCCAATTAAGTATGTGCATTTAATAGTAGATAATGCAAGTGTTGTTGAGAAATGTAGAGATATATTTTTATATCAAACGCAAGAGGGTAGATTTACTGTTGGTGGTTATATGGTTAATGGAAAACCTAAGGTTGTTGATATACGTATAAAAGGAGTAAGATCACTTAATAAGTTTATTGGAGGAGAGCAATTGATCAATAAGCAACGTATACGAGTTGCACGTGTATTTATTAACAATTTATCGGGGTGTGATACCTACGATTATAGTACCAAAAATTTCCGGGTTAAAAAAGTAAGTAAGTTAAAATCAAATACATCTGAAACAATTATAGATGAAAAATTAAGCCCAGTTGAGTTAATACAAACTGGGGTTGATGTAGTAAATGAATCTGATTTAATACCAGTTGAAATTTTGGTGAAAACTGAACCATTAGTTATTAGGAAAATTGAAAAGGTTGTTAAACCAGTAATAGTTGAAACTGTTAACGGTATATCTGATATAAGTATAGAAGATATCGTTACATTATTAATTACACGTTTACGTAAATCACGTAAAATAACACATGAATTACATTCATATTCAAATGATAATATTCATAGCATTGAATTACATTTTAAATCATAATATTTGAGTTTAAAAAACAATAAAAAACCTTGAAGTAAATCAAGGTTTTTATAATTAGGTACAATAAGATGTACGTGTTTACTTAGTCGCGAATTCGACTTTTGTAAAAGTAATTGCATCAGTGTCCAAGTGTAAATTACTGCCAAAGAATGATGCAACTGTACCATCCCAACCATGTTTAGGTGTTAATGGAATTGGGTATGTCATTGGTACAACTTTACCACCGGAGTTAGCAACACCACGGAAACTCATTATCATAGTATCATGATCTTGAGACATAATACCATTATATCTTACAACCGCGTTGTTACCTAATCCACCTGGAATACTAACGATGTTATTTGCACTAACAGGACCTGGAGATATACCTATACCTATACTTGTACCTCCAGCACTAGCAAATTTTAAAATAATCGGTTGTGTTACCAGAGCTGTAAATTCACAATCGTAGTGATCGTTAGTAAAGCTGAACAAGTTACTTAACACGACATTGCTACTACCGTTACTTAGAGACGGTTGTACAAGAGGTAGTGGTACAATAAGAGGATCTTGACCAACTGGTAATACAATTGGTTGTCCGTTTATCTTACCTGAACACTTACCATCAACGATGTTACCGTTTGTATTTAACGTTATTTCGCATCTGCGTACACCATACGACACCCAAGTACCACCGAAATCAACCGTATCACACGTACGATTATTTTCATGTTTCGTTGAATTTGGTGTTGCCATTGCAATTACCGGTGTCATTATTAATATTGCTATAAATGCTGTTTTCATAAAATATCCTTTATGTTAAAAAATTACTCACAATAATGTGAAGTTTGGTGCTAATGTTTCATAACTATACCAACAAATAACCCTATAATATCTTACGTCCATTTTTTGTTGATATTGTAATCAACACGCCTGTGTTACTTTTTACTACATGGGTAAGTATGACATATTTTTAACATAATGGCAACTTTATTATTAAATTTTTTAGAAATATATATATATATATTTTTGTTGATTTTTTATTATTTACATAGTATAATATAGCGTATATAAAAATAATAACATAACAGGTATAAATGTCAAGTCAAACTGTATTATTGCTAATTATTATATTTGCTATTAAACATTTTATTGTAGATTTTATTGCTCAAACAAAATGGCAATATACTAATAAACATATATTATTTCATTTAGGTGGAATATTTCATTCTTGGCTACACGGAATAACAACTCTTATTATATTAGATGCTTTTCATTTTCGTATTCCAATATACATTCTTTTTAATATAGCTATAACTGAGTGGGTAATACATTACTTTATAGATTATTTTAAAATGAATATTGCACTATATTTTAATTGGAAATGTAATGAAAGTTATAAATTTTGGTGGTTATTAGGATTTGATCAACTGCTTCATTACCTGACATATTGTGGAATTGTTTATTATTTATTGAGCATATTATAAATTAAATATAATTTTCGTGCTACTAAAAAATTGGTGTAGGTCTTTTAAACATATTTGGATAGAGTAAATGAAAGATGCAAAAACAGAAAACGAAGTAGAATGGAATAAAGTATGGGATGATTTATCTGATGAAGATATTATAAAAGCAGGTGAAGAGTCATTACATTATTCATTTAAATATAATAATTCAAATTTACAAGGGGGGGTGAGGTTAGGTAAAGCTCAAGCGTTAAATATTCCATATGCCGCAGGAATTACTCATTTTATGTATAATGATATTCCATGTGAGTATATTCAATCAAAATCTGGGGCAACATTACAAGTATTAAGTTATATTGAATACTTAGAACAAGTTGATCCAACTAATCGTCATATTAAATTATACAATAATGTTAAACAAAAATCATTTGAATGCGGGGTAGATGATTTAACTGATAAAAATTGTAGATTATCTCAAATACTATTACCAGTAGGTGATAGTTACGTGTCTGCTACCCCCACATGCCCTGCATCCTTTTCGTATATATTTGAAACAATTGCGAAAGATAATGATTATAAAATATCAAGAGAATCATTTGAAGTTGGAGGTGCAAATAAATTTAACGTTGGTAGATGGGCATCTAAACGCAAAACTAAACGAATTATTATCCATGCACCAACTGAGAGTTTAGTAATAAAGCGGGTATTGTCTTATTATTATCATGGGATACCATTATTACCTTCACGTAAATTAATTTATGGATATTATAGGTGGATTAACGATGTGAGAAATAAACCAAATTTTACAAAGAGTGTAAATAAAAAAATTGAATTGCAGATAATAAAAAATATTGTAAACGATGTATTAGATCGTGGTAAACCAGTATATTCGTTATTAAATAGTTATATTGATTTACTTGAAGTGGATGCAGTTGATGTATTTCATGATATGCCATTATATGATATAATGATTGGTGTAATAGATAATACTGTGCGTGATTATGAATGGAAAAATAAATTTACAAATTATCTTGCAAAAGAAATTGCAAATACTAAACTAAAAATTAATGATGAATTAGTAACATTAAATTTTGATGATGTTGCAATAGCAAGTATAGTAAAAATGATTGGAGTATCGTTATGAGTAATTTATTATTAATTCCTAGAATAGAAATTAATCACTATAATGTTATGCAATCACAGTGGTTAGTGTCACCGACTCCAATCATGGCAATTAGTTTGTTTATCCACAATTTAGAATTAAAAGTGGGATGTAAAGTAGACGGGGTTGCTATTGTACATCATGATTATGTATATCATTGGGAAGAGAAAGATCCATATGGTCATAGTTTTCATCAACGTCGAGGATCAGTGTTTATTAATAGACAAGACAATGCTCGGAATTCAGTTGAACCAAATACTGTAGCTATGCAACCTGTAGCTACAGGTCGTTTAATTATTAGCTTAATATTAAACATAATTTCAGATGAAATTAATTATGATAGTTTAAATCAATTTTTAAATACAGCTAAAATTGCTGGAGGAAATATAGTTTCATATAATCACATTCCTAAGAAGTTTATAGCTTCTAATGATATATGGAGGTACATAAAGTCTGGTTTTTTAGTAATGGAACGGTTAGATTTAATGCAAGTTAAGGGTAAGCAACTCGATTCATTATTAAACACAATACGGTATAAAGATAGATCGGTAGAAGTTGTTAATAGTGAAGATTCCTGGATTGTAGCTACAACACTTGGTTATGCTGGTATTACTGAAATTAAATACAAACCCGGAGTTAGAGGTTCATTTAAACATATGTTTGTTGAACCACTTGTTGGGTTAATACAATACGTTTCAATTAGAAAACAACGAGAATTACCTTTACAATTTTGGAGATACAAATGGAATCCAAGTAATAACACTTTTATATGTTCACAAACACTTTAATATCATAGGAAACATTATGTCAGAACGAATATTTATAAAATCACCGAGCATACTATCATTTCAAAGATGTATGGTTATTAATGACGCGTTATTTTTTAATAAAACAATTGACGGAGAGTTATCTCCAATTTTAGTAATTAATCACGGTATACGTTGTACTCAAAACACTAATAAACGAGGTAAAAACGAAACTTCTACTACAAAAACAGCAAAACTTGATGACGTTCGCAATTTACAAGAAATAGACTCTGCGAAAACAGCTTCCGACACAGATACTTTTTTAATTAACTTTAATATTAAATTCATAGATCTTAAACAATCATTATTTGCAGTTGCAGGTGATGGTAGTGACGATAAATCTGATATTAAAAGTTTTACTGAAAGTATTCATTCATTTTTATCAAAGATTGACAATAGTGTTGGGTTATTCGATGTATCTTGTCGATTAGCACGAAATATTGCCAATGCACGGTGGGCTTGGAGAAATAGAGTGTATGCATCAACAATTACTACAACGGTAACTTGTGGTGATCAAGAGTTCATATTTAATTCGTTAGATATACCATTATCTCATTTCGATGATTACACAGATGATGAAAAATCATTGGGTATGATAATAAATACTAGCTTATCCGGTGGTGAAGCTCCTACCATACACATATCAGGTGATTTTGATTTTGGAGTACGAGGAGTATTTGAAGTTTTCCCATTTCAATGTTTTGTTCCAAATGTTAAAGGTCGTAAATTATATTGTGCAAAGATACCTGATAATGACGATGAAGATATAAAAGGCCAAGCGGCTTTTCGGGACCAGAAATTATCAAATGCTATTAAAACCATAGATACTTGGTATCTTACATACAATGAAGTTAATGAGCCTATTAGTGTAGAACCTGAAGGTACAAGTTTAAAGTTTAATGAATTTATGAGATCAAAAACAACAACATCATTTGACATGATTAAACGGTTAAACACTATACATGTGGATTCAGATGAAGGTAAATTTATGATCGCGTGTTTTTTGCGTGGTGGGGTATATCCAGGTAAATAATATGTTATATTATATAAATCTTTCATTAAAATCACACAAAAACATACCACGAGATAATTCGTATATATTTCAAACACTACATGGTATGTTTAGTGTGCTTGAATATCAATATGGTATCGCTTATGAAACCTCAACATTGCAAGTATTTTCATCAGATGAATACGCAATTTATCAATTAACTAAATTGATAGGTGCTAATCCAAGTATTTGTGATATTATGTACGTTAGTAGTATTAATAATGTAGATCTTACAAATTATACGAGTAAATGGAGATCATATAGTAGATATAAAATACCCACAAGAAAAGCAGACAGGCATATTGGAGATCCATTAAGACGTGCACGTATGCAATATGCTGATAGTGTTAACATGTTATATTTTAACATTAAATCGCAATCAAACAAAACCTCTTTTAGATATTACGTTAATATCACTGAGTATGATACAAATCCTAATATGCCATTTGATTTAGTATCGAATGGTTACGGAGTCTCAACAGCAACAAAATTCTATATGTTACCAATATGTCCTGTGATGTCAAAATAACTTATATTCACCGAGTAGGTGATTTAGAAAACTTTGCTGTCACTCATTTTCCAATATTTTTAATTTATCACCGAGTAGGTGATTTAGAAAACTTTGCTGTCACTCATTTTCCAATATTTTTAATTTATCACCGAGTAGGTGATTTAGAATGCTGACAGGCTAGTGAAATAATTTATATTTACCGTGTAGGTGATTTAGAAATGCGTGAATGTCACTACCATAGTGATCAATAAATTAATCACCGTGTAGGTGATTTAGAAATGCGTGAATGTCACTACCATAGTGATCAATAAATTAATCACCGTGTAGGTGATTTAGAAAGCTTAATGATTGAATTAATTTTATCATCATGTAGGTGATTTAGAAAAGTATATACAATAAACACATATATTCTATGCATATTACATCATCGAGTTGGTGATTTAGAAATTGGTGTAAATCATCCGCTTAATGCCCGTCTCACTCGTCATCGCGCAGGTGATTTAGAGAAAACAAAGATTAAAGAAAAATCGTATAGTAATTCGAGCATTTCTGCTCATTTATCATCGAGTTGGTGATTTAGAAATGGAGTAGATGAAACCGGTTATACAATTAAATTCAGTCACCGCGAACAGTTTTACTGTAGGTGATTTAGAAAAATCGCTTTTGGTTTACAACACGTAAAATTGTTCAGCACCGTGCAGGTGATTTAGAAACTGGTGCGAAGAGATGGAAAATTTGTCACCAAGTAGGTGATTTAAAAAATTAAATATCTACCATTAATGCAAATATTTATGTTTATCATCGTGTACCGTTTCGCGGCACAGCAGAGCTGTAGATGATTTAGAATATAAGTAGCCGTGACTTTAGGTATATCATATTATTCATCACCAAGTAGGTGATTTAGAAACTATTAGAGGTGTGCCAAAAAACAGCTGTATATTCATCACCGAGTAGGTGATTTAGAAAGGCAAAATGACAATCACTGAAGGTATATCATTATTCATCACCAAGTAGGTGATTTAGAAACTATTAGAGGTGTGCCAAAAAACAGCTGTATATTCATCACCGAGTAGGTGATTTAGAAAGTGTAGGTGATTTAGAGTATTAATCTGGTAGGTAACAAGTAATTCGTCACCGTGTGCAGCTGTACTGCAAATGCAGTACAGTTATAGGTGATTTAGCAATATTAAATAAGGTATGATTATCTTTGCCAGCATAATATATTTATCACCGGGTAGGTGATTTAGAAAACGTTAGTTACATACATAAGTTAGCATAATATATTTATCACCAAGTGGGTGATTTAGAAATGTATTCATAACCTTTTATTTTTTACAGATTCGTCACCGTGAGGTGATTTAGAAATGGTTGCTGTTATAGTTAACATTAAAATCATTTGTCACCGAGTGGGTGATTTAGAAATTATGCAAAAATAAAGTGATTTAAAGTATAAAATAGTTTATCATCGTATACAGCTGCGCAGTACTTGCAGTGTAATATAGTTGTAGGTGATTTATAAAACTATGTATTCAAAACAAAAAAATTATCATCGAGTTGGTGATTTAGAATAACGTGTTGGTGATTTAGAATAGAAAAGTGGTATGAAATAAATTTAAATTATGAATATGTTTATCACCGAGTAGGTGATTTAGAAAAAGCATAACGGGAAGGGTTTTATTTTTGGTAATTTATCATCGTGTAGGTGATTTAGAAAATTAGTACCAAATATACTTACTAACTAGTTTTATGCATCACCGTGTACCGCTTCGCGACACAGCAGAGCTGTAGGTGATTTAGAAAATAAGGTAGTCTCTTTGGCGGTTTATCAATGTATTAGTCACCGAGTAGGTGATTTAGAGAAACGATATGTTGAAAATACTTACATCTGAAGTTGTTTCACCGTGTAAGGTGATTTAGAGAGCATAGATTGAGGTATTTACTACTATAAATGTAATATGATAAATATTTCGTAATGATGAACCTGTGTTTTAGGAAAAGTGGGTTGAAACTTTCTAAGATAAATACCGTTATATTAACATTAAGGTATTACCATGCAATTCATAAGTAACATAAATGAATTATCAAAGAAGTTAGAGATCCGCGACAAAGCTAAAGAGATTGTAAAAGAAGAATTTAAACCACTACATGAGTTAATATCAAATAGATTAACTTACAATAAGACTGAACTTGCACTATATTTACGAGAATACTCAACTGAGTTTGATGCAAATAATATATTATGTGAAGGGTTAATTAAGTCATATCCGAGAGATGGATTAATCGCAAGATTAAAAACACACTTACATATGCGGGTATATCCCGACAGTCCAGAGTTTGGTGATAAGGATATCATTATACAATTTTATCCTGCTGAATCTGAGAAATTTCCAAAATTTATACAAATGATTCATCAACATGGGTGGTTCATTTCTCATATAGAAACAAATACTAATGATTTTAAAGGTGATGATGAAAAAACCATTAATGCTTTTTTAAAATCTTCATATGCAGAAGCACGTATAATAGTTGAAGCAAAGTATGGAGTAGATACTGAATTACCTAGAATATTATACCACTCTACATTATTATCTGTATGGAATTTAAAGATAAAAGAACGGGGGTTGTCTCCTAAAACAAAATCACTATTATCATTTCATCCAAGTCGAGTATATTTTACTAGAGATCCAACAATTGCTATTAAACTTGCAAAAAACCTTGCATATAATAAAATAAATGCAGCTAAAGAACAATCAAATGATAAATTTAATCCAGAGCAATATTATAAGACCTGGACTATATTAAAAATAGATACTAATAAAATACCTCATGAAAATAAGTTATCATATTTTAAAGTATATACTGATTCAACCGCAGAAGAATATAATGGAGTATATTCAGTGAATTATATACCTCCAACAGCTATTAAATTATTTAGAACATTTAACGCATACTAAAGTATTAGGGAATGAAAATTCAAGACATATTAGAAAGTATAGAAAAAGATAACCCATGGGAAGACATTGGTTATACAAAAAAAGTATTAACCAGCAAGCCAGTTATTAAGAGAACTCGTATTAACTTAAATGTGCCTTACAGTCAACGTGAATCTGCTAAAAAAGCAGGTGCAAGATGGGATGCCGGGATTCGTAAATGGTACATGATGGTCACAAATGAGGAGCTTAAAAAGATTCCAAATGCTTGGAGGTAATTAATTATGTTGATATTTTTGCATAAATATTATACAATATCATAAACACGTTAAACAGGAAACATAAATGAATATACAAAAACATCCAGAGCATTATGGTTGGTTTAGTGAGTCTATGGATCAAACTGTAACAGGATTACCAGTGTATATTTGTTCACATATATCTGCTGAATTTATAGATCAAGATATTCCGTTATTAAGTGTAAAGCTTAACATATATGGAGATGAAAGACAGGGTGATGAATTTGTATTTGTTACTATAGAAGAGAACCCAATTGATTTATCTGGTAAGCTATCACCATTTATTTTTGAAAAAGTGATAAATTTTATTAATGTTAATAAGCAAATATTAATTAATTATTGGAATTCGTTTGGTGAAAAAGAAACAGTTCGAAAAATATTGATGGATTCATCATGTTGATATCTGAAATATTTTTATGTGAAATGGCTGTAGGGTTATCTGCACAATTAACTGGATTACCAACAACGATATGGGCATCTAGAAAAGATGCCGCTGCAGGTGGTGTACAAATTACTCATGGTGCAAGAATTAAAGTATGGTATGAGCATAATTATATACCTGTATCTATTTCAGGTATGTTAAAAGTTGAGGATGGATGTACGTTACCTGATAGTTTACATAATCAAGTAAAAAGTTTTATAAGATTGAACATGCGTGAACTATGGAAACACTGGGAAGGTATAATTGATGATAATCAATTACGTAGTCGTATTCGTAGATTACCTAAAATTGGTTGGGAAGATATTGAAGCCTATAAAGAAAAACTAAGACAAGATCATCAAAAATACCTCGATAAAATCTCACGTCGTTAAGTTTATAACGACAAATGAGGAGCTTAAAAAGATTCCAAATGCTTGGAGGTAATTAATTATGTTGATATTTTTGCATAAATATTATATAATATCAATATAATTATAAGGATTCCTAAGATGTTGTTATCAGATGTAAAAACGATCAATGAATCACCACAAACCATTATTGATATAGGTGATGAACACCCGTTAAATGATAAATTAGGGAATATAAAACTTGCAAGAAAGTTACAAAGTAACAATAAAAAAGTATTAATAAAAGAGTTAGCACCGGGTATAAATTTTTATCAATTACCTGAAAACTATTTCGTGTTAGATGAAACCAATTATAACGTTCCGAGAGTTATATACTTTGTTTGGTATAAATTGCAAAATCTGGGTTATATTGCTAAACAAGCAGCATGTCAGATATTAGTTTGGCGCACATCCGGATATCCTATAACATTACGAGGGTTTGCTCAACATATTTTTTTCGATTATATATTACCAAAAACAGGAACTATAGTTACTGACTACCAACAAACGAGTAAAGGTAGGGGGTTTTGGGGAGATCGCATTGGAGAAGCTTTAAATATAGGAAAATATGTATATTATGTTAACTTTCAACCAGATAGAATTATAAAACAAATAATAAATATTCGCGAATTAGAAGATTTATCAGATATCGCATATGGTGATCATCAAAAATATAGACAGCGGAGATTAATTATAACAAACCAACCAATTAATAATGAGGAGCTTAAAAAGATTCCACCAGTATTAATAGATGAGGTTATATGATACCTAGTGCACCGGATAACACAATACCCCAAGCTCGTGGATATCTACAAGTGTGGGGATGGGATGAGTGGAAAAACTGTACCCAAGATGAATACAATGAAATTCTACAATATATTGAAGCTGGTGGGAAATATCAACTGAGAACTCTTACTGAATCATCCAGGGTAGGTTATGAGATCCCGGTTAAACATAAAAAGATTTGTGAACATAAAATCGATGGTCATTGCCCGTTACACAACCTCTTTTGTGCCTATCCAAAATGCGAGGAAGAATAAATGAAAGTAAACAGATACGAATTATTAGCAAGAAAATTATGTTTTTCTCGAGATGGTCAGGAAAACACTCCAAATCCCAAAACTTCATATACATGCACTCCAGAACAATTAAAAGCATTTGCTGAATCAATTATACTTGAATGTTGCGAAGTTGCACTGGATCACCTCGACTCTGAATATACAAGCGGAGATATTGCTGATCACTTTGGTTATAAATTACCGGATGATTTTGGTCAATAGTTGATTTGTTGTAGTTAAGTAGGTATAATAGTATTGCAAATATAAATACAATATTATATTAACGAGATGATTATAATGAACTTGCAAGATATATTTGAAATGCCAGAATTACGAAATTGGACTCAAGATCAATTAAAATGGATTAAAGATAGTAATACTGTAATGTCTTTTAAATCAGTTGATAGGTTATATGATTCTTTAGATGAAATCATAATAAGACAAGGTATTCCCATTTTTATATTTTTAAATAAAGCAAAACATAATTGTGTTGCTTTTATTAAAGAACAAAATACAAACACAAATGAAATAGAATTTATTATGATTTCATGTATTACTTTTCATTACCCAACACCTGTAAGTAATATACCTAATTTAATAAATCCACTTCAAGTTAAACAAGTTTGGACAGAACCAAGATTTGAAAATCAAGGAATAGCTTCCTTTATGTATGCGCTTCTTGCAAGACAAAGTTTTACTGTTATATCAGATAAAGTTCAATATCTCGGTGGTAAAGAACTTTGGAAAAGTATGGCTAAAAAAGCTCATCTTAATAATTATTTGATTAAAATTTATAATACAGATGCTGGATATATTAAAGATGCAAATGGTAACATTTTAAAATATGATTCATCTAATATAGATGATAGTATTATATGGAAGCCAAATACATTAGGACAAAAAACTGTACTAATACTTACAAATAGGTAATATAAAGTTTAACATTACTAGAAATTATTTATTTTCACTTTGTTCTAATGCATAATCATACAAAGATTTTTGAATATTTGTTGGAACTCTATGAGAAATAATAATGCATGCAATACCAGTAGTTGTTTTTATGTTTTTATATACATTCCCAAAGTTAACAAGATATTTATCAGCTAATTTATTATATAAATTTCTTCTTTTATCAATAGAATTAGTAGCTATCATTATAATAGCATCTAGTTTGAGAGTTATAACTTTTTCCCCTATTCCATTCATTACTGTTCTAAAAACTTGAGTTGCGTGTTTTGTAGGCACCAATTCAATAGTTGGTTTGCCATCGATATATGTTACAAACGCAGCATTAGCACAATTATAGTTTACACCATCAAATGTGAATGTAAATTCATCAATTTGAATTTCATATGTATATTCATCAGTTGAAAACCTACCCGCTATACCGTCATTTGTTTCTCTCCATGAAATAGTTAAATAACCTTCATTTAAGGTTTCAAAATTACAAAAAGGTGGATATTTATATATTTCGTTTACCGCTAATCCTTGTCTTTGTGGAATGATTCCAAATCTCATTAAATCTTGGGTTCTTATATTTAATTCTTTTAATTTCATAGTATTACATTATATTGGTTGTTGATATTATTTATGTAATTGTTTCATAATAATTACATCAAAAATATAAACAACGTAGATTAATTATAACTGGTCAATCAATTAATATTCACAATCCATAATAGTTATACAATTTTTTAACTTGTTTTTCATTATAGATAGGTTCCATAGTATCAATATCAGTATAAGTAAAAGGTAACCCATTTTTAGATTCACCGAGCCACTGATAGCCTAATTTTTCATAGAACAATTTAGCCGGTAGATTAGCATAAAACCTAATAACATTCACATCATTATCCCGCATTGTTTCATAAACTTTATTAACAAGGTTTATGCCAACACCTTGTTTACGATATTCTTCAAGTACAAATATATGACGAAGAGTGCAATGTCTTGGATCTTTTTTTGTTATTTGAAAGAATGCAAAGCCTTTTTTATTATCATGAATGATAAACGAATTTGTGGTATTCCAATTACGTTCAACATTCCAATCATACAGTGCCATTTTAAGGTGAGTTTTGGATGATAATTTCCCACCGGGTAGATGTTCGAGAGTTGTAAGTAGATTTTCGAAGTATTCTTTCATTAGTGTATTATATAGTAATTATCTATAAAAATCAAAAATTAATGAAGAGCTTAAGTTAAATAAGATAATTTAATAAAAGTCTTGAATTATTTAGTGTTGTAGTGTATAATATATCTATAATTTAAATAATACTAATTTAGATCATCAATCCCAGTAAACTATTCTTAGATCAAATAACTCAAAATCAAGTTTTATAAAACTTGATTTGATTAATATCAAATGAGACGTTATAATATAGCTTTGAATAGATGGAGATAAAAATTTATATGATTTCAAACGAGCTCAAAAAAGAACTAGATATATGTTGTATTAATAATGGTAGAATTATTATAACACCAATATCATCTAATTCAGAGCGTAATGCATCTGTTGATTATGAACGGGAGATGCAATATTTAGCTCAAGGTCAAGACATTATTCTGAAATTAATTTTTATAGGATTATTAATGAACGTAAATAAATCATCACATACTTCTTATAACTCATTGGTACTATTTATTGCTGTAGGCTTATTAGTAGCTGGTGTAATATTAATAACGTGGATCTTTGCCTATCGTACACCAGCTCCAAAGTTACCTACCATTATCACAGTACCATCTTTACCATACAAAGATAGAGCACAGATCGATAAAGATATTTTGTTTGATAAAGCGGTTAAACGATTTGGTGAATGTATGGCAGATGCAAATAAAATAACTGCAGAAGCATGCAAAACAGAGTTTTGGGATTCAGTACGTAACTATTAATTATAAATCATCATAAATATTAATCTATAATTAAGGTAAATTTATATGAAGATTGATGAAGTATTTGGTGATAGATATGATTTTTTATTTTTATTTGAACATAGTAATTG
>Ga0315274_10003722_pt1 | contig 22665 bp, 14 predicted proteins | sample YL17G02_20_MG_FD_203700 | JGI IMG/M metagenome (GOLD analysis project Ga0315274, IMG submission 203700) | Sediment microbial communities from Yellowstone Lake, YNP, Wyoming, USA - YL17G02_20 | ecosystem: Environmental > Aquatic > Freshwater > Lake > Sediment | place: USA: Wyoming | collected...
GGCTTGGCCGCGCGCGCGCGGCAGGCCCCCCCCCCGCCCCCACTCCTCTCCCCACCTGGTCGAGCGAGCACGCAAACACGTCGAGCGCGTGCCCCGCCGCCACCAGAGCCCCCGCCAGCCCTTCATAAAACTTGAGCGCCTTGGCGTGGTGCGGGGCGGCGTCTTTGGCGACGTCCTTGTGCGACCGAATCGGTTCGGCGAGCGGCCTCCCGACCACTGCGCCGCCGCCGTCGGTCGACGGCCCGCCCACGAAGAGCATGATGCGGCAGGCACACGAGCCGGGAGGCAGCGCTGCCGCCGCGAGCGCGGCGGCGACGGTGAGCGCGGTGCCGGTGCAGCGCGCGGGGCGCGCGTCGGCCAGGGTCGGAAACGCGTCGCGCGCCAGGTCGTCCAGGGCGGCGTTGAGCGCAAACTCGCACTCGGCCAGCGGGACGACGAAGCGGGCGCCGCCGCCGGGCGGGGCTGGCGGAGGGGGCGCCCCGGGCGCGCCGGCACGCGGCGCCGCCGCGCGCGGCCCCGGCCCCAGCCCCAGCTGCGCCGCGACCGCGCCCGGCGCGTGCTCTTTCGCGCCCGCAAACACGTACGACTTGGCAAGGTCCGGGTACCCCAGCTCGTGCACGGCGGCGTGCGTGCCAAACGTGACGAGGGCGACGCGCGCATAGTCGGGGAGCGCCGCGACGGCGGCCGCGAGCGCGCGCCGCGCGGCGGCCAGTTCGTCGCCGCCGACCGCCGTGTCGACCACAAACACGTAGGCGGGCGGTTGGATGGGGGATTGCGGCGCTGTTTGGTACTCGATCGTGGTGCACGCGGGGTGGAGTTCGGCGGGGAGGTGGGCGTCGGAGATGCCGGCATAGTGCGGCGGGAGCGCCGACCGCGCGCCGCAGAGCGCGCACGCCCACGCGCGCGCGCCAAAGTCGACGGCGGCGTACGGGTTGAGGATGGCGCCGCACTGCTTGCACGGGACGGGGTCGTACTGCACGACCTGTGGAGAGAGGGAGAGGGAGGAGAAAGAAGGGGTCGGCTCGCGCGCGTCGAGCCCGCCAAAAGGCCTCTCCCCTCTCCCAACCCCCTCCATCCTCTCTTCTTACTGGCATGGACGCCAGCGGCTTGGCGGGCGTATACAGGGCGGCAAAGGGGACGACACACTTCGCCGCTTCGAGCCGCGAGTTGGGCCACACGTTCCAGGCGAGGCGCACGCCGTCCGCCTCCTCCAGCTCGGCAAAGTCGGCCATGATACGGTGGAGGGGTGGTGGCGGAGGCGCGGTGGCGACCGGGGCGGGCGGGCGGCGCGCCGATGCGCGCGCGCGGCGCGCGGTGGGGGGCGGCTGGACCGGCGGAGGATGCGCCGAGGCTCGGCGCGATCCAGGGTCGACACGCTCCACCCCTCGGACGCGGCGGCCGGCGGGAGGGCGGGCGGGCCGGTGGGCGCGGAACGTGCGCGCGCAGCCGAATGCGCGGGCGGGACCGGCGGACGCGGCGGGGCGGCGGCGGCTCGCCCACGGAACGCCCGGTGATCCCCGGAGCGGCGGCGCGGTGTGTGTGGGGGCAGAGGCGCCGCCGCGTGGTCCGCGCCCAGCGCGCCGCGCGCCCCCTCTCCTCTCACTCCCCCGCCCGCGCCAGACCGCGGGCGCCTCCACCCCGGACGCGCGCGAGCGCTCCTCCCCCCCCCCGTGATCCGGCCCCCGCCCGCGCCCCCCCCGCCCGGGGTCCCCCGATGAAGCGCGGCAGAGACGATGGCGTCGCCGGCCCGTCCAAGCGGGTGGCCGGGTGAGGGAGAGGTGGAGGGGTTTAGAGAGCCCTGACGAGGGGCGCGGGCGGCCGCGCGCCGCGGGCGCGCCGGCGCGCGCGCCGCCGCCCGCGGCCGTGCCCGGCGCGCTGGGGCGTTTGCCCGCGCGTCCCGGCCGCCGCCCACCCGCCGCCCCCCCTCCGCGGCCCGGAAATGGCGTCACGCGCGCGTCGGGAGGGGCGTGGCGCGCGCCGGCGCCCCCCCCTCCCACCCGCGCCGCATCGCCGCCGCTTGACCCTCCCCCCCCCCTTGCAGCCGCCCCGCCGCCGCCTCCACCGGCCGCCTCACCACCAACGACGCCTTGTCCTATCTGCGAGAGGTCAAGGCCCGGTTCGCTGGCGACCGCCGCGTGTACGACACGTTTCTGGAGATCATGAAGCAGTTCAAGGCGCAGACGTGAGCGGCGGGGGGGAGGGGGGTGGGTGGGGTGGGGCGGCCTCTGGACGCCGTGCGGGGTGGCGCGCGGGCGCTGCGGGCGGGCGGGGCGGGCGGGAGGCGCCGGGCGCGCGGCGCGCGCGGCGCGCCGCACGCGGCGCGCCTCGCCCCCCGCCCGCTCCACCCGCTATCGGGTACCTGTCGCGAGGGCCTTCGTGCGCCGTCGCGGGGCGGCCGGGCGGCGGCCGGGCGGCGCGCGCCCGCCGCGGCGCGCGGTGGCGCCCGATTGCGGGCGCCGAGCCGCGCGCCCACCCCGCCCCCCCTTTCCGCAGCATCAACACCGAGGGCGTCATTCAGCGCGTCAAAGACCTGTTCGTGGGGGACCGGGAGCTCATCCTGGGGTTCAACACGTTCCTGCCGAAGGTGAGGGGCGGGGAGCGGGTGGACACGGGGCGCGTTCGCGGCCTCGGGCCGCGGGCATGCCCCCGCCATCGCCCGCGGGCGCGGTGCGGGCGCGGTCGCCGGCCCGATCGGGGGCGGAGGGGGCGCCCGTGGCCGAGAGGAGGGCGCGGGGAGGGGCCGCGCGGCCGCGGGCGCGGCCGGCGACCGCGCGCCGCCGCCGCCGCCCGCTCGGGCTACGAGATCGAGATGCCCGAGGACGCGCCCGCGGGCGCCCCCCCGGCGCCGAAGCAGGCGGTGGAGTTCGACCAAGCGATCGCGTACGTCAACAAGATCAAGACGCGCTTCGCGGCCGACGAGCGCGTGTACAAGGCGTTTCTGGAGATTCTCAATATGTACCGCAAGGGGCAGAAGACGATCGCCAACGTGTACGACGAGGTGGCGCTCCTCTTCCGCAACCACAAGGACCTCCTGGACGAGTTCACCTACTTCCTCCCCGACGCGTCCCCCCCCGCCCCCGGCCGCCGCGCCGGCGCCGGCCGGGGCCGCCCCGCCGGGCGCGGCCTGTCCGAGGCGGGCGTGCTGCGCAAGCTGCACGCGCGCAAGGCGGCGCGCGGGGGCGAGGCGGGCGACTACGGGCCGCGGTCGTCGCTCGCGCGCGAGATGGGCTACTTTGAGCGGGTCAAAGCGCGGGTGCGGTCCCGGGACCAGTACCAAGACTTTCTCAAATGCTTGAACCTGTTTGCGCAGGTAGGGGAAAGGGGGGGAGCGAGGAGGGAGGGAGTGACTTTTTTCTCTTTGTCTTGCGCGACCACCCCAAACCCTCTCTATCCCTCCCTTGCAGGAAATCATCACCAAAGCCGAGCTCGCCGGCATGGTGGGCGACATCCTGGGCCGCTTCCCCGACCTCCTGGCCGGCTTTCACGATTTCCTCGCGCGGTGCGAGTCGCTCGACCTCGACGCGGGCGACGCGCGCGGCGGGCGCCGCGGCGGGCGCGGCGCGGGCGCGCCCTCGCTGGGCGAGAAGTACGTCACGCGCGCCGTGTCCGAGCTCGACGTGTCGGCGTGGGAGCGGTGCACGACGTCGTACGTGCGGCTGCCCCCGGCGTACCCGCGCCTGGCCTGCTCCGGCCGCACGCCGCTCGGCCACGCCGTCCTCAACGACGCCTGGGTGTCGGTCACGAGCGGGTCGGAAGACTACTCGTTCAAGCACATGCGCAAGAACCAGTACGAGGAGGCGCTCTTTCGCGCCGAGGACGACCGCTACGAACTCGACATGTGCATCGAGCCCGGGGAGGGGGCCGTCCGGGTGCTCACCCCGCTGCTGGCCGAGATTGAAGCCCTGGACCCCGACGCGCGCGCCGCGTGGCGGCCGCCGGCGGGGCGCGTGCACGGGACGCACGTGCGCGCGGTCGCGCGCATTTACGGCGAAGCAGGGCCGCAAGTCGCCGACCTGCTGCGCAAGAATCCGGCTGTCGCGATCCCGGTCGTGCTCCCGCGCCTCGCCCAGAAAGACGAGGAATGGCGCGAGGTCAAGGTCGAGATGGCGCCCGCGTGGGCGCGCGTGTTTGACGCCAACTACTCGAAATCACTCGACCACCGCTCGTTCTACTTTAAACAGACCGACAAGCGCAACCTGTCGGCCAAGGCGCTGCTGGCGGGGCTGCGGGAGGGGTGGGAGGCGCGGCGCGGCGTGGGCGGCGCGGCCGCCGCGGCGGCCGCCGCGGCCGCCGCGCTCGCGCCCGCCGCCGCGCCCGCGCCCGCGCCCGACCTCGTGCTCGATTTCAAGGATGTCGCCATGCACGAGGACGTGTTTGCGATCGTGAAAGCGGCGTGCGCCGAGGTGCTGTCGGTGGACGGCGCGGCCCGCGCGCTGCGCCTGTGGGCGCGCTTCGTCGAGCCGTTGCTGGGGCTGCCCGCCCGGCCTGACGCCGACCTGGTGGCCGCCCCCGTGGCCGCGGGCGACGGTGGCCCTCCCCACACCGGCCTCGGCGACGGCGACGAGTCCGAGGCGCGGTCGGCCGGCGACGGCGAGGGCGCGGGGCCGCCCGCCTCGGCCGCCGCTGGCGGCGGCGCCCGGGGCGGGCGCGGCGGGCGCGGCAGCAAGTCGTCCGCCGCGCCTTCCGCCGCCGCCGACGCCGACGACCCCGCCGCGGGCGACTCGGACGCCGCTGCCGCGGGCGGCGCCGATGGCGACCGCGAGCGCGACGGCGGCGACGAAGAGGACGACGGGACGGGCGCCGGGGCTCGGCCTCTGGCGCCGGCGGCGGCGGCGGGCGCGGGCGCTGGCGCGGCGGCCGCGTCGCTCACCGCCCCCCCTCCCCCTCTCCGCTCTTTCTACGGCTCGGAAGCCTTTTACGTCCTCGCCCGCCTCCACCACGCCCTCTACGACCGCCTGCGCCGCGCCGTGCTCTGCTCCGCCGCGCTCGGCGGCGGCACCGCGGCGGCCGCCCTCGCCGCGCATGCGCCCTCCGACGAGGACGACGCGGGGCCTGGGGACGACGACGCCGCCCAGGGCGGTGGGTCCGGTGCCGCCCCGCCCCCGCCCGACCGGCCGCCGCTGCCCGCGCTCGCGGGCGAAGGGGCCGCCCTCTACTCCCGCTTCAAGGGCCTCGTCTCCGACCTCATCGACGGCACCCTGGACGCGGCGGCGTACGAGGACGCGGTGCGCGCGCTGCTCGGTAAGGGAAAGAGAGAGTGGAGGGAGTGAGGAGGTGGGACGTGCGCGCGCCCCTCCCTCGCACCCACCCCTCCCCCCCTCCCCTCCTGCATCTCCAGGCACCAATTCCTACGTCCTGTTCACGCTGGACAAGCTCATCTACAAGCTCGTCAAGCAGCTCCAAGCCCTGCTCGCGGACGAGGGTGCGACCTCCCTCCTGAACCTGCACGCCTACGAGGCCGCGCGCGCGCCCGCCGCCCGGTGCGACGCGGTGTACGCCGCCAACGCGCGCGTGCTGCTGCCGGAGGGGGCCATCCGCCTCGCGCTCGCCCCGTCCGGCGGCGCTCTGGAGGTCGGCGTCGCCGACGCGGTCGCCGCCGACGCGGGCGCGGGCGGGCCGGCGCCGCCACCCGAGTTTGCGGCCTACCTCAAGAAGCTGACGGGGGTGGGGCGCGACGGGCCGCAGGCGGCGCGCCAGCGCCGCGAGAGCACGCCAGGCGAGGGCGGCGAAAACGGCGGCGAGCCCCGGCCGCCGCCGCCGCCGCTCCCGTTCCTGGCGCGCTGCCTGCCGCCCGCTGCCGCGGCCGGTGGCGCGCCCGCGGACGACGCGTTGCTCGCCGCCCTGGCCGCGTCCCACGTCCGCAACGGGCTCGAGTGCAAGATCTCGTGCGCCACGTCCAAGGTGTCGTACGTGCTCGATACGGAGGACGCGTTTTGGCGGGCGCAGGGGCGTGGGGGTGGGGGCGGGCACGGCGCGCGCGGGCGCGACGCCGCCGCGACCGCCCCTGCTGGCGGCGACCCTTCCCGCCGGTCCAAGTTTGGCGCGTGGCTCGCCGAGCGCGCGGCGGCCGCGGGCGCGGCCGCCCCGCCGCCGCCGGCGGGCGATGCCGGCGACGGTGGCGCCGACGCGCTGGCGGCCGCGGCGGCCGCCGTGTCGTGAGAGAAGGGTGGTGGGCGGTGGAGGGGGGCGCGTGTGTGGGCGTGTGTGTGATGTGCGGGCGCTGGGACGACTGGGGGCTCTCGGCCGTTGTCGGCGTGGCGGGGTCGCCGCCGCCCCCCTCCCTCTCGCCACTCCTGCCGCCATGGCGCCACCACCCGACAGCGGCGGAGATGGCGCTCCGGCGCCCCCGCTTCACCCGGAGCTGCAGGCGGCGGGGCAGGCGGTGAGCGCGTGGCGCGCGTGGTCGGGGGTTGGGAGGCCGCATCCTAGCCGGCCGAGGCCCCGGCCCGCCACCGCCGCCCGCGCGGCGCTGGCGCGCAGTGTCGCCGGCGCGCTCGCGGACGGCCGCCCCGCGCCGGCGCCGCGGCGCGCGATGGCGCCGCCGCCGCGCCGCCGCCGACGCCCACGCCGCTGTCCTCCCTCCCCCCCTCAGGTCCCCGCCACCGCCTCCTCCCTGGCCAAAGTCCTCTCCTCCCTGCGCCACACCTTTGTCGTGGCCGACGCCACCCTGCCCGACTGCCCCCTGGTCTACGCCTCCCAGGGCTTCCTGGACATGACGGGGTACACCGCGGACGAAGTGTTGGGCCACAATTGGTGGGTGGGGAGGCGTGGTGGTGGTGGGAGGCGTGGAGGGGGGCCGCTGGGCCGCCCGCGCTCCGCCGGCCAAGCGCGGCCGCGCGTGGCCTCGCCCCTCTCCCGCCCACCCTCCCCCCCTCCCCCCCCCACAGCCGCTTCCTGCAGGGTGAAGGCACCGACCCCAAGGACGTGGAAACGCTGCGCACGGCCGTGCGGGACGGGACGGGGTGCTCCGTCCGCCTGCTGAACTACCGCCGCGACGGGTCGCCATTCTGGAACCTGCTGACCATCACCCCCATCAAGACCGAGGACGGGCGGGTGTCCAAGTTTGTGGGGGTGCAGGTGGACGTGACGTCGCGCACGGAGGGCACCGCGTTTGCCGACGCGGCGGGCGTGCCGCTCCTCGTGCGGTACGACCAGCGCTTGCGCGACGGCGTGGCGGCCGGGGTGGTGAGCGACGTGGTGACCGCGGTGGAGGGCGCGGAGGAGGGGGGCGGGGGCGGCGCCGGCGACCCCTCTGCCGTCGCGGGCCCGCGCTCGTTTCCGCGCGTCGCGCTCGACCTCGCGACGACCGTCGAACGCGTCCAACAAAACTTTTGCATCGCCGACCCGTCCCTGCCCGACTCGCCGATCGTGTTTGCGTCCGACGGCTTCTTGGAGCTCACGGGGTATGGGCGGTACGAAGTCCTCGGGCGGAACTGCCGCCTGCTGCAAGGGCCGGGCACGGACCCCGCGACCCTGGCCGAGCTGTCCGCCGCCGTCAAAGCCCGGCGCGAGTGCACGGTGCGGTTGCTGAACTACAAAAAGGGCGGGGACGCGTTTTGGAACATGTTGACGGTCGCGCCGATGCGCGACGCGGGCGGCGTCGCGCGCTTCCTCATCGGCGTCCAAGTCGACGTCACCGCGACGGCGTCGGTTGAAGGCGGCGCTCCCACCATCGATGAGGCGCGCGCGTCGACCGCGGGCGCGGCGGCGGTGGCCGCGGCGGCGGCGAAACAGGTCGCCGCGGGCTGGGGCGCGGTCGATCCGTGGGCCGCCGTCCCCGCGCGCGTCGCGCCGCCGAGGCCGCACGCAGGCGAGGCGGGGGTGAAAGCGGCGGCCGCGCTGAACGCGGCGGCGCAGGCGGCGGGCGGGACGCTGTCCTTGGCCTGCTTCCGGCGCGTCCGCCAACTCGGCACCGGCGACGTCGGCCTCGTCGACCTCGTCGAACTGGCGGGCGACGCCACCGTCCCCCCGCTCCGCTTCGCCATGAAGACGCTCGACAAGGCGGAGATGCTGGAGCGCAACAAGGTCATGCGCGTGCAGACCGAAGCGCGCGTGCTCGCGTCGGCCGACCACCCCTTTGTCGCCCGCCTCCACGCCACCCTGTCCACCCCCACCCACCTCCATTTCGTCATGGAGCACTGCGCGGGCGGGGAGCTGTACGGGCTGCTGTGCCGGCAGCCGGGGAAACGGTTTGCCGAAACCGCCGCCCGTTTCTACGCGGCCGAAGTCGTCGCCGCCCTGCAGTACCTGCACCTGCACGGCGTCGTGTACCGCGACTTGAAACCCGAGAACGTGCTGCTGACCGCGGCGGGGCACGTCGCGCTCACCGACTTTGACCTGTCGTCCGCCGGCGACGCGCCGGTCGCGCGCCTGGCGCCGCGCGCCGGCGGCGGCGGGAGCGCCGGCGCCGACGGCGCCCGCGACGGCCGCGGCGGCCGCCGCCGCGGCCGGTCGGCCGGCGCGGCGCGCGGCCACCCCCTCCCTTCCCGCCCCGACCCCGGCGTCGTCGTCGCCGAGCCGGCCACCCGCGCCAACTCCTTCGTCGGCACCGAGGAGTACCTCGCGCCCGAAATCGTTGCCGGCACGGGGCACGGGCCGGGGGTCGACTGGTGGTCGCTCGGGGTGCTCATCTACGAACTCGTCTTCGGGTTCACCCCCTTCCGCGCCTCGAAACGGGACGCCACCTTTGACGCCATCCTGACGCGCCCCCTCGCCTTTCCGCCGCGCCCCGCGACGAGCCCCGAGTTGCGGGACTTGGTCGCGTCGTTGCTGGAGCGGGACGAGGGCGCGCGGCTCGGGGCGGCGCTCGGCGCCGAGGCGGTCAAGGCCCACCCCTGGTTTGCGGGCGTCGACTGGGCCCTGCTGCGCAACGCGGCGCCGCCCGTGGTGCCCGGGAAGCAAGGAGGGAGCAAGAAGGGGAGCGCCGGCGGCGAGGCCGGCGGCGACGTCGCCGGGTTTTGAGTCGGTTGGAGGGGGGTGTTGCGGGCGGGTCACTGGGACGGCGCGCACCGCCCCCGCGCACGTGCAACGGGGGTGAACAGACACTTTTCGACGCCGGGAGAGAGAGAAGGAGATTTTTTTTCCCCAAAATCGAAAAGAAAAAGTCCGCGACGCCGCGCCGTCGTGACACAGCAGCCCCGCGGGCGCCCACACACCACCCGAAACCCGCCTTTTTTTCTCACTTGGCCACCATCATCTTGACAAATTCCTCATAGTTGACGGACCCGTCGCCGTCGACGTCGGCCTCGGCAATCATGGCGTCCACCTCGTCGTCGGTCAGCTTCTCGCCGAGGTTGGTCATCACGTGGCGGAGCTATGGGGAAGAGGAGGTGGTGGTGGTTGGGGCGTGCTTTTCGCGCCCCGTTTTTCCGCCCCAGCCTCCCCTCCCTCCCCTCCCTGACCTCGGCCGCCGAGATGAACCCGTTGCCGTCCTTGTCGAACACTTTGAACGCCTCCCGCAACTCCTCCTCGGAGTCGGCGTCCTTGGCCTTGCGCGCCATGAGCGAGAGAAACTCGGGGAAATCCACGGTGCCCGACCCGTCGGCGTCGACTTCGGCCACCATTTCCTGAGAGAGGGGAGAGGGAGGGAGCGGTTTGGTGGTGGGGGCGGCGCGCGCGCCGAGGGCGGACGGCGCGCGCGATGGCGCGCGCCGCGCCGCGCGCCCCGCTCCACCCCCCACCCCCTCCCACCTGCAGCTCGGCTTCCGTCGGGTTCTGCCCCAGGGACCGCATGACGGTGCCCAGCTCCTTGGTCGTGATCGTGCCGTCGCCGTCCTTGTCGAACAGGGCGAACGCCTCCTGGCGGGAGCGGGTGGGGTGGCGGGGTGTGTGGGCGCGTGCGCGTGTGGGTGGCGTGGCGGGAGAGAGGCCGGGGTGCGCGCGCGCGGCGCGGATGGGCGCGGACGCCTCCCTCCTCCCTCGCCGGACCTTGAACTCGGCGACCTGCTCGTCGGTGAGGTTGGCGGCCATGGCGGTGGGGGAGGGGGAGGAGTGCGCGAGGTCGGCGGGGAGAGTGTGGGGGGCCGTGCGGCGGCGGAGACGAGTCATTCTCCCGCGCTCGAGCGTCTGTCGACGCGCGTGCCGTTTCTCGGGGTCGAGGGAGGCGAACACGGCGCGTCGTGCGGGGGTGCACGGAGGGCGATAGCCTCAACCAACGCTTTGAGCAAGAGCGAGCACCCGCGCCGCGCCGCGCGCAGGCCTCGCTCACTCCCGCGCCGCCGCGAGCCGCCTCGCCACAATGGTCTGCCCCGTCTGCATCACCGCCGCCCTCGCGGCCCAGGTGGGTGCCGCGGGGCCGGGCTGGCGTCGGCGTCGGCGGGCATGCCGCGCGCGGCGGAGGCGCGTGCGCCGCCGCCCGCGGCGGCCGCCCGCCGCCGCCGAAGCAATTTCAAAACGGCGTTCCAGCCTGGCGTGACCGGCCAACATTGAAGCGGCGGCTGCCGTCGCCCCAACGCGGCGCCCACCCCAACCCCTCGCTCACTAGGCGCCCGCACTCGCCGCCGCCGCCGCCGCCGCCCTGGGCGGGCGCGCCGCCTGCCGCCGCCTGGCGGCGGCGCCACGGCCGCCCCCGGTGGCGGTGCGCGTCGAAAGGGGCGAACGCCGAGGCGGGCCGCCCGTCGCGGCGCGCCGCTCGCAGTTTCGCCGCACGGACGAGTAGAGAGGGAGGGGAGGCGCGCGCGGGGCACCCTGCATCAACCGTTCACACCACGAGTCACGCCCCTCCCCCGCGCCCGCCGAGCGCCGCGGCCGCGAGCGCGGCCGCCGCGCCCGCGACCGCGTCCCCCCCTCCCCCCTCGAAATGGCTCGCCGTCTTGCCCGCCGCCCGGCAGTGTCCCGCCACGTCGTCCGAAATGACGCCGTCCACGCCGGCGGCACGCTGGGCGGCGTAGGCGCGGGCGTCGTTGTTGGCGGCGCCCCACGTGAAGAGGTGCAGGCCGTGCGCGTGCGCGGCCGCCACGACCGCGTCCAGGCGGGGCAGCACGGTGGACGCTTGCGCGACGACGCCTTGGAGGTTGGAGGAGGCAGCGAACTCCAGCGCGGCGTCCAGGGAGTTCATGCGCGGGTCGGCAAAACATTCGGTGCCCCCGTTCGTCAGGAAAAAGACCGGGTGCCGCGGCTGCTTCAAGGAGAGCAGCGTCGCACAATCGGGGTCAAACGTGGAGAAGATGACGCGCCGGCCGCCGCCGGACCGCCCCGTGGGCGGCGACCCGCCGCCGGGCCCGTGGCCGCCCGCCTCTTGCAGGACAACGGACAGCACCGCGTCGCAAAACTCGTTGCGCCCCCGGAACCGGGTCGTGGAAGTCGCGCGCTCGGCATCGGTCGGGTACTTGAGCTGGCGGAGGCGGGCGGGGAGAGGGTGGAGGTTGGTGGTCGGGGGCGCGCCCTCGCCCACCCTCGCCCGCCCCGCCCCCCGCCTCCCCCACCTCGACGTTGAACCCCAGCCAGGGCGGGGACGCCGCGAAGCACTCGCGCAGCGTGGCCACCCGGTCCTGCACCCGCCACGCGGGCGGCGGCACCGCCGCGCCGGTCGACGGCGCGGGCGGGGGGGGCCGCGCGGCCCGCGGCGCGGGCCCCAGGCCGCGGCCGGCCTCGGGGTCCTCGCCGTCGCCGCCCAGCAGCAGCCCGCCACCGTCCACGCCGTCGGGCGACCCCAGGGGGGGCGGGGCGTGGGCGCGAATGATGTCCTCCCCCGACGAGAGTGTCCGCTTGAGCGACCGCGCCGCGCCCGCCGCGTGCCGCGCCAGCGCCCCGCCCCCGGCCCCGGGCTGCGCGGTGCGCATGGCGGTGGCTAGTTCCGCGTGGCGCAGGGAGGCGAGGGTGAGGGACGGGATGCCGAGGGAGACGGTGTGCGTCGCGCCGACCGCCGCGCGCACGGAAAAGTCGTGGTGGACGACCACCTCGCCGTCCGCCGTGACGTGGACATCGAACTCGACGTAGTCGCTGAAACAGGGTGGGGGGTGGGGGGTGGGGCGCCGGGGTTGGGCTCGCGCCGCGCCGCCGCCGACGCCGACCCCTCTCCCCTCCCCGGCACCTGTGGTTGGCCGCCGCCGCTTGGAACGCGAGCACCGTGTTCTCCGCCACCCGCGCCCGCGCCGTCTTGCTCGCCCCCGCGCCGCGGTGGCCGATGTCGAGCGTTGGCGCCGCGCGCGCGCCCGACGCGGCCGCGGTCCAGCGCGCGCGCTGCAGGCCGGCCAGCGAGTTGTGCGGGTGCTCCAGGGCCGTCACCACCAGGAAGCGGGCGGTGAACGAGCCGGCGAGGGCGAGGGTCGGGGAGAGGAGGGGGACGGCGAGCGCGCCCTCGAGCAGGGCGAACGATGACGAGGGGACGAAGCCGCGGGCCAGCAACGCCCCCGACGCGCGCTCCGTGACGTCCACACGAAACGCCAACCCCGCCAGTGTAGGCGCGTTCATCAGAAAAGTCACGCCCGCGCCCGCGGCGCCCGCCGCGCGCGCCGACCCGGGCGTCGGCGTCGGCGGCGCGGATGCGCGCGGCGACGTGGGCGCCTCCCCGGCCCCGGCCCACGCATCGTCCTCCACGACAGCAAACGGTTTGCCGCCGGGGGCGGCGGCGGGGTCGGAGGGGGCGGCCTCGTAGAGCGTGACGTCGAACGCGGGGGGCGGGGGCGCGCCGTCGCCCCCCCCCCCCTCCAACACCACCAACGGCTCGCTGCCGCCCGGGGGCGCCCCCACCCGCAACTGAAACCCGCCCACGCCGCGCGCCGTGACCCAGCCGGCGTCGGCCGTCTCAAAGGAGAAGCGGTCGGTCACGCTGCCGTCGGCGGGCGTCCCGGTGCACGCCCGGGGCGCCGCGTCCCACGCCAGGGGGCGGGACGTGGGGGAGGAGCGGTGGCCGTTGGCGACGTAGCGGTACTCGAAGGGGAAGCTGAAAAATAAACGGGCGCGCGCGGGGGCGGGGGTCGCGCGCGCGGGGTCGCGCGCGCGGTTCCCTCCACCCCCCTTCCACCACCCCCACGCACCAGTCGGCCGGGATGGCGACCGGCGCCGACTCCCACACGAGGTCGCCGGAGGCTGTCGGGAGCGGGGCCGGGGTCGGGCGCCGTTTCGCGCGCCGCGCCGCGGGCGCGCCCCGGCCGGCCCTCGGCCGCGCGCCAGCGCGCGGCCGCATGCCGCGCCACCCGCTGGCGGCGAGGCGCGCATCGCCCGGCGCCCCTCGCCCCCCCCATCCCACCGTCGCGGTGCGTGTGCTCCAGGGGCACGCTGCCGCCAAGGCGCCAGGCGCCCAGGCAGGGCAGGGAGCCAACGACTGCCAGCTTCTTGGGGCCGCCCGAGTGGGGGGCGTCGAAGGGTGCGGTCGTCGCGCGGAAGACGACGGCCCGCGCCGCGGCCGCGGTGGCGGCCACGGCCGCGGTGTCGAGAGGGGGGACGAGGGTGGCGGGGGGCATGTTGCCGGGCGGCGACCGCGCCCAAGGGCGGAGAGTGGCGCGCGCGGCTGACCGCGCGGCCGCCCCTCCCGGCGCCCGTGCGTTCCTCGTTGCAAGCGCCGCCCGCCCCCTCCCGCTCCCTAGTACGGCCGATACCGGGCGGCGTCGTGCCGCCGGGCCGGCCCCGCGGGCGCGCCACCCGGCCCGCCGCCCGGGTGCTGCGCGTAAAACCCCGCCGCCGCCGCCGCCGCGGCCGCCGCGTGCTGCGCCCCCCCGTACGGCGCCGGCACGCCAAACGGGGGCATGTGCACGGCGCCGGGGTAGGGGAAGCCGGAGGGCGCGGTCGGCGGCGCCAAGATGTAACCGACTTGCCCCGTCGGCAGCAGCATGGGCAGCATGACGGCTGGGGGCGCGCCGTACGCGCCCGGATGTCCGTAGGGTGCGGGCGGCTGGCCGAAGAGGGGCGCGGGCGGTGGGTGGTGGCCGGCGGCGGCGGCCGCCGCAGCGACCGCGGCGGCGGCGGCGGCCGACGCGGCGGCGGCGGACGCGGGCGCGGGGTAGGGGTAGGGCGCGCCGGCGCCGCGCCGGCCGCGGTCGCGGCGCGCGGTGCGGTCGTGGCGCTGCGGGCCGGGGCCGGCCGAGTGCGCGCCGCGGCTCTCAACCCCAGCCGACTCGGACGCGTCTTCGCCCGCCTCGCTCGTGGACGCCGCGGTGGCCGACATGCCGGGGCGCGGGCCGCGGCCGCCGCCGGAGACGCCGCCGGCGGGGGCGCGCGCGGGGCCGACCGCGACGGGCGCGCCGCCGACGGACGGCCCTTCGCCGCGCGCCGCGGCCGCGACGGCCGCGACGGCGGCTTCTTCTTCCTCAAAGTACACGAACGCGTAATCCGGAGGGGGGCGGCCGTCGCGGGGGGGGGGGAGGACGACCCGGTCGACGGCGCCGAGAGGGGCGAAGGCCGCTTCGAGCTCTTCCCCGCTCCACCCGCCCCCCAGCCCCGTCACGTGCACGCCGCGCGCCGCGGGCGGGCCGGTGCCTGCTTTCGGGGGGGGGGGGGGCTTCACGGCGGCGAGGGAGACTGTGACCGGCCGCCCGCCGAGCGTGAGCGCGGCGAGCGGGCCCAGGGCGGCGGCGGCGGCGGCGCCGTTGTAGAAGTTGAGAAAGCCGAAACCGCGGTTGCTGGTCGGGGCGTCTTTGGAGGTGACCAGCTCGACGGCCTCCAGGCCGCGCACGCCGCACGCCGCGCGCGCCGCCGCCTCCAAGTCGGCCAGCGCCAGGCCCCGGTCCAGGCCGCCCACAAACAGGCGGTGGTCCGGGGAGGGCGGCGTGACGCGGACGCGGGTGGGGGCGGCGGGGAAGTCCGGGAGCGCGCCGCCAGCGAGCGCCGCGACGGCGGCGGCCGCGCCGGCGACGGAGGCAAAGGTGACGCGGGCCGCCGCCGACGCCGCGCCCTCCACTGCCGCTTCCAGCGCCACCGAGTGCACGGGGCCGGCGCGCTCGGCAAACGCGGCGACCTGGGCGACGCTCGCGGCCGCGGGGAGGCCGTCGAGCCGCACCGCGGCGCCGTGCGGCGGCAGCGCCAGCGGGTCGTCCTCCGCCACAGGCAGGGCGTCAGGTGCGCTGCCGTCGCCCTCGGGCGACGCCGGCGCGGGCGGGTCCGGGTCGGGGCCGCGCGGCGCGACGCGCGCCGAGCGTCGCGGCGCCATCGCCGACCGCGGGCGGCGGGCGGGTGCGGTCCGGTCGACGGGCGCGACGACGCGGTGTGTGGCGTGGCGCGAGGGCGCGCCACTTGGCTTTGGCGCGCCAGGAGTGGCGCTCGTTCGCCGGCCGCTCGCTCAAAGCGGCTGCGCGTCAGCCCGGCGCCACACCCGCCCGCGGCCTCGGCCAGGTGGGTGGTGGTGTGAGGTGCCTCCCCTGGGGACGCGCCCGCCCGCGTTTTAGGCGGGCGAAGAGGAGGGGCGGCGCGCGCGCGCCCGGAGATTCGCGCCCACGCCCCGCCTCCTCCTTCAGCGCCCGCAATGGCCGACCCCGCCGCGCCCTCCTCGCGGCGCACGTCGTTTGCGGATTGGACGGCGGGCCTGCGCGCCGGCTCGGGCTCGGGCGACGCGCCCGCGCCGCGCGCGCCCCGCCCCGCCGCCGCCTGGGCGCGCCTGCCCGACGTGGGGGCCCTGACGCCCGTGGCCGTGGCCCTGCACACGCCGGGCGCGGGAGGGACGGGGGGCGGCGGCGGCGGGAGCGGCGGCGGTTTCGGGCGCCCGTTCGACGGCACGCCCCTCGTTGCCGCCTCCCTGGCCGCCCTCCCCAACGCCCTCTCCGCCGACTACTGGCTCGCCCGAGCGGACGCGGAGCGCGCGCAGAGCGGCATCGCGGGCGCGGTGGCGGCGCTGGGCGAGGGCCTGCGCCGCGGCGCGCAACCGCGCGCCGCCCTCGTCGCCGCGCTCGCCGCCGCGCAGGCGGCCAACATTGAAGCCGCGGACGCGGCGGCGACGGCAGAGGAGAGCGGCGGCTCGGACGAAGCCTCCCTCCCCCACCCTCGCCCGCGCCGCCCGTCGCTCAAGCGCGCAGGCGACCCGCCGCCCGCCGCGAGACGCGCCGCCGCCGCCGCCGTCCGCTTTGCGCCCGACGCCGACGCGCCCGCCACCGCGCCCGCCGCGCCCACGCCCGACGGCGGGCGGGGCGCGCCGGGGTGTGCTGAGAGCGCGGGCGCGACGCCTGCCGCGTCGGCGCGGTGCGCGCGCGGGCGCGAACCCGACCCCGCCGACGCGCCGCGCGCGCTCTCGGACGCGCTGGATGCCGCGGCCACGCCGGCCACGGGATACCTGCCGGCCAGCGGCGCGTGGGGCGAGTCGACGCCGGCGTCTGCGCGCGCGCCGTCTTATTTCAACCCCGCCTACTCGGCCACCCCTCCCCCGGGCGGCCGGCGCGCCTCCGTCTCCGGCCCGTGGTCGGGCGTCTTCGACGCCCACGTCGCGGCCGCCGCGTCGCGCGCCGCGCGCCGCCGCTCGTCGCTCGGCGGCGCGTCCGCGGGCCGCCCCTCTCTCGGCGGCTCCGCCGGCCCGCCCTCGGCGTCGTCCTCACTGTCGGGCGCGATGAGCGGCATGAGCCTGCTGTCGCCGGGGGTGGGCGGCTCGGTCGAGAGGGGTGGGAGGGGCGCGGTCGCCGTGCCGCCGTCGCCTGCCGCGGCGGCGACCGCCGGCGCCGCGCGCGCGTCCTTGGACGGCGTGTCGCTGCCGTCGGGTCGTTCCTCCATGGACGGCGTCTCCTTGCCGCCCTCGATCCGCGCGTCGCTCGACGGCGCCGCGCCGCGGCGCGCGCCGCCGCTCTCGCCGCCGCCGGCCGCCACCCCGGGCCGCCCCGGTCCTGGCGACGCGGAGCGGCTGGCGGCACGCCTGCGCGAGGTGGGCATGGCGACGCCCGCGCGCGGCGCGGCGGCGGCGACGCCCGCGCGCGGCGCGGACCCCACCGAGAACGACGCCCCGCGCCACCGCCTCCGCCCGTCGCCCAAGCCCGGGTCGCCCCGGGGGCTGTCCCCGACCGAGGCCGCGCTGCGGGAAGGGTTGCGCCGGTCGGCGCGGCTGCGCGGGGGGGGGGAGGGGACGCCGCGGGCGGCGCGCGGGGGCGCGTGATCCGGGGCGTGCAACCGATGGCGGAGCACGCAGCGACCTATTCTTGGGGCGGCGCGTGATTGCCAGCGGTCGGCGGTGGGAGAGAGCGAGGGCGTCGGCCGCGGCACCCCTCGCGCGCCCACACCCCGTCCCCTCCCCCCGCGGATCGCCTCCCCCCTCCCATGTCCCTCCGCGACCTCGCCCCCGCCTTTCTGTACGGCGGCGCCGGGCGCGCGCCCGGCGCGGCCGCCGCGGGCGCGGCCGCCGCCATTGGCGCGCCGCCCGCGGCGGCCGCCCCCGCGCCCCGCGCGGCGTCCCTGGGCGCCCGCATGCTGGCGGCGTCGCCCGCGGAGGCGCCGATCGAGCTGTACAGCCCCAAATTCTACGGGGTGAGGAGAGGAGGAGGGGGCGCGGCGATGGGCGCGCGCGCGAACCGCCGGCCGCTGGGCCGGCGCCGCCGCCCGCCGGCCTGCGCTGCGTGGCGTGCGCGACGAACGCCGCCGCGCGGGCGGCCCGCGGGGATCCGCCAGAAGCCGCACCGCCCACCCCTCGCCCCCCGCCTCGCTCTTCTCTCCCCCCTCCAGGTCTGCGCCGTCGGCGGCGCGCTCTGCTGCGGCCTCACCCACACCGCGGTCACCCCTCTGGACGTCGTCAAGTGCAACATGCAGACCAACCCCGGCAAGTTTCCGTCGATCGCGGCGGGCTTTTCGATCACCGCGCGCGAGGGCGGCCTCAAGGGGCTCGTCCGGGGGTGGGTCCCGACGCTGTTTGGGTACTCCATCCAGGGAGCGGCCAAGTTTGGGCTGTACGAGTACTTCAAAAAGTGGGGAGCGGGGGAGCGGGGGGGCGTGCGACGGGAGCGAGGGGGCCGCGGAAACCGCCCTCCCACCCACCATGCACACCCCGCCCCCCCCCTCCTCACCCCCCCCCAGGACCTACGCCGACGCGGTCGGCCCCGAGGCGGCGGCCAAGTACCAGACGCTCGTCTTCCTCGCCGGGTCTGCGTCCGCCGAATTCTTCGCCGACGTCGGCCTCTGCCCCTTTGAAGCCGTGAAGGTCAAGGTGCAGACGGTGCCGGGGTACGCGCGCGGGCTGAGCGACGGCATGCCCAAGTTCATTTCTCAAGAGGGGCTCGGCGGCCTGTACAAAGGCCTCACCCCGCTCTGGGGGCGCCAGATTCCGTACACGATGATGAAGTTTGCGGCCTTTGAAAACACGGTGCAAGCCCTCTACAAGCACGTGGTGCCCAAGCCCAAGAGCGAGTGCACCAAACAGGAGCAGCTCGGCGTCTCGTTCGCGGCGGGCTATATCGCGGGCGTCTTCTGCGCGGTCGTCTCCCACCCCGCCGACAACCTGGTCTCCAAGCTCAACGCCAACAAGGGCGTGACAGTCGGCGAGATTGTCAAGGAGATGGGGTGGGGCGCGCTGCTCACGCGCGGCCTCCCGCTGCGCATCGTCATGATCGGCACGCTCACCGGCCTGCAGTGGGGCATCTACGACGCGTTCAAGGTGGCGGTCGGGCTGCCGACGACCGGGTCGGCCGCGCCGGTGGCGCCGGCCAAGTGAGAGGGGGGGCGGGGTGGGGTGGGGTGGGCGATTCGTGGCCGTGGGGGGGCTCCCGGCCGGCGCGGAGCGTGCAAAGACAGGGTGGCGGGTCGCGCGAGGAGGCGGGCGGGCGAGGCAGAGGCAGGGACGGAGAGACGAGCGCCGCTCGGCCCCCCTCTTTCTCTCTCTCTCCCTCCCACGCTCGCTACAGCACGACCTCCTCATCCCGCGCCGGCCCCAGCACCGACCGCGGCGCCGCGGGCGTGGCGACGCTCCCGCCTCCGGGCGCCGCCGCCGCTTTGCGCAGCGCCGCTGCCGCGTCGGCGTCGCGCTTTTTCTTGCCCTGCACCTTTTTGAGCCGGAAGAAATCCTCCCGCTCGAGCTCGTCCAGCTCGCCCTTGATGTAGGCGATGGTGGCCTCCAGGCGGGGGCGGACGACGTTGTCGAGCGCGTTGACGCGGCGGTTTGTCGTTTTGATGGCCGCGTCGAGCGACGCGAACGCCGCTTGAAGGCTCGCCAGCTCCACGACCAGCGCCACCGCGTCCAAGAACGCGGCGCGCGCGCCGGCGACCTGGGCGCCGCCGGCGCCGAGGCCGGTGAGGTCGGCGCGGGGCGCCGCGGTGGCGGGCGGCGGCGCGCGCTCGAAGCGGGGGACGCGGACGCCGGCCACGTTGTCGGTGGCCGCCCGCACGCGCACGGACGCGCTGGACACAGCGTCCTGCACCGTGTGCCGAAAGTCGCCGGCAGCGTATCTGAGGGAGGGAGGGAGGCGGGCGCGTGAGTCGAGGCGGCGGCGCGACCCCCTCGCCGCCCCGCGGCGGAAGAAAAAAGAAACGCACTTGGCCTCGGTCAGCGCAAAGGCGGCCGCCTTCATGGAGCCGCCCACGGCCAGCTTGGACTGCATGATCTTTTTGAGGACCTGGCGGAAGCTAAAAGGAGGGAGCGAGGGGGTCGGCGGGGGCACCCATCGGCCGCGCCGGCGCGGGCGCCGCGCGCGCCGGCTCGCGCCCCGCCACCACGGCCGGCACACGCCCACAACGCCCGCAGGCCCTCCCTCCCTCCCTCCTCTCGCCCATACCGCATCGAGAGCGCGTCGGCCTTCTTCTTCAACAGCGCGTGCCCCTTGACCGCCGCCAGCAGGCGCGTCTTGATGGCGGCCAGCACGGTGACGGTGGGCACCACGGGGAGGCGGGCGGCGGACGACATGGCGGCCGGCGCCGCCGGGAGTGGGGTGGAGCGCGCGACGGCGCCGGCCCACACTCTCCGCGCCCCGCCGGCCGGCCTCGCCCTCCTCCGCCGCCGCCCGCGCGCCGGGCGAGCCCGCTCCCGGGGCAGGAGAGGCGACAGGCGCACGAGGCGCGCGCCGCAACATGGAGCCGGAGGTGTACGACCCGCCCGCGGCGGCCATGCCCGCGCCGGCGCAGGTGCAGGTGCGGGGGGTGGAAAGGGGTGGGATGGGGAGGGTGGGGTGGGCGGCTCGCGCTGGGCGCGGCGCGGCGCACGCCGCGCGGCGCGACGCGCCCGCGGCGCGCCTGGCGGGCGCCGCGGGCGCGTCGTCCGGGGCGCGTGCGGCCCGATCGGGGCGGGCGGCGCGGCCGGCGGCCGCGGCCGCCCGGAAACGCCCGCCGCGGCGGTCCGCGCGCCAACCCCCACCCTTCCTCTCTCCAGCCGCCCCCGCCACCGCCGCCCGCGCCCGCCGCGCCCGCGCCGACGCCGCCGGCGTCCAACATCGTGCCCGCACCCGGCCTGGTGGCGCACCCCAAGCCGGCGGCGCCGGCCAACGGCGCGCCGGCGACCGCGCCGCCGGCCGCCCACGCGGCCCCTGCCGCCGCCCCGCCGCGCCCGGCCTACGTGCCGCCCGCCCCCCCCGCCAAGCGCCCGTCGCCCGCGCCCGCGCTGAAGAAGCGGACGCCGCCGCCCGCCGCGCCGCCGCCCGCCAAAAAGGCGGCGCCCGCGGACGCGCCGCCCGCGCGGCGCGTGCTGTCCGACTCGTCGTCGGACGAGGAGGAAGGATTTAAGAAGCCCACGCCCCAGCCCAAGCCCGTGGCGGCGCCCAAGCCCAAGCCGACGCCCAAACCCGCTGCCGCGCCCAAACCCGCCCCGCCTCCCGCCCCTCCCGCGGCCGACGCTACTTCCGACGACGACGTCCCCCTGAGCGCGCGCGCGGCAGCGGCCGCGCCCTCCCCCGCGCGCGCGCCCGCGGCGGCCGCTTCCTCCGACTCGGACGACGACCTCCCGCTCGGCGCGCGCGCCGCCGCGCTCGCGCCGCCGCCGGCGAAGAAGGCGAAGAAGAAGACCGCGCCCAAGCCCGCGCCGCCGGCGGCCAAGAAAAAGAAGAAAGCCGCGGCGCCGCGCTCGTCGGCGTCGCCCGCGCCCGCGAAGAAGCGCGTCCGCGCCTCTCCCGGCCCCTCCAAGTCCAAGGACAAGAAGTGGACCACCCTGGCCCACGGCGGCGTCCTCTTCCCCCCCGACTATGAACCCCACGGCGTGCGCATGCTGTACGAAGGGCGGCCGGTCGACCTCACCCCCGACCAAGAAGAAGTCGCCACCCTCTTTGCCGCCATGCTCGACACCGACTTCGCGGCCAAGCCCAAGTTTCGGGCCAACTTCTGGGCCGCGTTCAGCGGCGTGCTCGGCGCGGGGCACGCCGTGCGCGACCTGGCCAAATGCGATTTCCGGCCGATCGCGGAGCACCTGGGCCGCCTGCGCGAGGAGAAGAAGGCGGCGTCCAAGGAGGAGAAGGCGGCGGCCAAAGCGGAGCGGGACGCGGCCGAGGCGCGGTTCAAGAGCGCGGTTGTCGACGGCCGCGTCGAGGCCGTCGGCAACTTCCGGGTCGAACCCCCCGGCCTCTTTCGCGGGCGCGGGGAGCACCCCCGCATGGGCCAACTGAAACGCCGCATCTACCCGCGCGACATCACGATCAACATCGGGCGCGGCGAGGCGGCGCCGCCCCACCCGTACCCGGGCCAGCGCTGGAAAGAGGTGCGCCACGACGGCACGGTCACCTGGCTCGCGTTCTGGAAGGACCCCATCAACGAGAAGGAGTACAAGTACGTGTGGCTGGCGGCCAACTCGGCGTTCAAAGCGGATTCGGACAAGTCCAAGTACGAGACGGCGCGCGCGCTCAAGGCGCGCATCGCGTCCATCCGCGCCTCGTACGAACGCGACTGGGCGTCCGCCGACGTCGACACGCAGCAGATGGGGGTCGCGCTCTATTTCATCGACAAGCTGGCGCTGCGGGCCGGCCACGAAAAGGACACTGAGAACGAGGCCGACACCGTGGGGTGTTGCAACCTCAAGGTCTCCGACGTCGACGTCCTGCCCGGGCACAAGGTCAAGTTCGACTTCCTTGGCAAGGACTCGATTCGCTACGAAAACGTGGTCGACGTCGAGCCGCGCGTCGCGGCGCTCGTCGCCGCGTTTCGCGTGCGCGACGGCAAGGGCAAGGCCAAGGGCCCGTCCGACCTCCTCTTCTACGAGGGCATGGTGGGCGACCTGAACGGCAAGCTGAAATCGCTCATGCCCAAGCTGTCGGCCAAAGTGTTTCGCACGTTCAACGCGTCGGTCACGCTCGACTCGCTGCTCGCGGCCGCGCGCGTGCCGCCGGGCGCGACCGTGGACGAGAAGAAGGCCGCCTACGACCGCGCCAACAAGGAGGTCGCCGTGCTGTGCAACCACCAGCGGGCGGTGCCCAAGGGGCACGCGGGGCAGATGGAGAAGGTGTCGGCGCGCATCGAGGCGCTCGAGGCGGAAGAGGCGGCGCTCGCGGTCGCCGCCAAAAAGGCGTCCCGCGACGGCGACGGCGGCGCGGAAGCCAAGCGCCTGGCGCGCAAGCGGGAGCAGCTGGCCAAGGCGCGGCTGCAGGCCGCGGTGCGCGAAGATTTAAAGACAGTCGCGCTCGGGACGTCCAAAATCAATTATCTGGACCCCCGCATCACCATCGCCTGGTGCAAGCGCACGGAGACGCCCCTGGAAAAGGTGTTTAACAAGTCGCTGCTGACCAAGTTTCGGTGGGCCATGGACGAGGAGCCCGAGTTTCGGTTTTAGAGGGGGTGCGGGGGGGGGGGGGGGGGGGACCGGGGCCCGGGTGCCCCCCCAGAATGCAACACAAAAAACCACGAAACAATGGGGTGGGG
>Ga0315274_10003723_pt1 | contig 22665 bp, 20 predicted proteins | sample YL17G02_20_MG_FD_203700 | JGI IMG/M metagenome (GOLD analysis project Ga0315274, IMG submission 203700) | Sediment microbial communities from Yellowstone Lake, YNP, Wyoming, USA - YL17G02_20 | ecosystem: Environmental > Aquatic > Freshwater > Lake > Sediment | place: USA: Wyoming | collected...
TCAGGCCCGCCACGTAGGGCATCATCCAGAAGACCGTCCTGGCGTTCTCCTCGGAAAGCTTGAACAGGGCAACGATCTGCCCTTTGAAGAGAACGATCAGAGCGAATACGATTGTGCCACTGGTCGCCAGGATAACGATAGCAGACAGCAAGTACTCCTGCGCCGCCTCCAAGTCACCCCGGCCGTATTCTTCGGCCACGAGTTTCATTACGGCCTGACCGATGCCCAGATTGCCGAGTTGGGCAAAGGTGAGAACCGTCGAGAGCACCAACCATAGGCCGTATTGCTCATACCCCAGAAAGTGCAAATACATGGGGTACGTCACCGCCAACACAGCGATGTTGACAAGAGTCACCGCCACGCCGGAGACCATGTTGATCCGTAGTTGGCTACGCAGCAATCGCTTTATCACACAACCTCTACGTGCAAATCACACTTGCGCATCAGGCATCAAGTCCCAAGGGATAAGCCGCAATCCTCAGACGACGCACTCCCTTCATGTGGGTTGCGCCACCGCGACAAACGCTTCCCTGACGCACCCTTCACAGGAGCCACTTTTCTGTCGTTTGACATCCGACGCGCAGCAGGCTTCAGGGCCGTGCCACCAAGTCCCCCGCGTCTGCCGTCCCTGCCACGGCCGCTTGCTTCACCCCATCGTCGCCCGGTCTATCGACTCTGCCGCGTGCGGCGGCTCTCCTCCATCGGGTCGCCCGTTCGAACCGCTTAGCCAGCCCGTTTTGCTTCGTCTCCTGGCGGTACTCAAGGACGAATGCCAGGAAAACCCCAAGCATTGCCGCAACGACGCCCGCCAGCATGCCCTTCTTGACCGTCCCCCGGCCTACCGCCAACTCGGGCACCTCGGCCGCATCGAGGATTTGGATCGTCGGCATGCTCCTCGCTTCCTCGATCTTGGCCAACTCACACTCACGGATCAGGAGCTCGTAGAGCATCTCCTGGACCCGCGCCTCGCGGGCCGGGATGGTCTCGATCCGGCCGAATTTCTGTTCGATCTCCTTCAGACGGTTCTCCAGAAAGAGCCGCTTGCTTGTCGCCTGGCCGGCGGACAGTCTCTTGTTCTGGCGATCCAACCCCTCCACATAGGCATTCGCCACGGCGGCAGCCCGGTTGGGGTCGAGGTCGGTGACGGCAATCTTCACGGCCCCCTCTTCGGTCGTCTCGATCTTGGTATTCTTCTTGAGCTGCTTTCTCGCGTCCGGCCGATGCTCTATGTTCTCGTAGGCTTCCATCAGGCGAAATCTGTCGATGATGCTGTCGGCCACCTCCCGACTATTGAGAATCTCCACGTACATGCCGGCGATGCTGCCGGTATCGATGATGTCACGGAGCATGGAGTTGCCCATCGCGCCAAGGGCACCGACACTGGCTTCCTTCTGCAGGACGTCCAGCGGGGGTACGATGGTGACATTCGCCTGATAGTAGCGAGGGCTCATAAAGACAATAGTGCCAGTCAGCAGCGTTGCAGTCACAGAGAGGGCAAAGATCATCCAGCGGCGTCGATTTCCTGTTCATCATCTACCGGGCCTAAGACTGGCCCGGGATGCTGTGTCCGCTGATTTGTCACCACTGTTCAGCCTTATACAGAAGTTATATTGCGAATGCGATGCCGGCGGCGACGGCGATCTGGAAGATGATTTGCGTCAGGTCCTTGGTCGTCTTGAGCCAGAAGAAGCGGTCCATCTTCCTGGGGATCACGATGCTGTCGCCCGGCTCCATCTCCATGCTCATGAAGCCGCCGAAGAACCACGACTTGTTCTCGGAGTCCCAGAAGACGAACTTGCCGCGATTGCCCTGCGCGATGCTGACCACGGACCCGTTGGCCTTGACGACGCTCACCTGCTTCTTGTCGGCTTCCTTGGTCATGCCGCCGACCCGGCGGAGATAGTAGCTGACCGTTCGGTCCTTCTCATACTGCAGCGAGGTCGGGTTGAACACCTCGCCGACGACGTACACGACGCCCGGCGTCTGCGGGATCGTCAGAGTGTCCATGTCCTCCAGCTCGATGTCGCTCCTGGAACCCTTCAGTTGGGCCACGTCACTCAGTGTCACCACGACCCGGCCGGTCACCTGGGCCACCCGCAATTTCGTAACCAGCTCCCGTTTGGTCGCCAGGGCGGCCTGCTGGCCCTTCACTTCCTCCGCATCGAGCGCGCCGCCGGTGGCCTGCCCCGCACTGGTCAACATCGACTCCTCGATCTCCCGAACGAGTTTTTCCAGCCGCTCCCGCTGCACCGCCTTTGCGCTCTCGCGGGTGAAGACCGCGCCTTTGAGATACGCCTGGTCGGTGTAGCCGCCCGCCCGCTGGATGAGCGAGCTCAGTGTCTCGCCCTTCAGGATCGGATATGTACCAGGGAACCTCACTTGGCCTTGGATGACAGCAGCACGGCCGAAATCCAACTCCGGGACGGGGCGAATGGTCAGACGATCATAGTCCAGTAGCACGACGTTCTGCTGGGGATCGCCTGCCAGCGCCTTGGCCAGATCGATGTCAATCTTCTCGGTGATCATCCCCTCCTGCTTGATGTGGCTCCGCGTAAGCTCCGCCGCACGAAGATAGGCGGTCTTCTGCAGGCCGCCTGCCGCGTTGATCAGGTCCATGATGCGCATGCCGTCGACCAGGCGGTACTCGTTAGGCTCGTAGACCATTCCGCTAATGGTGACGCTGCGTTTGCCCTTCTCGTCCCAGCGGAACAGTCGCACCTGGTCGAAGCACGCCAACTCCAGGTTTGCGGCCGTATCCCCGCTCAAGACCTTGCCCGGGTGGAAGGGGATCGTGATCGGGTGCATATCCGGCGGCACGAGGCGCTCGATCTCCGCGTACTCGAGGTTCACCTCGGGCAGGAATGAATCGTAGCCGAGCACGTCGGACAGTCTCATGCCGGGCTTGAATTCATATTTGCCCGGGCGCACAACGTGACCATCCAATTGGATGATGTTCTGTGCGGTCTCTGCGACGGGGAACACTTTCACCACGTCGCCGTCGCGGACATTGGCCTCCAGCAGTTGCCGCCGCTGGGCAGGAGCCGTCCGTTCGGAGAGGTCAAAGTCCACAACGATCCGCTTCTGGTGGTCCTCCACCCGCTCGACCTGCACCCGCTGAAGCCAGCCGGCGAAGGTGATCCCGCCCGCCAGATCCAACACCTCCTGCAACTGCATGGACTGGGCCATCTCGTAGATGGCGGGCCTCTTGACGTTGCCCGCGACGCCGACCACCGGGCCGATCAGGGGGATGAAGAGGGTGTCCCCGTCCTGCAGGCGCAGGTCCGTGCCCTTATCGCCGCCCAGGAGGAACTTGTAGAGATCGACGGGTGCGGGGTCCGTCCCGTTACGAAGCAGCCGGATCTTCCTCAGACTGCCATTCTTGGAGGGGCCCCCCGCCGCAAATAGGGCGTTGATGACCGTCGATAGCGAGCTGATCGTATAGCCGCCGGGCGCCGACGCCTCGCCGACGACGAAGATGTGAATCGTGCGAAGCCGGTCCATCGTGACCGACATCTTGAAATCGGTGAACTTGCGGGACAGTTCGTGTTGCAGGTAGCCAGGCAGCTCGCCGAATTTCATCCCCCAGACTTTGAGCGCCCCCACCTCCGGCAGAACAATCTGGCCGTCTCGATCCACCTGCAGCGTATACTGAGCATCGACACGACCCCACATGGTCAAGGAGAACGCGTCGCCCGGTCCGAGGATATAGTCCGGCCCGACGGGAACATTGGTTACGGGGGCAAATGTGCTGATGGCCGTGTTGAACACATCATAGCCGAACTGGCGAAGATCGGTAGACACCTCGCTGGACATATTGCCCGAAAGCAACTGTTCAGTGGTGGATAGCTCCCGCTGCGCCGCGGTCCGCTGCTGTCCCGTCTTGGGCGTCTCCTGCGGATACACGGGCTGCTGACCTTTGGCTTGCTGGTCTTGGGACTGTTGGTTCTGGGCCTGCTGCTCTTGAGCCTTTAGGATGGCCTGCGCCTGCTCAGGCGAAATCCCGCCGATGGGGACCGGAGTGCCCGGCGGCAACAGCGAGGGTGTCCCCTGCGAAGTCCCTTGAGGGACCGCCTGGCTGGTGGCAGGCGCACTCTGAGCCACCGCGCGCTCGCCCGTCAGAGCAAGGACCGACATCGTCGCGACGGCGAGACAAAGACAGATGGAGAAGCGACCGTCAGGTGAGGTCACCCCAGGCGACCCATGCGCCCGCTCATGTGTGGAGAATCCGATATAGTCGCAATCCTTGCGACCGTCCTGTGTCCAACAGCCAAGGAGTTCCATTCCACAATCCTTTGTGTCCAGTCAAGTCAGCTCGGTCACTACGCATGCCACGGACTCGCCGGCCTTAGCCAGTGAATTCACTCCATGGCTGTCCCGGACGTGTCATTGTCCAGTCTTTCCCCCGTCCGATTGACGCCGGATACCGCGGCACAACACCCCCCTTGCAGGGCTGTCCCACGCGCGACCCTGTGTGCTTCTGTCGTATCGTGAGCGTCTTGCCTCAGCCGCCCACAAACTCACGTCTGAGCAGCCATCACCCCATCATTCTTATCGGACAGACGGCCTGGAAATCTTTACGCGCGAAATCACGGATGCATTCAAATCCCCTGCGCACCTGAGAGGCGGCGTCACGGAGGTCCTTGTGAAGATGTAACTGGCCGCCACGGCCTGTGACTTGATCCGCAATGCCTCCCTGCATAGAAACCAGTACTCGATGATTCCGGGCAATCGGGGGCTTCGCAGACAGGAGTGGCGAAGTCGGATGATTTCCGGGAAGCCACGCCGAATATGAAGGCTCAGGACTCGATAGTTGAAGAGATCCACCATAGCAAAGCGCGTGAGAGAGTATCCCAGCCGGGAAAAGAACGTCTTGAGCCCTTCCGCTGAGTAAATGATCCTGTGGCAGGGCTTCCAGAAGGATATGTCCTCTTCGAGGGCGATGCTCGGCTGATCCGGGTTCAGCACCGGCAGGTTGTCGATGATCAGGAGCCCTCCTTCTTGGAGCATGGCGGAGACCTCCTGAAGGAAGCACGCGGGTCTGTCAAGATGCTCCAACAGTGCCGAGCAATACACGACATCGACCTTTTGGCCAAAGTGTGATCCAATCGCAACTCTATCCCGATACTGGGGGTGCTTTTGCCGGAAGGAGCTGACGACATTCTCCGAGATATCCACGCCATAGGCATCGAGTCCGGCTTCCAGCAGCCGCACAAGCATGCGCCCTTCTCCGAAACCGATCTCGACGGACCTCCTGGGCCTCTGAAACACTTGCTGTATTTCCGCCCTCATGTCCCGCTGCGCGTGGTATTCCCCCGGATGGAGTGCCGCATCCTTCTTCTGGAACGCCCGGAGGATCGCCTTCTTGACGGAATTCCTCTTGCCGCCCCCCAAGTGAGGATATACGCCATCATAGAAAGCCTTGTTATCGTCCTCGGCTCGCGCGTCGGAGACGTACACGTAGCACCCGCACGAGGGGCATTGAGCGTACTCGCCAACGCTCGCATCGGCCAACGACGCTTCGCACACAGGGCACGCGTAGGACATGTGCATCTGCTCGAGATCAGGGGTCCAGACTCCGTCCCCGTCGGTGACGACATCTCCCCGCGAGCACGGAGTTCACCGATGCGGACAGGCCATCATCTATCATGGAGCGTGAAGGCCACCAAACGCTGACTGAGTCACGACAACGGCAGGACCGAGAGATTCCCCTATCGAGGCCGGCCCATTCCACAGACGCGAGTGCACGCCGTGTCCTGCCCTCACGGCACGCCACTACGACTACGATTCAGTCCTCGGTTACCACGCGTCTGCAGAACTGAGAGCCAACACCCGTTTATCGGACAGATCCATTGGAAATCTTCACCCTTTGGCCCGCCAACGGGCATGGTCCGCTAATTTTTCTGCCGCGACCGCAGAATTTGCATCCATGAAAGAGCCCGCGATTGACGATGGTGGAGAGAGGAATATAGTGGCTTCTTGCTCATGGATGACTCGGTAGTCTATTCGCGAACTGGGGTATGCAAAGGATTGTTGCTTCTCTACTCCTGCTGACAGTCTTGGCCTCGCTGTGCTCTGCCCTGGTGTCCACCAACGTCCCCCTGGACCATTGGAGTTACGACGCCGTGGACAAGCTGGCGAACTATGGATGGATCGACAGCGCCATGCTGACCACAAAGCCGATCTCGCGTATCGAGATGGCGAGACACATCGGTCAGGCGATGTATCGCCTCAAGCAAGAGCGGAATCCGCCTGGCGTTCTGCTGGCCATCGTCGAGCGGCTCAAGAAGGAGTTCGGGGGCGAGTTGGCTCTCATCGGCGTCCTCGACGGCTCGTACGGCAACACGTACCTCAAGCCCGTGGAAGACCCGTATGTGAAGTACGTGTACGCCAGGCACGAGCCCGACATTGAAAACATTCGGGGCGACGAGTCTCGCCGCGGATCGAACTACCGCGCGGGTTTCGCCTCGCGGGCCGTACTCGTTGACCGATTTGCCTTCTACTTCCACCCCGAGTACATGGACTCTTCCGACGATGGCGCCGACGTGGACTTGATCGAGGGCTACGGCAAGACGATGGCCGGACCGATCGAGATCGAGCTCGGGAAGGATTCGCTCTGGTGGGGTCCCGGCCGCCACGGCTCGATCATCATGAGCAACGACGCCGCGCCGTTCACCATGATCAAGATCACCAATCCGCAGCCGATGCAGCTTCCGTGGATATTCAAAGGGCTGGGCCCGTTCAGGGCGCAGTGGTTTCTAACGGAGCTGGGAAATGATCGGGTCCTGCCGGATACGAAACTCTCCGGCATCCGCGTGAACGTCAAGCCGCATCCCCTGCTGGAACTTGGCGCCTCCCGCGTCGTCATGTTCGGCGGCCGAGGCGTGCCGCGCGTGGATCTGTTTGACTACACCAAGATGTTCCTGGCCATGTCGGAGCAATCGGCGAACAACCAGATCGCCGGGTTGGATGCGTCCCTTCTGGTCCCGCTGGGAGACAACCCGCTGCTGCGGTCCGTCAAGCTCTACAGCGATGCCGCCGGGGAGGACGAGGCCGGCGCATTGCCGAGCAAATGGAGCTACCTGCTCGGTCTGCAACTCAATGACATCCTTCGGACGGGAAGAACCGATGTGCGTTTCGAGTACACCGACGCCCACGAGGTCCTCTACCTGCACAGCCTCTATACGTCGGGATACACGTATGACGACCGGGTGATCGGCCATCACGTGGGCCCGGATGCCCGTGACGTGTTCGTCCAGCTCTCGCACTACCTCACGGACGACCTGGTGGTGGACATCGGCCTGGACCAGCAGACCTACAACAGGTCGACGGCCGTCCAGCCGAAGAGGAACTGCCTGGAGTGCAACCTGACGTACTTTCCATCATCCAACTGGCAGATCAGGGCCGGCTACCGCTATGAGAATGGCGACGTGCTGGAGGACGACAACCACATCCTCCAGGTTCAATTGATCCGCGAATTCTGACCATTGATGATGGATGATGGATGATGGATTATTTGCCGCCGACGCGAGCCTTCGGCATCCGCAAATCATCAATCATCCATCGCCAATAATCAATTCTCTCAGCCGGTGATGGCTTTCCAGCTCTGATTGAGCTCCTCCATCAGGCCGATGACCTCGCGAATCATCTGGGGATCTCGCTTGGTATTGGCCTCGCTCAGACGCCGGTTCATGAAGAGGTAGAGCCTTCGCAGGTTGTTGGCAATCTCGCCGCCGGCCTCCACATCCAGCACGGCGTTCAGCTCGTTGAGAATGTCCTGGGCACGGTTGATGTACTGCCCCTTCGCCGCGGGGTTCCCCGCCTCCAACTCCGCGACCGCCAGCTTCATGAACTTGATAGCGCCGTCGTAGAGCATGACGATCAGGCGTCCCTTGCTCTGGGTCCCTATGGCGGTCTGCTGATATGCCTCGATTCCATTCATGGTTTCACCCCGTGATCGACATGAGCCGGCCGGTGCCGGATGACCAGCTCCTTCCCATCCGGGCAGCTCACAGTATCATGGATTGCACGTGGTCGGTCATAAATGGGGAGATGACGGACAGATGCTGCCCAGTCACCTCCCCTTAGCGGCCATTAAGCGTGCGTTGTCCCGTGCTGAATTATCTCAGCAGCGCCAACGCCATCTGCGGAATCGAGTTGGCCTGTGCCAGCATCGCCGTACCGGCCTGTGCCAACACCTGGTTCCGGGTCAACAGGGCCATTTCGGTCGCCACATCGACATCCGAAATGCGAGACTCGGCAGTCATGAGGTTCTCCGTCTGAATCGCAAGCACTTCCCCGGTGCTATCGAGACGGTTGATCTTGTACCCGAATGCCGCACGAGCTGTGTCCTTCAAGTTGATCGCGTCGGTAATGGACACCAGCGCTGACTCTGCGGCAGCCGTATCCAGGATGTTGACGCCGGCATCGGCGCCACCGTCGACGTCGCCAACCCAGGCAGCGGCATCTGCATCCCACTTCTGGAACAGGGATAACGTATCTACCCCCCCGACGTCAGCTTCGTCTACCATGAGGTCGGCAGCATTCGGAACAGTACCGAATATGCCGGTAATGGTAGCACCGGCTGCACCGCCCGCGACCGTCATTTGATCTATGTTGCTGTCACGAGCGGAGAGTTTCAGCTTGTACGCGGGATCCCCGTCGTCGTCCTCGGTTTCCACGATCGAGGCGGCGGCGTAGCCCAGGAAATTACCCTCGGAATCGTACTTCTGCGTCGGGTTGTAGGACTGCTCGTTGATCGCGTCCACAACATCCTGAAGGGTGTAGTGGCCGTTAGCACTGGAACCACCCGTAGCAGTGAAGTGGACATGGATCTGCTCCTGATCCGCGGTGGTTGCGGTGTCGTTGAAGTTTATGTTGAGTTCAAAGTCTGCAACCGAAACGTCGAGCACGGTCGTCGAGTCGGTGTCAGCATAAGCGGTGTACTGGCTGGTCATAGCAGACCATCGGCCGGTGCCTGTCTCGATTTCGAGACCTGCCTTGGTCATATCCGCGCCGGCGATATCAATCGCGTCATCGTCGGCCGTCCCGAACCGAATCGAGACGGCGTCCTCATTGTTCAGCATGGCGATGCCGTTGAAGTTCGTGCTGTTGGCGATACGCTCGATCTCGTTGGCCATTTCCATGAACTCGCTGTTCATAATCTCCCGCTGGCCGGAGGAGTATGAACCCGTGGACGCCTGCTCTGCCAACTGCTTCATACGAACCAGGGCGTTATCGATGGTCGCCATCGCCCCTTCCATCGTCTGGAGCAGGCTGACGCCGTCCTGGGCGTTTCGCTGACCTTGCGCCAGCACGGCGATATCGGCCCGCATCAATTCGCGAACAGCCATGCCGGCCGCGTCATCCTTCGCGCTATTGATGCGCAAGCCGGACGACAGCCTTTCCACGGAACTGGCCAACGCATCGTAGCTTCGCCCCAGGTAGCGAGCAGCATTGGCCGCCATCATGTTGTTCTTGATCGCTAACATGTGTCCAACTCCTTAAAAAAACCCCAATTCGGCCCCTTGCTCAGGCGCTTTGTCTCCACACGACGTACAAAACGCGTTCAACCATTTAAGCTGATTATCGAATGAAACCCTGTGGACTTAAGGCGGCGAGTCCGGATCGAACCCGGCCGGAACCGAGAGGCCTCTAATACGTTTGGCCGTGAGGCTGATACCACGGGCATGCGGCACCGCGGGCGATCGGAAGATTCCCGAAAAAATTCCGGAATCTCGAAGCGAAACCCCGGAAGCTGCTGCGATGGACCCCTGGCTCCGCCGCGGGGCGCGGCGTGTCTATGGAGTCGCCCTGATGCCTTTTTTTCATGGGAAATCCCACGACGTGCCGATAATCCTCGCATCCGGGGCCCATTGGCGGTTGCCTGCCCACAAGGCACAGTCCCGGAGTTCGCAACCATGGATGAGAGCCCCGGAGCGGCGAGCATGCCCATGAAGAGGAAAAGAGGTACGGGTGCAGACAGGACCCTGCTGGTGTTCAACTGCCACGAGCCGTGGATCCATCAACTCGGCGTGTTAGGCTACACGCTCGACATCATTGTCGGCCTCAAAGGCAAGTACAACCAGGGATGGGACTATCGCATGCGTCCATTGCCCGTCCGGGCCCGCCTGATCACCCTGCCGGAGGCCCTCCAGTCGCGCAAGGACTACTACTGCATCATCACGCACAACACGACCGACTTACTGGATGTGCGGTCCCGTCCGGAGCCACGCCTCCTCGTCCTGCACCATACCCTGGAGGGCCGGCTCCAGGAGGAGCGGTCCAGCATCGACCCGCAGAAGATGAAGGACATGCTCCACCACTACATGGAGCTGGTCGGAGCCCACGTGGTCGCGACTTCCATGTTCAAAGGAGAATCCTGGGGATTCACCGACGACATCGTGCATTTCGGGATTGACGTGAATGAGTACCTGCCGTACCGGGGCGCTCAGGCGGCGGGCCTGCGGATCTGTAATTTCATCAGCAGCCGCCGCAAGATTCTGCTTTGGGACCTGCACGAGCAGGCCTTCGCGGGTCTGCCCGTGACGCTCGTCGGCCACAATCCCGACGTGCCCGGCGTGCAGGCGGCCCGGGACTGGGACCATCTCAAGACCATCCTGCAGGCACACCGCTTCTACATCCACACGGCCGACCCGATGCTCGAAGCCGGCCACAACATGGCCACCGCCGAAGCCATGGCCGCCGGACTGCCCGTCATTGGAAGCCGCCACCCGACTTCTCCCATCAGGCATGGAATCAGCGGGTTTCTCAGCGACGATCCCCAGAGGCTAAGACGTTACGCGCAGATGCTTCTGGAGGACCAGGATCTGGCGAGACTGATGGGGCAACAGGCTCGAAAGACCGTGGTGGAGCGATTCTCCCTGACCCGCTTCAGGCACTCGTTCCTGCGTTCCATCGAGATCGCTCGGCGCAAGTGGTACACACGCAAAATCGATCCCGCCTCGCTGCCGCTCAAGGCGACGGCCGGGATCGCAGCCGGAAGGATAGTGGACCACAGGATCGTCGCCCCCTACGCCAGCATGTCGATGCGGCCCGGAGGCACGCCGACGGCCGCCGTGACACTTCCGGGACGGTCGATACTGCCCTCCGGCTCCGCATCGCCAGGGGACCCGCCCGAGCCGGGCGATTGCTGAGCGCGGTTGGCGTATCGGTCGTAGCCTTGCTGCTGGGACCATGCTTCCTGCTGAAGTTGCTGCCTGCCCGGGTCGTTCTCCAATGGATCGGCGACTGTCACTTCGAGCTTCCGAACCTGGATCCCGAGGTCCTGCAGGTTTCGCAGCACCTGGGGCAGGGCCTGCTCAACCTCGTGCCGGGCTTCACTGTGGCTGACCTCCAGCATGCCGTGGATTTGTTCGTTCTGTTCCTGGAACCGCACGAGCACGCTGCCAAGCTCCGGCGGATGCAAACGAATCACGAGCTGTCGCTCACCGCGAGCCAGCGAGGTGTGCATGGAATCGCGTATCTGCTCGCCGATACTTGGGGCAGGCCCCTTGTCACCAGCGTCTTTGGCACTCTCCGCCGAGGAAGTCTGATCGGATAGGACACGCAGGGCAGCCACAGACTTGCCGGTTTCAGATACCGCCGGTCCTGAGCGTATCATCAGGTTGTCGCCTGGCTCGGACAGTTTCTCCTCTTTCCCGCTGCTCGACATGACCGTGCCATTCACGGCTTGGCGAGCCTGCGCACTGTCACCGAAAGCGGCACGGCTCGGACGATCCTGTCCATGTACCTCCCGTGAAGCCTGTCCCGCATTGCGCAGCGTACGCGTAACTGGTTTGTTCTTCGCCGCTTCCGCTCTTCCCAAATCGAGCCGGGCCTGTCGCGTGATCTCAGACACATGGTTCCTTGAAGGCTCCGCCATTTGCTGCACGTCCGATTCCGCATTTGCCTTTGCCGCGACCCGCTCCGACCCCACGGCAGGCTCCTTCCCTGTGGCAGAGCTCTTCCCGGGCGCCTGCCTGTTCCGGCCACTTCGGACGGACTCTGTTGAGACGGTCTCGGCCATCCTTATGTTCCCATTCCCAAGCCGACCGGCACTGTTCTCAAGTTGTCCCTTGGCAAGCGGTGCTGCCGGCGACAGGGTCTGCGCGTTCCATCCGGCGGCCTGCATCAATACCTCCAGATCCTGTGTCTTCCTCGAGGCCGACGTCGTCTTCCGGACTTGTGCGCTCGCACGATTCGCAGGCGGCGCAGGTTCGGAGGAGACCCCTGCCAAGAGGACGGACTTGTCCCCGGTTAGCAGGCTGCCGGCAGACGCATTGGTTTCTTCGACATTATCAGCCTCTGACATTTGGCGGGCATTGACCAGGGCGGATGTCTGTGCGAATGGTTGTGAGGGTTTCTCGCCCGTCTGCTTGCTTGTCTTTGACAAGCCCGGCGTGCCCTCACTGATCGCAGCGATTGTAGTCTGAGCTAACTCTGGTGTAGACATATCGTTCACCTTCAATAGATGACGTGAAGATGTGCAACCCGCATGCCAGTTTCCCAGCGCACGCGAGCATTGCACTTAACATTTGATTTTACAAGCACTTATGAGAATTCTGATAGATCGTGTTTTTTTGCGATCGCCGGCTGGAGACCATGTGCCCGGAAGAATACTCCCGCGACAGGAGATATCTTCCGTTTTGCCCAATTTCACATGGGGCCACGGTGCCCAGGGCCCCATCGGGCGGCGTGTCAAATTCCCCGACCGCCTGTATAGAATCCTGACATGCCGAGTACCGACTGTCGGCTGCTGGTCGTTGACTACCCGGCATCGAGGGCCAGTCCCGCTCGCGCCAGTTCGGTTTATGACGGGATAGCTGACCGATCCTGCTTGATCCACTCTCTTGGCACGGTTATTGCAGCGTTCGTCGGAGCGTCAGAGAGAGTTCGTACAGATGCAGAAGGGTCAGACGATGCCGCAGTCAGGCAGTGCAATTAGTTTGCTCGAAGCGGGCATACGGGCCGAAGAGCTTCGCCAGAGGGCCATTGCCAGCAACATGGCCAATATCGAGACCCCCGGCTACCACCGGGTCGATGTCCGGTTCGAGCAGAGCCTCGCCAAGGCCCTGAGTTCGCCGGGCGAAATCGATGCCGATGCCCTCGAGGCGGAGATCTACCAGCCGGACGACACCCCGCTCCGATCCAACGGCAACAACGTGAATATGGAGGCGGAGATCGGCAACCTTGTAAACAATTCGCTTCGCTATACGACGTACATCAGGCTCTTGCGAAAGAAATTCTCACAGATTGAGTCCGCGATCAGCGATCGGACATGACAGAATTGGAGTTGCCGTGACGCGACGAGAACGTGAGGTCATCATGGGAAAGGATTCGGTCGAATGAGCGTGCGCAACGTACTCGGTCCTGTGGACATCGCGGTTTCCGGCATGCGGGCCCATGCCAAACACATGGAGGTGATCTCGTCGAATATCGCCAACTCCCGCACCGCCGACGCCGGACAGGGCCAGCCATACCGGCGACTGGAGGCGGTCTTCCGGACGCAAGGCAAAGACATCGGCGGTGTCGCGGTCGACGACATCGTTCCCGACAACAGCGCACTCCAGCGAATCTACGACCCGGGCAATCCCAAGGCGGACCCCACAGGCTACGTGACGATGCCCAATGTGCATCTGCCCATCGAGATGATGAATCTGAACGTCGCCAGCCGCGCCTACCAGGCCAATGCCGCCGTCCTCAAACGCTACCAGAGGATGGTGGAAACCTCTCTCGAATTACTCCGGTAATTAAGGGTCATAAGATGATCGAGTTCAACCCCAACATCAGCTCAATCCTGCCCAATGCCAGGCAGGTGGCGCCACAGACGGCCAGCCCCGCCGTGGCCAAGGCGGACTTCTCCCAGGCGGTCAAGGCCGTGGGCAACTACGTCGCCAAGGTGGATGACCTCCAGCAGGCGTCGGACGCCTCCGTGCAGGATCTGCTGGCGGGCAAGAACAATGACATCACCGCCGTCGTCTCTGCCGCCGCCAAGGCGGACATGAGTTTCAAGGTCCTTGTCGGCGTCCGAAACAAGCTCATCGAAGCGTACAAACAAACAATGAATATGCCGCTGTAGACGTCGAACTGCGGATTGCGAATTCGCGACTGTGGGTCCAATCCGAAATCCGAAGTTGGTAGTCCGGTGACGAGGTTCCATGGATGTCCTGCAGAAGATACTCCTGATCTGGCAGAAGATCAGCCTCATGCAGCGAGCCCTTCTCGCCGGGGTGGCGGTGGCCTCGCTGCTCGTGGGCTCCCTGCTGGTGTATTGGGCCCGCCGGCCGGACATGCGGATGCTCTACCAGGACCTCTCGCCGGCAGAGGCTTCCAAAGTCACCGACAAGATCAACGAGAAGGAAATCGCCTACGAGCTGCGAGACAGCGGCACCACGATCTACGTCCCGGCGCAGCACGTGTACCAGCTCCGGCTCGACCTGGCCAAGGAGGGCCTGCCGGCGAGCGAGCAGAACGGCTACAAGCTCTTCGACGATGAGAAGCTCGGCATCAGTCCCTTCGTCCAGAACATCAACCTGAAACGCGCCCTCCAGGACGAGCTGGCGAAAAGCATCCAGATGGTCGACGGCGTCGCTCACGCGAGGGTGCACATCGTCAATCCTGAGCAATCGCTGTTCACCACGGAGAACGAGCAGACCACCGCCTCGGTGGTTCTGCGGCTCAAGCCAGGCTACAGGCTCAGCGCCACCAATATCGCGGCCATCACGCACATGGTTTCCGGCAGCGTCAAGGGGCTCAAAGCGGAGAATGTCACGATTATCGACAGCGACGGCAATCTGCTGTCCGGCCAGGCCGATTCCACCCTGCTGGCCGGGGCAGGCACCGTCCACGACTACAAGGAAAGGGTCGAGCAGAGCCTCGTTCGAAAGGCCGAGGACATGCTCACTTCGGTCCTGGGGCCGGGCAGGGCCACCGTCCGCGTCAGTGTCGTAGTGGACATGAACAGCGTCAGCACGATCACGGAAACCTACGACCCGACCGGCAAGGTGCCGACGAAAGAGGAAGTCACGACCAACTCCGAAACCGGTACCGGCGGCTCCACCCCAAAGACGGCAGGGAGCGTCAAGAAGGATGAGACGGTCGTCACCGAGTACCAGGTCGGCAAAACGGTCAAGCAGGAGATGATCGTGCCCGGGGAGATCAAATCGCTGTCCGTCGCGGCCTTTGTCGATCTGTCACCGGCCGATCCCAATGCAACGGGTGCCAACGGCCAGCCCGCCCAGATCATGCAGGTCACGGAGGTCGAGCAGATCCTGCGAATGGCTCTGGGACTGAAGGAGACCGATTCGCTGAAGGTCGTCAACGCGAAGTTCCGCCGATCGAGTGAGCCGCCGGCCGAGGAGGAGGCTTCGAGCTGGCCGCGGTACATGGCCCTGGCCCGGCAGTTGTCGCTGGGCATCATGGCTGTCTGTGCCCTGCTCGTGCTGCGAGTGTTCCGTCGCGCACACCGCCAAGCAGCGGCCGAGGCCCATCCGCAACAATTGGCGGAAGGCGCAGGCCCGACGCGTCTCCTACCCTCCGGCGAGCCCGGTGCCGAGCCCATCATGCTGAGAAGACAAATTACCCATGCACTAAGAAGCAATCCCGAGCAGGTGAAGGAAATGTTCCTGAGTTGGATTGAAGAGAAGGAGTAAGTCACTGTGGCGCTCACAGGGAAACAAAAGGCCGCTCTTCTCCTGGCAAGCCTGGATGCCGTGACCGCGGCGGAAATGCTCAAGGGAATGGACGCAAAGGTCGTCCAGGAGCTGGCGGTTGAGATGAGCTACCTGGACGCCGCCGGGCAGCGGAACACGCGCCAGACGGCCGAGATCGCGCGGCAATTCTGCAAATCGCTCCAGGACCAGTCCGCTTTTCACTTCAAAAGTTTCCTGCGCGAGATGCTCAAGAACACGGTCGGCGATGACAAGGCCAAGCAAATCCAGGGGGACATTCAGGATCTCCTGCAAAAGCGGGATCCTTTTCTCACGATCCGCTCGGCGTCGCTGGAGACGCTGCTGGCCGTGCTCGAGACGGAGCACCCCCAAGCCGTGGCCGTGGTGCTGTCCGAGCTGCCCGCCAAGAGAAGCTCGGAGATTCTGGGCCGCCTGGGGGATGGCATGCGGGTCAGCACCGTCAGCCGGATGACCAGTGTCAGCAGCATCACACCGGAGGCCAAGGCGAGGATCGCACAAATGATCCAACGGCGCATCGAAACCACAGGCGCCGCCGGACAGGCCGGCGCGGCGATTCAGGTCCGCCCGGACCAGTCGCTTCGAAAGATCGCCGTCATCGTGCGAAACCTGGACAAAGGAATCCGCGACGGAGTGCTCGAGGCCATCTTGCAGAAGGACAAGGAAGCCGGTGACAAGGTGGTCAACCTGATGATCATCTGGGAGGATATCCCATCCGTGAACGATCGCTCGCTCCAGCAGGCCCTTCGCGGCGTCGATGAGCGGCAGTTGGCCCTGGCCTTACAGGGAGCATCCGAGGAAATCACCGGCAAGGTCAAAAGCAATATTTCTGAGCGGGCCGCCACCATGGTGGACGAGGAAACGTCGCTAATGTCCTCGCCGAAGAAGGAGGATATCCGCCAGGCGCGAGACAAGATCGTCGAGGCGCTGCGCGAGCTGAACAATAAGGGAGAACTGACGTTCCTGGAAGAGTAGAGCGATGCCTGAGACACTGACGATCCATCTCACTTGCCCAGTTCTGGCTGTCCGCGTGACAGATGCCTTGGACGGATCCACGCCGGTCCGGGAGGCGTCACAGGGCGCCGCACGTCAGGACTCCGAGTCGGCCTCGCAGGCCCAGCAAATTCGTGCCGCCAGACAGCTCGAAAGCCGGCCACAGGAACTGGCGCAGTTGTGCGCCCTGGTGGGGACGGTCACGGACAAGCTCAGCAGGCTCCACGAAGAGACAGTCGCCAACCACGGAAGCGACATTGCCAGGCTCGCCGTCGAGATCGCCCGGAAGATCCTGGCACAGAGGGTGGCCGATGGGGACTACGACGTCCAGACCATCATTGAAGAGGCCCTGAAGCGTTCTCCGACGCACCAGAACATTGTCGTGCGCGTGAATCCCCTGGACCTGCCGCCGTGTCAGAAGCTTCAACAGAATGATCCGGAAGGTCCTTTCGCCGCCCTGGAATTCGTCGCCGACCGGAGCATAGCCCGGGCGGATTGTCTCGTGGAGACCCCGAAGGGAATCGTCAAATCGTTTGTCGAGCAGCACCTCGAACGTATTGGTGAAGCGCTTGTGCGGGTGGAGTGACTCATGGCGGCCGGCGAAACATGCTTGATCGATTTCGATAAGTTCCACTCAGCCCTGCGGTCGGTGAACCTGATGGACTGCCAAGGCTACGTAGTCCGCGTTTCCGGCTCGACCGTCGAATCGGCGGGCCCGGTCATTGGGCTGGGCGAGCTTTGCGGCATCCACATGCGTGACGGCCGACGGGTGCTGGCCGAGGTCGTCGGGTTCCGGAACGACCATCTGATCCTGCTGCCGCTGGAACACATCGAGGGGATCTCGCCCGGCGACACGGTGACCACGAGATCGACCCCGCGGCACATCCTGCTCAGCGAGGCGGTCCTCGGCCGGGTGCTGAACGGCCTGGGCGAAGCCATCGACGGAAAAGGCCCCCTCCAGGGGACGGATGAAAGCCCGTTGGACGTGGGCAGCCCCGCGCCGCTGACCCGCGAGAAGATCACCGAGCCGCTGGCCTTGGGCATTCGCTCCATCGACGGCGTGCTGACCTGCGGCAAGGGCCAGCGTGTGGGGATCTTCGCCGGCAGCGGGGTCGGCAAGAGTGTCCTGCTGGGCGATATCGCCAATTCGAGCGACGCCGCCGTCAACGTCGTCGCGCTCATCGGCGAGCGAGGGCGGGAGGTCCGCGAGTTTCTGGAGGAGAACCTGGGTCCCGAGGGGCTGGCCCGCAGCGTGGTGATCGTGGCGGCCTCCGACGTTCCTCCGATCCAGCGGGTCAAGGCGGCCTTCGTCGCCGTCACCGTGGCCGAGTATTTCCGGGACAGGGCCAGGAACGTTCTGTTCATGATGGACTCGCTGACGCGTTTTGCGCAGGCGCAGCGGGAGATCGGGCTGGCCGCCGGCGAGCCGCCCACCACGAAAGGGTACTGTCCCAGCGTCTTCGCCCTGATGCCCCGACTGATCGAGCGGCTCGGCTGCTCCGACTCGGGCAGCATCACGGGGATTCTCACGGTCCTTGTGGAGAACGACGATCTGACCGACCCCGTCGCCGACAGCGCGCGCAGCCTGCTGGACGGACACCTGGTTCTATCGCGGAAACTGGCCGACCGAGGGCATTTTCCCGCCGTGGACATCCTGCAGAGCGTCAGCCGGCTGATGCCCGCGGTGGTCAGTCCCGAGCATCGCCTCGCCGCCCAGAAGCTCAGGGAGATCTACGCCACGTACATTGACGCCGAGGACCTGATCAATATCGGCGCCTTCGCCCCGGGCAGCAACCGGCGAATCGACGGCGCCATCAGCCTGATTGACCGGATCAATGAGTTTCTCGTGCAGCCGGTGCGCCGGAGAACCACGTTTGAAGAGACCAAGAAGCAATTGCTGGCGATTACCCGGGCCTGGGACAGACTGGTAACCATCAAGAACTGAGATCGATGCGTAAATGAAACGTTTCGTGTGGCGCCTGCAGAGGGTGCTCGATGTCAAGGCGAAGCAGGAGGAGATCAGGAGGATCGAGCTGTTCCGCCTGACCGAGAAGCTGGCCGGGAAACAAGGTGAGTTGCTCATGCGTCAAAGGGTCTTGCAGGACATCCTCGACGGGCTCTCACAGGACAAGTCGCCGGGACGGCTCCCGGCCCAGGAGTTCTTCCTGAGGCAGGCGGCGACCAGCGATGAACAGATTCGCAGACTCAAGAGTGAGATCGCAGAGCTGGAAGTCCGGCGGAAGGAGAAGACCGCCGACCTTCTGGCCCTCCGGAGATCCCGGGAGAGTCTGGAGCGACTGCGGGCCGAGGCCCGGGAGCAATTCATGCGTGAGCAGGAAAAGCTCGAACAGAAAGAGTTGGACGACAGGTCAACCGTGGCGTTCGCCCGCAAGGAAAGCATAAAAGGATGAGGCCGGGACGGACGCGCGGACGCGACCGCGAAAAGGGATTCGATCGGGAGTATCAGCCGTGAACGTGAAAATGATTGTCATTACCGCCGCCGCTGGGACGATCAGCTTCGCCGGGGCCTTTGCCGCCAGTTGGCTCACCCGGCCGGCGCCCGCGGCAGCCGCGGCGGTTGAAGGCCAGCCGGGCAGCGCCGCACAATCCCAGAGAGCAGGCGAGCCGCAGCCGCGGGTGCTGACGCCGACCCCCGGCTCGAGCGGGGACAACACGGGCACGCGAGCCATGACCGAGCAGCAGCTCAAGGATCTGGTCTATGAAGTGCGAGAGAAAATGCAGGAGTACGACCGGAAGCTCAAATCCCTCGAAAAGGAGAAGGAACGGCTGCAGATTGCGCAACAGGGCATGAAGAAGGACATCGAGACGTTGAACAGTCTGCGCGTAGACATCGCCACCACCGCGGCCGGTGTAAAGACAGAGAGGGACATGCTGCTGAAGACCCGGGTCGAGGTCGAGCAGACGGAGAAGGCGAACCTCACGGCCATCGCAGCCGCCTATGACAAGATGGACGCCACGCGGGCCAGCGAGATCCTCAGGAGCATGGCCATGGGGGCGAGCCAAAGTGGGACTGCGGCCAGGAACGCCAGCTCCGACGATGCAATCAAGATCCTTCACTTCATGCAGGACAGGACCAAGGCCAAAGTCCTGGCCGAGATGGCGGCCACCGAACCCACCTTGGCCGCAACGCTCTGCCAGAAGCTCAAACAGGTGACCGAGAGGAAGTGATCCTATGGACATCGCAACAACATTAGGCGTGATCATGGGTTTCGTTGTCATCATCGGAACCATCGCTTTCGAGAGTCATGGAGGCATGGCCATCTTCTTCAACATCCCAGCCATCGCCATCGTGTTCGGCGGCACGACGTGCGCGACCATGATCCATTTCTCCATGGGGCAGTTTGTCGGGGTCCTATCGGTGGTCAAGAAGACACTCCTGAGCAGGATCGCCCCTCCGCAAGAACTGATCCAACAAATGGTCAACTACTCCGCCGTAAACAGGCGGGACGGCGCGCTGGCCCTCGAGCAGGAGATCGGAAAGGCCAAGGACCAGTTCCTATCCAAGGGCCTGCAAATGCTCGTGGACGGGGCGGACGAGCACGCCATACGCGACCTGCTCGGCATGGAGATCCAGTACATGGAGGAACGGCACGCGATGGGCAAGAAGATCCTGGATTTCATGGGGGCCTCTGCGCCATCGTTCGCGATGGTGGGCACGTTGATCGGTCTGATCTCCATGCTCAGCCGGATGGAAAGCCCCGACGAGATCGGCGCTGGCATGGCCGTCGCCCTCGTCTGCACGTTCTACGGCGCCCTGATCGCCAATCTCGTCTTCATCCCCATGGGGGGAAAGCTGGGGCAGTACTCCAGGGCAGAGAAGATATCGATGGAGATGATCGTGGAGGGCGTCTGCTCGATCGCCAAAGGCGACAGTCCGACAGCCGTCAGTGAGAAAATGCAGGTGTTCATCTCCGCGAAACGCCGCGAAGCGGTGAAGGCGCAGGTCTGATGCCACACAAACCCAAACCCAAACCGAAACAGGAAGAAGAATCCGGCGAAGGTGCACCGCTCTGGATCATCTCCTTCGCCGACATGATGTCCTTGCTCATGGCGTTCTTCGTGATGCTCTCGACGTTCTCCTCGTTTGGGCCGGGCGAGACCCAGAAGCTGCGAAAGGCCGTGAGGGCGACACTGGCCCCCAATTTCGGCGGCTGGTACTCATTTCAGCCCAGGACCGCGATAGGACCCCAGGCCATCGCCGCGGGCCAAGAGGAGAAGGGCAGCGAGAAGCCCACGCTCGAAGAGAACCAGGGCAAGGGTCTGCTGAGGGAAGGCAAGCCGGAGGACTTCCGGACCCGCAGAGTATTTACGATCGAGTCGAAGAAGGTATTCTGGGCCAGCGGAACGACCCTGTCCCGCAATGGGCGTGACTTCCTGGATACCCTGGCGGCCTTCGCCACGAGAATGCCCGGCCGAATCGTAATCGCCGAGAACGGCCCGGGCGCCGACCCTGAACTCGGGTCCAACAGAGCCCTCCGCACGCTGAACTACCTCGCGGCCAGAGGCGTTTCAAAGGATCGCTGCTGCATCGGGGCAAAGGGCACGCTGGCGGGCCAGAACGCCGGCACGGAACGAACGTTGGAAATTGCGATCCTGGATGAGAGCATATACAAGTGAAGAAGCATAAGCCGGCGCGTCCGCAGGAAGAAAAGGGGGAATGTGCTCCGCTCTGGATCATTTCCTTCGCGGACATGATCTCGCTGCTGATGGCGTTCTTCGTCATGCTCCTGACCATGTCCACGGCCCAAAGCGGCAAGCTGTGCAATGAGGGCGAAGGAGTCTTCGAGAAGACGCTTTACGGGTTCCGAAGGTCCATCACAGGATTCGGGATGCCGGGACTGTTCGGCTCCGCCGGCGAGGGACTGGAATTGGACAGCCCCAAGACGTACTACCCGATCAGTGATGGAGACAGCTCCGACGCCCCGAGAACCATCGACGCCAATGGAGAGAAGACGCGGCGAATTTTCCAACAGTTGCAGACGCGTGCCCGAACCCATGAGGCCCAGGTCCGGGGCCAGAACCCGCAGTTCATCATCCTGCCGGTCGCGTTCGCCACAGGCCAGTCCGCTCTGAGTGAGTCTGCCAAGCAGTTTCTCAACACGTTCACAAAGAACCTAAAAGGCGTTGCTCCGGTCGAGGGTCTCCAGATCTACGTCGTCGGGCTGGCCCCGGACGAGCCGGATGAAATGCAGCAATGGCTGCTCTCCGCCCGGCGGGCCCAGACCGTCGCGGAGTTCCTGCAGAAAGACCTTTCTTCGGAGGCGGACTGTCGCGTCTTCTCCTGGGGAGCGGCGACAGGCGGCGATTGGGTGAAACGGGACGGCCCAATCGCCCAGCGATCGCAAATCGCCGTGGCGGTCCTGAGACCGGGCATGTAAGAGCCTCCAACCCCTGTCAATTTCCTCGACAAGATGACTGTTCTTCAGTCGCCGGGTCCTCTGGGACCGGCCCTGGCGCTCGCGCAGACGTGAATACCCGCCCTGGCACGCTGTTTGCACGTCCATTCGGGAATGGCCGGATCGGAAATACCTGTTGTTTGAAGACATGAGGCGGGCGTGAGCCACAACAGAAAAAGAATGCTCATCTTGTGCCTGGTGCTGCTGATCGGTGGCGGATGGATCAGCATAGCCGCCCGGTCCCAAGACCAGAAGGCTCAGCCGGTGACAACGGAGCGGAGCGGCTCATTCCTGGCCGATCCCAACTTCGCGAGCCCGGCGGATATGTCCTTCGGCGGCAAGGGACTCTTCGCGAGGATGATGCTCTGCATCGTTCTGGTGGCCGGCCTGGGGGTCGGCATGGTGTACGTCTCCAAGAAGGTGCTGCCGAAGGTCGCCAGCTCGCCGGGCAAGGAGATCCACATTCGTGAGACGGCGCATCTCGGGCCCCGCAAGGCCCTCCACCTGGTCGAAGTCGGCAATCACAGACTGCTCATCGGCAGCACGAACGACAACATCACGGCGCTGGC
>Ga0315274_10003724_pt1 | contig 22661 bp, 20 predicted proteins | sample YL17G02_20_MG_FD_203700 | JGI IMG/M metagenome (GOLD analysis project Ga0315274, IMG submission 203700) | Sediment microbial communities from Yellowstone Lake, YNP, Wyoming, USA - YL17G02_20 | ecosystem: Environmental > Aquatic > Freshwater > Lake > Sediment | place: USA: Wyoming | collected...
GCCTCTTGAGCCTCCCGCGAAAGCGAGCGCCCATCTTTTCCCTTCAGCTGCTTTGGTTTTTTCATAATAAACAATCATAGCATAAATATCGGCAAATGTCAACTACTTTGTGTTCTGATTAGTAAAACCATGAAGCCGAGATAATCGTCGTTTTTTAGCTCTCTTATCAAACTCGCCCATTTACAATTTAATGCCTCGAAATTGTTATATATTCCACTAGTACATTTGCTTTCCCGAAAAAAGTGAAGCCGCTGGCACATTTCATCAACTTGCTGAAAACACTTTGAATAGAACCCTGAAAAGGAGCCAACATGATCGTAATCGACATAATCCTCTTCAATGATTATATATTTACATTTAGGCTTAAGCAAATTGAATATTTTAGCATGGGAAGGTCGATCCGCTTTTAAGGAGGGGATTTTGAAAAAGTCGCAAAAAGGCAAAATTTTCAACGAAAAAGGAACATTCGATTTTTGAACTTCATCCATTATCAACCTCCCCAGCGTATCTCTTTTTTGCGATGCTTTGTTAAAAATAAATTCATCATTACATTAGAGATTGTCGCTGTAGAAAATATACTACTGATTCTCTACTTGTCAAGAAATAAATTTCGCACTTAATAAAATAGCTGCAAAATCAATGAGATGCCGCTCGGGCGGATCAATGATACCTAGTGGATTTTGATAGTAATCCATAGCAAGATTTGAGATTTCGGCGGATTATAATGTATCCCCCGTTTATTGGAGACTTAAAGATGCTAATTTATTGAACTACTTTCTGATGTTGATGAGATTCCATCGGGTTGTCCACTACCCTAATACTATGCCCGGAGTGAGCCGGCACCATCCAAAAGCCTTATGCATAATGGTAAAACCTGACACCGTGTTTACCAATAAACGAAACCCATTAAATTTGCTTTTGAGGAATTTCCGGGAACTTGCAAATCTTGCCTCTGCTGTTTAATATTGCATCACGACATTTTTTGGCAAAATCATTGTCATCATTCTCTTTGAGGTATTTAACCACATTAAATAAATCGGAAGTAGCAATAAGCACACACTTCAGCCTTTCAGCATTTGTAAGGCATTTATTAGTAAATTGCACTGGTCGAGAACTTGGCTCCTGTAGCCTAAAGCCGTTGGCAAACAAAATGCCTATTGCTGGCTCGTCCACCTCTGCCCTACTCAAATCCTCTTGGATGTTCACCTCGAGTTGCCTAAACTTATCAATATTGATCGCAGAATCATCCTTGCCTTCCGACTCGCCTATATATCTCACCTTTTCTGGGGAGATAATTACCTGGTCTAATTGAAGCTTTCCATCGTCATATTTTTCGGCCTCATATACAATAATTCTTAAAGCTTCTATTATTGCATCTTCTAACGGGATTCCTTTTTCGAATAATAAATTTTTTAATAGCCGTTCCTTTACTAAGGATTCTTGGTGAGAAATCTTTAGAGCATTGAGTTCTTCTATATTTTTATCGATTTGTGATATTTGGGTTGATAGGCTAATTTCCCGCGCAGTCTGATACTTATTATTATACATCCAGGCGGGGGGAGGGGTTATTGTCGATTCCCTTTTTAATGAGCTATCGATATCTACGATCAACTGAATAAATCTATTGCCAAATTTTATCGCTTCTTGAGTCCACGCTTCTCCATCCTTGGTCGTTCTTGTAAACCTGTCAGGATATTGTATCGCGGGTAAGACAACCAAATTCCCTGCTTCAACCTTAAAAATTCCCCCTATCGGTTTATCTCCGGTTTTTGTCAGGCATAGAGGAATATCTATCTGTCCATCAATGTATGATTCATAAAAAATCATATCCCGAAATTCTCTCCAAAATGTGGCAAAATATATGTTATCTAAGAATTTAATTCCCTTGCCTTGTTTGGGGACCAAAGCAGGGATTGTAATAGGCAAGAACTGATAATTATCATAAAAGTCATAGATATTTGTTACCCTTGCATTTCGCCCGGTTCCAGAAACTTCTCTCTCGCCCGTGTGAATAGCAACTTGCTCATACTTTTTTAAGAAAACAAAAACAGATTTACCTCTTGATAATGCTAAAGTAAGCTCTTTCTTCCACCGATTGGTAGTCTCGATTAGCTTGAAGGACTCGCTTTCACTACATTTCGTTTTGCCGTGAAAATTAATTGCATAAATATCTTTATAATAACGGTATTCCGGTTGAAATATTATGATATCAGCATCGAGTAAGGATTGGTCTGAGTCATAGGGGTAACATAGGTCTCCATGTCCAGGTATCTCAAATTCAATTGTAATAAAATTTTTGGTCATATGTTTTAATAATCGAATTCTGCAGGCCGGCCTGCGAGACTCCACGGCTATGCTATTATGCAAAATAGCACGGATTGAAAATGTTGTCAAATCGAGATTGATTCGCGACTAAAGTCGCTCGCACATTGAAGAATGCTTGGTGCTTAGTAGAGGTCTTTTGCCGCTTTGTCCAGCCCAAGCTCCAGCAGCTTTTCCTTCTTCGGTTTGCCGGTTGCGAAGTCCCATTGGCGGAATTCGTAATATTCCTTGAGCATCCGGTCCATGTCGGGCTTGACTCCGGCGGATCCGCCTTCGGGGAGCGCTTGGGCGCAGATTTGAGGGAGTTTGTCGTGTTTGCTGGTCAGGCCGAGGCGGTTGCTGATGACGCGCTTGAGGTTGATTGAGCGGTCGCCGGCGATAAGCAGGTCTTTCGGCTCCCACGTCCGGCCGGTGATTGCGGATAGGATTTTTGCGATCAGGGTGACGGATATGGGCGAGAACTTGCACATGAGCAGGGAGTCGTACAAGTCCCTCAGGCTCTGGTATTTGGCGGCCATGGCGGCCTTGTCGTTGTCCGCGCTCAGCCGATTTTTGTTCTTGATCCCGAGTTCAGGCACGCGCTTGCCCAGGTCGATGCTGAAATAATCGCCCTTGAGGTGGCAGGCGCCTCTGGGCCCGGTGGCGTAGGAAATGGCCATACCGTGGAAGGCCCTGGGGTCGTGCATGGGTATTTCCAGGCCCTTGACCTGCGCGGCCTCGTCCTCGTCCCGGCCCAACTCTTGGGCCATGCGCAAGGTTCCCTGGGAAAGTAATTTCCCGATCCCTTCCTGGGCAACGATCATCTTTACCAGCTTGACCATTGCCTCGCCGTCGCCCCACTTTAGCTCCATGCCAATGTCGCTTTTCTTGAGCGCGCCGGTTTCGTAGAGATACATGGCATAGGCGATGCACACTCCCGCGGAGATGGTATCGATCCCGCTGCGGTTGCAGATGTGGTTGGCCAGGATGATGGAATCGAGGTCATAGTTCATGCAGAGCGGCCCGAACGCGGCCGCGGTCTCGTATTCCGGTCCGTCCACCGATTTGATCTCGGCGCTGAAATCCCTGACCTCCCGGCCGCAGGCCACCGGGCAGCCCAGGCAGGCCGAGCTTTCAATCAGGCGCGACTCCCGGAGCGCCTGCCCGCTTACGCGCTCCGCGGGGAAGACCGACTTCTGGAAATACTTGACCGGGACGTCTCCCAGGATCATTCCCATGTCCATGGAAAGGATGGTGCCGTATTCGGATAGTCCTTTGGAGGTGAGGTCGCCGCGGATGACGGAGCGGACTTCCCTGGCCAGTTCTTTTAGTTGCGCCTCGTCCGCGGCCGGGGCCTTCCGGTTCCCGGCGCAGGCCACGGCCTTGAGATTTTTCGAGCCCATGATTGCTCCCAGGCCGCAGCGTCCCGCGGCGCGTCCCCGGTCGTTGATCACGCAGGAGTAGCGCAGCATTTTTTCCCCGGCCGGCCCGATGCAGGCCACGCTCAAGTCCCTGCCCGACTCGGCCTTGACCAAGTCCTGCGTCTCATAAGTGTCTTTGCCCCGGAGATGCGATGCGTCTTTGATTTCCGCCTTGCCGTTGTCGATCTTCAAATAGACCGGCTTGTCCGCTTTGCCGGTGATGAGCAGGCCGTCGTAACCCGAGCCTTTGACACGGAACGGGAACTGGCCTCCGCTGGTGGCCTCTCCCCAGAAGCCGGTCAGCGGCGAAAGCCCGGCCAAGGCGTACCGGCTGACCATCGGGATACTGGTCCCGACCAGGGGCCCGGTTGCGAACACCAGCGGGCTTTCCGGCGAGAGCGCATCCAGGCCCGGCTTCAGCCGGTCATAGAGCATTGCCGCGGCAAGGCCGGCGCCGCCGATGAAATCGTTGAGCAAGTCTTCCGGAAGCGGCAAGTCCTCGACCGCGCCCCGGGTCAAATCAACGGCAAGAAATCTGCCATGATAACTTTTAATCACCCATACCTCCTTCCTTATTCCTTATGGGGTCAGGCCGGTCAGGTGGGGTCAGGCCTTAACTTCGCAGTTCGAGCTTCGTTGTTAAGGCCTGACCCCGTGAATTCCTGACCGGCCAGACCCCGCGAATTCGGGATTTCGGCCAGACCCCTCAACTTTCGTTGGGAATCTAAAAATCCACGTCCTTGCCGTCGTAAGCATAAATGAGCAACCGCCTGCATTCCTCCAGGCTTGCGGGCCGGGGAGTTGCGAACCCGCTCGGGTCGTCCAGCGCAAGCTGCGCCAGCCTGGGCAGGGCCGCGTCAAAGTCCGGGCGCGAAACACCCAGCTCCTTTATCGTCCATGGCGCGTCCAGCTTGCCGTAAAATTCCTTGAGAGCGCCGAGCACACTCGCGAGCGCCTGGTCTTTGGAATCTGCGCGCAGGTCCAGGGTCTTGGCGACGAGAGTGATCCGGTCCGTGGCCGGGTGGTAGAACTGGAGCGCATAGGGCAGAAAAATCCCGACCGCAACCCCGTGGTGCACTTTGAAGCTCGCGCCCAGCGCGTGCCCCAGCGAATGGGTGAGCGCGGTCGCGGAATTCCCGAAGCACATGCCGGCCATGCACGAGGCCATGAGCATCCGGTGGCGCGCTTCCTTGTCCCGGCCGTTCTTATGCGCGCGCGGCAGCCACTTGAAGACCAGCTCCAGGGACTTCACGCCCATGGCGTCGGTAAAATCGCCGGCGCGGGTGCAGAGCAGGCCGTCTATCGCGTGGGTGAGCACGTCAATGCCGCAGCCCATGGTCAGCGCCGGCGGCATGCTGATGGTGAACTCGGGGTTCAAGAGCGCGAAGTCCGGCATCAGTTCGGGATTTTGCAAGGGGATTTTGCGCCCGGTTTCTTCCTCGGTCACCACCATGGCCGAAGTGGTTTCGGAGGCGGTGCCCGCGGTGGTCGGGACCGCGGCCATGATCGCTTTCTTGCGCAGGTTGAGCGGCAGGAAGGGCGTGACCATTCGCAGGTCCGTGAACTCGGGCCGCTCGTAGAAAACCCAGGCCGCCTTGGCGGTGTCAATGACCGAGCCGCCCCCGACCGGGACGATCAGGTCCGGCTCAAAAGCCTTCATTGCCGCGGCCAGCTTTTTGACGCTCTCGAGCGGGGCCTCGGGTTCGCATTCGCTCCAGACCGAGGTTGTAAAACCGGCCTGGTCCCGGAACGCGGCCTCAACCTTGACCGCGAACCGCTGCGCGAACCGGTCGGTGACGATCATCGCTCGCTTTCTCGGACAGCGGACTCCGATCCAGGACGCCGGCCCGGGCAGCAACTGCTTGCCTTCCGGAAAAAGGTTCGAGCCCGCGAACACGCTCGCGGTGGCGAAGCTGCTCATCAGCCCCTTGAAAAAGGTCGAGCCCGCAATTGGGATCGCGCCCTTGACCGCATTCAGGTTGAACCAGTAATCCATTCCTTCCTTCTCCTATTCCATGCACCTGCCCTTTGTTTGCAGGGTCAGGCCCAAATTCATGGGGTCAGGCCGGTCAGGTGGGGTCAGGCCTTAACTTCGGAGTTCGAGCTTCGTCGTTAAGGCCTGACCCCGTGAATTCCTGACCGGCCAGACTCCTCAAGTTCCGGCTGCGATCTGCGATTTCACGGCACGGGCGGGGTCATCTCCTTGAACAACTCCGGCTCGTAGATGGCGAGCGCGGCCAGATAAACCGTGGTCCCGTTCCAGAGGTGGGGGATGGCGGTGCGCTGCTGGGCCACACGCGATCCGTCTCCGGCGAAATCTCCCCACATGGTGATCTCGCCGTAGCAATCCGTGCCGTGGAACGGCACTTCATGGGTAAGCAGCTTGAGCGCGTCCTCCAATAAACGCCGGTACTCGCCTCCGGGATCAGCCAATGCCAGCGAAGTGATTTCCTCGCCCAGATACGCAAAACCCGGCGCCTCCTTGCTCGCCTTGCTCCGGATGCTCTCCGCCAGAACTTCTTTCAAGGCCTTGGCGCCCGGCTCGGTGAAATCGTCCCAGGCCGGCGCCGGCCACAGCGTCCAGGCCTTGCCCCGGAAACCGGCCTTCGCTATCACCTCCGGATATACCGTCCTGGCCCGGATGCCCGCGCGCAGCGACCTGGCGGCCTCGCAATAGTTTTGCGTTTTCGTTTCCGGGAAACCCCATCTCGGCCCGGCGTCGCAAGCCGCAGCCATGGCGGTGAGCGCGGAAGAGGCTCCATGGAGCGTGGCGTCGGGCGGGAAGCTGTCGTCTTCGATGGCGGGTTTGGTCCAGTCTTTCTTGAGGTCAATCCATTGGAGCAGGTTGTCGGCTGCTCGGAGGAAAGCGGGACTGATGGCGTCTCGGTACGGTTGTTTTTCGGGTTCGGGCAAAACTTTTTCATGCCTCCAGAAGTTCCAGACCGTTAGCGCGGTCTCGTCGATTTCGCAGGGGTTGGCCCAGAAGCTGGTTGGCGAACTGCCGTCGGTGGACATTTTCTGCGGCCAGTTGCCGGAGGGGTCGAAGAAGGGCGGGCGAAAGTTGACCATCCATACCGGCGAGAACGCCAGCCGCTTGGTGTATTGGGTGCGGGCGAAATAAAGGTGGTGTCTGGTGACTTGCCGCGTGAACCCGGCCATATCCAGGAGCAGGTCAAAAAACGCGCTGTCGCGGGGATAGTCATAATGATAAGGGGGCTGGGCCGAGACCGAGGCGACAATGGCGCCGGAGTCCTTGTCCTGCCCGGCCAGAACGTTCAACACCGAGCGGCGGATCACGCGTTGCGTTACCGTGTCGGCCTGGCTGGGCAGATGAATGTCCTTGCCCAGGTCCTGCCACTGCTCAATTGAACGCTGCTTCATGGAGTTGTAGCCTTGCGCGCGAGACTGGTTTACGAGCGCAACCGCTTTTTGCGCCGAGTCCGCAATCGCCATGACCACGTTCACGCTCTCAAGTCCGGCAAGGTCAACGCTCAGCGCGGCGTCGCCGGGCCCGGTGTAGAGCGCGTTGCCGGAGAGAGCGCCGTCCGATGCGTCATCGAATCCTCCGGGAGGATCATCGGCGGGGACTTTGGTCTCGCACCTGTCCGCGCCGACCTGGAAGCCCGATACCGGCTCCATGAAGCCCCAGGCCACAAAAGTCCCGCCTCCGGGATATGCCGCGTCCAGGGCCGACGCGGACTCCGGCGCGGCTTTCAGCTTACGGGGCCGGGCAAGACCTTTGCTCTTGGGCTTGAAAGCCACCACCACCTGGTCCGAAGCCAGGTAAACGGTTGCGAACCCGCCGTCTTTTGATGTCCAGTCTTTGCCTTCGTCGGGTTCGGCAATCACCGGGGCAAAGGTGGAATGGTAAAAGAATTTTTTGGCCGAGCCCAGGATCCGGAAATGCCGCACCAGCAGGTCACGGTCCGGGTCCACGAAATCCGTCACCACGGTTGTGAGCTCCGGATGGATGTAGAGCCAGGTGATCAGATTCATGCTGTCCTCCGGATAGAATATGCGGTTGGTCGTCACCTCGGGACCGCCGAGCCAGACCACGGTTCCGGAATCCAGCACCAGCCCGCCGCGCGAGCCCAAACTCTCACACGGCTCCTGCGGGTGGCCGTAAAGACGCCAGTCAGCCGAAGGCGCCTCCGCGCCCATCCGCACCGGACGGTCTTCAGTGCCGGGAAGCGTGTAATATCGGAGCTGGTGGCCGTAAAGCGGGCTCGGCCAGCGCACAACCGTAAGCTGCGCCCAGGGCGAAATCTCCACCGAGAGCCGGCCGTTGCCCAAAGCCGCGGCGGCGTTGGTCCCGCCCCGGCCGACCTCGGAAAGCAAATCCGAGGCGAATAATATGTCCCCGCCCGCGCCCGTAAGATATGGCTTCAGCCGTTTGGCCTGGTCCGAGTCAACCTTCTTGCGAAGCCCCGGCCAGAGCGGAGCCTTCACCGGCTTATACTCCGGCTTTTCCGCGGAAAGCGCGGCCCCGGCGAAAAATACCGCAAGAACCGCTATTACTCTGAACCGAATTTTTTCCCCGGCGTCCATTTTTTTCCCTCGCCTCACGGCTTCTTTACGACTGCTTTCATTTCCATGTTTCGCCCCGATGGTCTTACCTTCACCAGAGATGCCGGCCGGTCAAATTCAAAATCAGCCCCGGGCTCAAGCGAGACTTTCGGGCTGTCGGTGAAAATCGCGCGCGGCAAGTAGATTTCGGTTGGCGCGGAAATACCCGGCTGCTCCTGCCAGGTCAGTTCGAACTTCGGGCCTTCGGGATCAAAGGCGAAGGACTTGATGGTCCCGGCCACTGCTCTGGGGTATGGCCGGTCCAGGCTTCGGGCAGCGGGCCGGACGGTCCCGTCGGGGTTGAACACGCTGGTGTTTTCCATATTCCAGATCACCGCGCTCATGGACGCTTCCCAGAAGGTTCCGGAGATTTTCAGCGCGTCAAAGACCGAATAAAGATTCGTCAAATACCGGGCCGCGCTCTTGTGGAGCGGGGAGATGCCGTATTCCCCGACCAGCATGGGCGTATTCCAGAATTCGCGCTGCTTTGTTTGCTTCTTCAGGCCGCCGCGCATGAACTTCTTTTCCAATCCCGACTCGGACAGGATGCCGAAAGTCCCGAGGTCATAGTAGTGCGGGGCATAGACCAGATTTTTTATGTCCGGCCTCGGCCTGCGCGTGCTCCAGAGCCGGGGATTTTCCAGCGGGCAGATGTCGGCGAAAATGAGGAAGCGTTTGTCAACCGACTGTGTCGCATCGGCCACGCGTTTGTAGAGCGGGAAGAGCTGGTGCTCATACCACCATCCGATGCTCAAGCGTCCGCGGTTGCCCGGGAACGGCTCGTTGATCGGCTCAAACCCGATCACCGCGGGTTCGTCCTTGTACCGCTCCGCCAGCATCTTGAAAAACGCCGCGTAGCTTTCCTGCACACCGTCCTTGCCGGACCAGAAATCATCCAGCGTGCTCGCCACCGGCCAGGTGAAGTCACGCAGCCCCCAGTTCTTGCAATCCGCGTGAGCCGGCATGGCCCGGTATTTTTCCGAAAGCGCCCAGTCCGGGAACCCGTCCCCGCAGAAGCGCCGGCTGAACAAGTCCTGGTGGCTGTCAACGATCACGTAAATCCCGCGACGGGAAAACGCCCCAACCATCGCGTCATATTTTTTCAGGTATTCCTCGTCATATTTTCCGCGCTCAGGCTCCGCGGCCTCGTAGATCACGAGCATACGCACCACGTTGAAGCCCATGTCCCGGATGCCGTCCGCGTACTTCTCAAGCCCGGCCTGGAAATCAGGCTTCGCCTCAAACGGATAAAACGGAGGCAGCTTGCTCCGACCGCCCGCGTTGACCCCGCGGAGGATCACTTCCCGGCCCGCCCCGTCCACAAACCTTACGCCCTCAACGCGGATGCCGGCCGGATTTGAGCCCGCCGACACAGAAATTGGCGCAGCCAGCAAAAAAGCAATCGCCGAAGCAGCGGTCAAAATTCTTTTTGTCATTTTCATGATTCTCCCTATTGAATTGTCCGGCATTGCTCATGCAGCGTCAGGATGACAAGACCGGGGCGGCGTCATTCCCGCCCGCGCAAAACGCGTCATGCGGCTGGTCACAGTTTTTTCTTCAGACCCGAAATCTGCTTTTTCAACACCGGAATTTCCTTGGTGGCCACATTCCATGCCGTCTTGAGATCAATCCCGAGATAGTCGTGAACCAAGATGTTCCTCATCCCCGCTATGCGGCTCCAGGGAATTCCCGGGTTGCCGGCCTGGATTTCTTGAGGAACATTGCGAACCGCTTCCCCGATTAATTCAATCCGCCTGATTACCGCGTCCTGCAATTGGGCGGACCCCATGAAAAAATCGAAACTGACGCCCCCGACATATTTTTCGATCAGATCGATGCATTCCAGGATGAACGCCAGGTGTATGCGGACATCCTTTTTCACAAAATCCTCACCTCTTCTCTCAAGATGCGGCTCCGCAGCAAATGATAGATGGAATCATAGGTCAGCACGTCAACCTCTTTGCCCAGAGTTTGCTCAAGCTCAATTTTCAGCCCGGCCAGGTCGAGCAGGCTGGCGTCCTGAGGCAACTCAACCAGGACGTCAATGTCGCTTTCCTTGGTATCCTCTCCCCTGGCCAGCGAGCCGAATACGCCGGCGCGTTTGACGTCATGCCTTTTGAGCACAGGCAATATTTTTGCTTTCACTTCCGCAATGTTCATGATCATTTCCCCCAAGGCCGCCCCTGATGGGCCATGCTGTCCCTTCTATATACTACCGGGCCGGTCCTAAATCAAGCCCTTGGCCCGGAGCATGATCTCCACGGTCTCGCGCGAGGAGTAGCGGAATTTGTAGCCGATCTGGTTTCTGAGTTTGGCGCTGTCAAGCACCCAGGGGCGGCGGATGTAATCGAGGAACGCGGTGGAGAAGTTGAGCCAGGGGATGCGGAGCGCCCATTGCAGGGCGACCACCGGCGTCACCAGCCAGTCGGGCAAAAAAAGCGCCGGCTTCCGGCTCAACTCGATGATTTCCCGCATGGTAATCGTATCCTCCGGAGCAAGGTTGATGCTCCCTCCCGAACGCTTCTCAAGGATATGGATGATCGCGCCGATAACGTCGTCCTCATGGATGAACTGGAGCGGAGGATCGTATCCCCTGGGCGCTATGATCACGGGCGAGACCAGCAGGTCCGAGATGTAGTTGTTGACCAGCGGGCCGTAAACCACGCACGGACGGATGATGCTCATCACCACGGCCGGGTTCTTTTCCGAAAACTCGCGGCAAAGACCTTCGATCCTGGCCTTGTCCACCGCGTAATGGAACCCGGGGTTGGCACGGAGCGGAGCGTCTTCCTTGAGCGCGGCCGGGTTGTCCGGCCAGGCCCCGTAAGCCGTGCCCGAACTCGCCACCAGCACCTGGGACGCGCCCCCGGCCTCCGCGGCCTTGAGCGCGTTTTTCGAACCCTCGAAATTCACCCGGTGCATGAGCTCAACGTCGTGCATCTCCTGCAGCACGTATGCCAGATGGATGAAAATATCCGGCTTGACCTGCTTAACCCATTCCACCAGGCCCTGGTCGTTTATATCCATGCGCCGGAATTCCAGTTTGTCCAGCTTGTAGAGCGGAGGCCGGAGGTCCATCCCGTAAATCTTCTCGCACCATTCCCTCCGCTCAAGCTCCCGGCTGAGGTTGGTCCCCAGATACCCGCTCACGCCCGTGATGAATACCTTCCTGCCCATGACAGCTAGAATTCTACAAAAGCCCTGACCCGTTGTCCAGCCCGGCCAAGCATCTTTTGACTACTTTTTAGATTCCAGCATATAATTTTAAAGAGGAACCGGCAAACTCCTGCGAGCCAATCAGATACTGAATTCTGAAGCTCTGACCCCATTTCATGGTCGGGGCTTAAACTGGGGATGAGGGGGAAAACATGAAAATGACAGGTCAGGTCTGGGCGGTCATGCTGATCGCAACCTTTATCTTGGGCTCAGCCAAGGCCGGGAATGAAAAGTCGTCGGCAAAGAAATGGTTGGATCGTCCCGGCCTGGGGATCATGTACATGATGGAGCGCCGCGAGGGCTGGAACTGGGAGCGCGATTTTGTGAAATTCAACAAGTCGATGACCGATGAAAATGGCAGCTTAAAATTCAACGGCCCGTATTGCCAGGCCAATGACTGGGTGGAGCTTTCCCGAAAAGTGGGCGTGGACTACCACGTGATTGAGACCAAATGGCACGACGGCATCTGCTATTTCAACACCGGGCTCACGAGCTGGAAGACGCCGGTGGATTATGTCGGTCAATTTTCGGAATTAAGCCGCCAGGCGGGCATACCTTATTTGTTCTACTACTCCTCGCTGATCGATCATAACCCGAATTTTGACCGGCTCCAGCCTCTGCCGCGCAACACGCTCTCGATGATCGGGCTCGCGCCCGGCAACGCCTACCAGGACTATATGCTCGGCCAGTATAAGGAGCTGGTGGAGCAGTATCATCCCGACGGCTTCTGGCTGGACTGGTTCTCGACCTGGCCGGACCGGACCAGTTCCGCCAGCTTGAAATTCCTGCGGCAGAACTATCCGGACCTGGTCGTCACCTTCAACGCCTCCAGCGGGTTCCCGCGGAACGGCGCCCGGCTGACTTACACCACCGGCGAGGCGCATGACCTCCGGGGCTCCAAGGACCGTTCCCCGGGCCTGGCCGGAATTGTTACCAGCCTCAACTCCTATTGCTTCCGGGACGCGAACAAAAACCGCGCTGAATTCGATCATCCCTGGGAATTGATCTCGCCCTGCGGCAAGGACTGGCAGGTGACCGCGCTGCGCGAAGACCTTAATGAACTGGCGCGGATGACCGCGGCGACTTTGGCCAACGGCGGCAAGCACCTGATCGGAGCGGCCACGGGCATGGACGGCGCGGTTTTGCCCGAACACGTGAGGCAACTCGAAGTTGTATCCGCCTGGTACCAGCCCCGGCGGGAACTGTTCCAAAACGCCGTGGCCTTGAAATACGCGGGGGACCGCGCGCCCGGAGTGAGCGGGGTTGACCATTCCAGTTTCGGGACCGTTGCCGCAGCCTTGGGCGAAGACCGTCTCCTCCACCTCATCAATTTCAACGGGTCCAAGGCAGAAGTGAAACTCCGGCTCGGCGGCGTAGATTGGGGCCAATTCGGGAAAGCTTATCTTGAGCCGGGTCGCCGGGAAATAGCCGTGCGCAAAACCAGGGGCCGGATGGAAATCACGCTCGACCCCTCGGTCATCGACCCGGTGGACACCATTATCCGGCTGGAAAAAAGCAAATGATGCAAAAGCTCTTGGCGTTTTTTTGCGCGGCCGCGGCTCTCCATGCGCTTCCGCTTTGGGCGCAGGGCGGGGAGCGCGAGCTTACCCTGGAAAACTATCGGGACAAGCTCAAAGGCGGGTTCGTGGGCCAGATGGCGGGCGTGACTTTCGCGGCGCCCTATGAGTTCCGCGCCGACGGGTTCACTCTCCCCGAATACCTGATCCATGAATGGCGGCCGGGTATGATCGTAGGCGCGCTTGCCCAGGACGACATTTACGTGGAGCTGACTTTCCTCGCGACCATCGAGAGGCACGGCCTGGATGCTTCTCAAGAGCAGATCGGCAAAGACTTCGGCGCTTCCAAATACCCGCTCTGGCACGCGAACAAATTCGGCCGCGATAATATCCGCAAGGGCGTCATGCCTCCGCTTTCGGGCCACCCGCGCTATAACGCGCACGCGGATGACATCGACTTCCAGATCGAAGCCGACATGTTCGGCTTGATCTCTCCGGGGATGCCCCGGGCCGCGCAGGAATTGACCTGGAAATTCGGCCACGTCATGAATTACGGCGACGGGGTTTACGGCGGGGTGTTCATCGCGGCCATGTATTCCGCGGCTTTTTTTGAGAGCGACCGGGTGAAGGTGGTGGAAGCGGGCCTGGCTGCGATCCCGGCCTCAAGCAATTATGCGAAAACCATCCGCGACGTGCTGGAGTGTTACAAGCAGGACCCTCGCGACTGGCGCGCGGGGTGGAAGGTGATTGAGAAAAAATGGGCCAAGCTGGTGCATTGCCCGGACCCGCACCCGGTTTACAGAAACCGCAAGCTCGGCATCGGCGCCAACGTCAACGGCGCCTACGTGGTGATCGCGCTTTTATACGGCGGGGGCGACCCGTTCAAGACCATGCGGATCGCGACCACGTGCGGAAGGGATTGCGACTGCAACTCGGCCTCGGCCATGGGAGTGCTCGGGACCATGACCGGGTTCGGCAACCTGCCCGATGACCTGGCCGCCGGACTTAAATCCATGCGCGGCAAAAAGTTTTCCTATACCAACTACGACTGGGAGTCCGCGCTCGCGGCCCTGGAGCAACAGGCGAAAAATCTCCTGCTCAAGCGGCGCGGCCGGGAGGAAAATTTGACTTGGCGGATTCCGGTCCAAGCCTTGTTCGCGCTCCCGCTGGAGCAATGGCCCTACGGCATGCCGGCAAGCGAAGTGCCGCTGCCGGTTGATAGTTAGTTCGGAGAGAGAACGGCAATTTCAAGAAAAAAATTCCCCCGACTTACGCTTCGGGACAAGCCCTGACCGATGCGAATGATCCGACGCGCGTGCTCGCCCGCACCGACTCTCAATTCCTCAGCCCGGAGCACCAATGGGAAAAAATCGGCCTGGTCAACAACGTGGTCTTTGCCGAAGGCCTGGTCCGCTTTCAGGGTAAATTTTTCCTTTACTACGGGGGCGCGGATTCGGTTATCGGGCTTACCGTCTGCCCATAATCAAAGCATGCGCTATTTGACAGTTCTTGCCGCGAGAGTTATAGTGGTTTCACGAGATAGATGCCAAAGTCAAATTCATACCAGCGACCGCTTTTCGCAAGTCCCGTTGGCAAGTTCCCCGGCACGCGGTATCAAGGCAGCAAGGCAAAACTGGTCGATTGGATTTTTCGCCATGTCTTGGAGTTGAAATTCGACACTTGCCTCGATGCCTTCGGCGGCACGGGCGCGGTCGCATATCGGTTGAAGCAGGCCGGCAAAACCGTTACTTACAATGACCTGCTGCGCTTCAATTACTATTTTGGCCTGGCCTTGATCGAAAATTCGGATACGCGGCTCAGCGAGGAGGAGATAGATTGGGTCTTGAGTCGCCACGCTGAAATTGCCTATCCGGACTTTGTTGAAAAGACTTTCAAGGATATTTACTTCACTGATGATGAAAACGCCTGGATCGACCAGACCATCACCAACCTGCGCCACTTGGGCGATCCATTTAAGTTTACTCTTGCCTTTTTCGCGCTTTGCCAAGCCTGTATCATTAAGCGGCCTTATAATTTGTTCCACCGCAAGAACCTTTACCTCAGGCTTGCGCAAGTTGAGAGGTCCTTCGGAAATAAAGCGACTTGGGACCGGCCATTCGAGGAATGGTTCCGGGTATTTGCGTCGGAAGCAAACCAGGCGGTGTTTGATAATGGCCGGAAAAATCGCGCGCTGAACCTGGACGCGATGGATGTGCCGGGCAAATATGACCTCGTATACATTGATACCCCATATATTTCGAAGCGAGGGGTGGCGGTAGACTACTTAGACTTCTACCATTTCCTCGCGGGACTCACCATGTATTATGATGAGTGGGAGAAACACATTGACTGGAAATCAAAACATCGCCGGCTAAAACCTAAAGGAAATGAGTGGATTGACAAAGCGGCCATAACTGATGCCTTTGACCGGTTGCTGGAGCATTACAAGAACAGTATCGTAATTATTTCATATCGAAGTGACGGCATTCCATCGGAGTCAAAGTTGGTTTCTATTTTGAAGAATCATAAGAAAAGCGTGCTGGTTGAGCATTTTGGTCATTACAAATATGTTTTGTCCAATAATTGCGAATCCAAGGAAATACTTCTCATCGGCTCGTAGACTGATTTGAGGTTAATGAAAATATGGCCTTGAATGATTTTCAAAAGGAACTCTTGGGGTATTTTGCGGAATTCCGCAAAATTTTATCGACGGATTCGGGCGATTGGGTTGTCAAGGGATTCATAGACGTTTATAAAAACATTTATACAATTTCAATTGATACAAAGGTAGTTTCCAAAATCATGGAGCTCATGCTGTTCCCGGTTATTTCGCGTTTTGCATCCGAGCATGATTACAAGATGGTGCTTAGCGAATTCCAGAACCATTACCCGGACATAAGCCTGATTTCCCCGAAGGGAGAGAAATTGGCGCTCGATCTCAAAAGCACCTACAGAATCGACGAAAAAAGAGTAAATGGCTTTACCTTGGGCGCCTTTACCGGATATTTTCGCAGCCGCCAGTCAGACAAAAACATCACTTTCCCTTACGAACAATATTCCGCTCATTATGCGCTTGGGGTCATCTATAGCCGGAATGATGAAATCGCTGATGAACGCAAAATATACAAGCTGGATGACCTCCAGAGCATACTCTCGGTGGTCAGGAATTTTGAATTTCTTCTCCAGGAAAAGTGGAGGATCGCCGGCGCCCAGCCCGGCAGCGGAAACACCAAAAACATAGGTTCCATAAAAGAAGTGAACGGCCTGATAAACGGCGCTGGACCTTTCGCAAAATTGGGCCAAGAAGTTTTCGACAATTATTGGATGAATTACCTAACCGAAGATATGGCCCGCGCCATCGATTCGAAAGTTCCCTATCATAACCTCGAAGAATATTTCAAATGGCGCGGCCGCGGCCGAAAAAGGAAGCGAAAAAGGAAGTAAATTACCCACCACTTCTCCGGCGGGATGACATCTCCGAATTTTTCCTGGGCCTTAGAGGCCCTTTCGATTTCCTCTCAAGTTTTCCATACGAGCGATCTGGCTCCTAATTTCATCAAAATTGCTATTCTGTAACTTTATTCTTGACAAGAAATGGGGGGGGGGGTATAATCACAATAAAACTGAAAAATAGGGGAGGTGATATCCATGCCGAGAAGCAGACCGCATACTGTTAGAAAAGGCAAGGGGACCATGTGCAATGTTTGCGGCAGAAACTGCGGACGGGGAGGCCCGCTGAGAAAACATCTCGAGCAAGGCCATCGTATCGCGTTCGCGGATTACAAGAAATGCTTTGGAGGAGTTATTTTGGTCGACGAATGGGACGATTCGCTTTCCTTTCCTAACGGGCAAAAAGTCATCACGCACACCCTTGTAAGAAGATTTCCAGGGGATCCAAGCTGGCGAAAAGTGCGAGGGAGGGGTAAATAAAGTGAGAAAATACTCATTGGCGGCTTTGGCATTATTACTTTTGTGTGCCTCGGGGAAAGGCCATGTTGTCCCCACAAAAGCGGAAGAGAATTTTGCGAAAAAGAAAATATAATTATGACATAAAAAGGGGGACAAATGGGCGAGGAATCGAGTAAAAGCCAAGCTAAAACTAATGGCAAAGATCAGCCTCATCAGCAGCCGCCAGACAGCCATGACAACGCGCAAACCGCTTCCGCCCCATCCAGAAATGTTTTGCTGGAAAAATGGAATTCTCTGGCAGGATGGAAGAAAGACCTGCTCATCGCAGGTTCCTGGATCCTTCTTATCCTCTTTATCATTCCACCCATTGGCACGTTGATTGGAATTGTGCTCCTTATTATTTATTGGGAAAAGGTCAAACCAAAACTAAAGTTCTATTGGGCTAAAAATGCTCAAATCAGGGTATCTTGGGTTCAGAAATGGAATGGACTAAGCAAGAAACGAAGATTTGCTGCCATTACGGGGTTTGTGTTCCTTTTTGCCATTGTATTTTTCCCGGCCCTTTTCGTGCATCCGCTTCTATATTTATTGGCAATAGTCTTGGTCCCGATGAATGTATACCTAATCATGAACTGGTCGGTGATGAGTTTTGGGCGAAAACTCTTTTGGCTTGGAGGCCAGGTGGCTGTTGTGGCGACGATTTCATTTCTGTTTATTGTAATTTCTATAGGTGGATTTCTATGGGAGGCAAAGGATGCGGCAAAGCATTTTGATAGTACACTAACCACGGTTGACCGCATAACCAAGGCGGTTCCCGCGGAGAATCAAATTGCTTCTTCCAAAGCAACAGCCAGGGTTGATTGGGAGAAGATAGCCGGATACGGGGACCAGACCGGGAAATACCCGTTTGATACCGATTTCTTTTCAACCACGGAAGTCATCCGGATTCTCAAGGAAATCTTGGGAAAAAACAAGTATCAAAAATTGACGGAAAGATTTGGCGGAGTTCAAATCCCGATCAAGTCCAAAAGTGGTTTGATTTATCTGTGGGGATGTAAAGAGCATTTTTGTGGTTCTGATTATGCCTGCATTTTAATCGATACCAATGAAAAAGACATATTCGTGGGTTTGGCAGTCGGCGGCAATTATGAGGCGATCTCTTATTCAGGAAATTCCATGCCTGAAGAAATGACGAATGAATGCCCCGAAGAATTGCCATGAATAGCACGATAAATCGGCAGTGAATGGCTTAAAAAGTTTCCCTGTTGATCTTGCCAGAGACCAGGTCGATGACTTGGAAGATGGGGCGCGGGGCGGCCATGTCATTGACCAAGGGATTTCAGCCACTCAATGGCTTCGGGATGTTTTTGGAAAGCCTTGCCAAGATGGTGGAAGCAAACCATGGCCTCGGAGGTTTGGCCGATTTCGTAATAATCGGGCATTTCTTCCGGGACCGGGCTCAGGCCGGTCAGGAATTCGAGCACATAAGGATTCCGAGTATTGGCGCGGTAGAAGGCCACGCGGGCTTGGAGGAAGTCTCGGGACAAAAAGCGCTCCAGGGCCCGGCCCCACAAAAAAGCGGCCATGCCGTCTTCGGGGAAATCTTTAAACAGTTTGCGCGCATCTTTCAAGCGGCCTTCTTCCAGGTATAGCCCGATAAGGATGTAACGCATTCCTTGATTGTCATGGTCGTTCAGCCTCATCATTTTTTCAATTTGGCTGATTGCCTGCGCTGTTTGTCCGGCTTTAAGCAGCAAATCAGCCAAGACCGCCAGAGTCCTCATATATGGCCTTGTTTCCACCAGGCCCCAAAAGCTTCCGGCATTTTCCCGGAAATAATCCCGGCCAAAAGCCTGTTCGGCTTTATCGACCAGTGAACCTATGGCCTTAACCCGCTCTTCAACCGAGCTTGATTCCATCAAGGCCGCTATCCGCTCAGCATCAACGCAATTCGGGTCGAATTCCAGAGCTTTTCGGGTCAAGGCTAATGACTGATTCGGGACTTTTTTCTCCATAGCCTTGAAAGCCAGGGCCTGCGCCTGTTCCACAGGGTCGGGCGGCTGTTCCGCCATGAGTTCATCAAGCGGCCTGTGCATCACCTTTTCCTCCATGAAGGCATCTAACTCGGCCCGGCTTGCAAATCCCTTTTGCTTGCTGATTTGGTCCATGACCCGGAACAATTGCTCCGTGTCAAAATTGGCGCCGATCGCGCCCGGAGTTGTAATAAGTTGCCGGGGAAGGGAAAACTGATCGGAGGAATATCCTTTCAATCGCCTGGACTTTCGTTTAATCTTACCCATCGCCTTTCTCCCGATTCATATGAATTTATTGCCGCATGAAAAATGAGCCAAAAAAGCCCGTATTATTTTTATGGTCCCGGATTGGTTTCCGGGGCCGGACCATCAGCAGGCAGCGGTTGACAAGATACATGCTTTTCCCCCTGATTATTTGCGGGTTATCTTCTGAAAAATTTCGTCGGCAAGTTTCCGGAATAAGGCTTTGATGTCCCTGGGATCGACCGGTTTGATCAACTCGACCGGCCAGCGGTTGATCTGGTCGGGGAGCGCTTGAATTTTTTCAAGCGCGGCCGCCATCCAATAAAAGTCATAGCCCCGGTCTTTTTCGCGCGCGCATTCGCTCAACTCCCAGAAGTCCACTTTTTCCTGCGTGAGTATGAAGTAGAGGTCGATGGCATCCCTGGGTTCGGACCTGCCATAGAAAGCCAGCAACTTGTCGGTGATCAAATCCAGATAGTTGTTGACCAGCACTTTTCCAACTTTGACCGGTGCCGCGAGCCGGAACGGGCTGTCATAGGCCAGATGAATTTTAACCTGCTCCGCGCCGATTTGCGTCTGCAACTCGGCGAAGCTCAGAAACCGCCGGGGCACGAGGGTCGTGAATTTTTCGGCCAATGCCTGCTCCAGCCGGCGGGAGAATGTCGGGACCAGATCATCGCGCCGGGTGATGAAATCGAGGTCAAAAGATCTTCGGTGGCCCAGATAGTATTCCGCCAAAGCGGTTCCGCCGCTCAGGCAGAAGTCCTCGGATTCCTTAAGGGCAAAGAAAATTTCCAGCACCGCCTTGTGGCCGGGAGTAAGGACCCCGAAGCTGCCCGGGTCTTTAGGGATGGGTTTCAAAATAACGCTCCCACAACCGGCAAAGTTCCTTGGGCAAATTCAATTCCTGCAATAATCTTCTAACCTCGGCTAAATCCAATTCCCGGATATCTTCGGACCTCCCGTGCGTGAGCACTTGCTCGATATACCACTTTCTCTGCCACGGGTCATCGAGGTCGATTTCTTCCTTGGACCAGACTATATAGCGCTTGGGCTTGATCTTCATGCTTTCAATATAGCACCCGGCATGACCGGCCTCAAGGAGAGGCTGCGAGGCCGCCAAACCTGGCATGCCCCGCGCAGGTCCCGTGCGGCAAATCCGTCCAGTGGCCAACAACCGGGGCTCTACCATTTTTCCGGCTCGATCACGTCTCCGAATTTTTGCTGGGCCTTTTTGAGCCGGTCCATCTGGTCTTCGATGACCTGGAAGATGACCGGGGGCGAGCCCTTGATCATGCGGTAGATTTCATCCACCCGCTTCATCTTGCTCAGGTACTGCCTGACCCGCAGGCTGAACTGGGCGGTGTAGTCGTCTTTGGAGTATTCGCGCTTGAGCACTTGCGAGAAGAGCGCCTTGAGGTCGTCGTATTTGGGGATGAGTCCGGTCGGGGTCCGGATCGCCTCCGCCTCCTTGTGCACCCTGAGCTCCATCCACTTGAGCCAGACCGCCTTGTCGGTTTTGGAGTTGAGCCATTTGCCGTCCGGTCCCCGGAGGAAATAGTTGACGGAGAAGATTTTAGGGGGCTTTTCGAGTTTTTCTCCGAACTCGAGGTATCCCTTGATGTAGTGTCCGATGGGTATGGAAAGGAAATCCACGTTGGCCATGGGGTTGAACTCGCGGATGCCTTCCTGTCCCAGGGTCGCGGCCGTGGTCTCGCTCTCCAGGCTGGCGCCCTTGGTGATCACCCCGTGCTGCCAGTCAAAGGATTCCTCCACCGGGGGCCAGGTGTACGAGTCGCGCCCGCCGTAGATGATGCCTCCGAGCTCCACCCCGTTGGGGTTGTCCAGCTCGGGATCCAGGTTTTCCAGCAGCCTGAGCTCGAGCGTGACGCGGGCGTTGGGATGACTGGGCGGAATTTCTTTTTCCTTCTTGTCCTTCTTGCCCGGGAACCATTCGCCCTGGAAATTGTTCCCCCTGGCCGGGGCCGGTTGGTCCTTTCCGATCCAGAACACATCGCCGTCCTCGGTGCAGAGCACGTTGGACCAGATCACCTCGCCCGGGCCGTTGAGCGCCTTCCACAGAACCGGGTCGTCAACCGAGTTCACGCCCTGGATGATCCCGAAGATGCCCTTCTCCACGTTCACCGCCCGCGCCTTGCCGTCAACGTTGCGGAGGTAGGCGATGTCGTCCCCGATGATGGTTTCCCCGGTCAGCATGGAGGTTGAGGTCTTGCCGCAGAGCGAGGGGAACGCGCCCGAGAAATAGGTTACGCGGTCTTTGGGCCCGTGGACTCCCATGAGGAACATGTGTTCGGCGAGCCATCCTTCGCGGCCGGCGCGCTGGATGGCGAAGCGGAGCGCGAGCTTTTTCAGCCCGATGGTGTTTCCGCCGTACTGGGTGTTCAGGCTGTAAACCGTTTCGTCCTCGATATCAATGTAGATCCTTCTTTGCGGGATGTTCCTGCACACGCCGTTCTCCAGTTCGCCCTGGGAGTGGACGAATTTGAGGAAATTGCCGTTTCGTCCGAGCCGGACGAATTCCTGATAGCCCTGGCGGTAGAGCAGGTCCTCGCTGTGGCAGACGTAGCTGGAGTCGGTGATCTGCAGGCAGGGGATGGTGAATTCGGACCCGACCGGGCCCAGCACGAAAAAGCGCACGAACATGGTCGCGTTTTTCATCATGCCCTTGAGCATGGAGTGGATTTCCTCCAGGGCCTCCACCCGGTCGGTGGCGTTCAGGTCCAGGCCGAAGTCGACCATTTTGGACACCAGCAGCTTGGTGTTGGCTTTGTCGCGGCCCTGGTCAAGGGCGTTGTCAAAATGAATGGTGTGTCCGCTCAGTTTCAATTTTTTCTCTTCCCCCCCAGCCGACGCCTGCTCCCGGATGAACGCCAGCTCCTCCGCGGTGTCCGAGCAAACGAACACTTTCGCCGGGTCGCAGTAATCGATGTATTTGGCGACAAACTGATGGACTTTCGGATTGTTGATCGTGATCAGCTTGTCCAGGTCCTGCTTGCCCAGCCTGGACTTGAGCGCCTTCATTTCCGATCCCGCCATTTCGTCCTCCTTTTAACCTTCCAGCCTTTCAACTTTTCCAGCTTATATGCACAGTCTTCCCCCATCGAGGCCCAGCGCGCGCACCTCGCGCCTGATCACGCGGTTTTTTTAGTGATGGTGGAGAAGACGGGAATACTTCTGGGGAATGAGGGTATCATCTGTTTGGCTCTTTTTGATTATTAGCAAATTTTCCGGAGCTTGTCAAGCAGCGGTTAATTCTCGGGGTCGGCAAAATGGGGTCAGGCCGAAATCCCGAATTCGCGGGGTCAGGCCCGAATGGCGCTAATTTAAGGTTGAGCCTGATAGCCAAGCGCTTATGGTCATCAACCAAATAAGTTGACCGGCATTCAATTCTTTCGATAGCCCGGCGCTTCAGCGCCGGGAACGCGGGACTCCCT
>Ga0315274_10003725_pt1 | contig 22661 bp, 17 predicted proteins | sample YL17G02_20_MG_FD_203700 | JGI IMG/M metagenome (GOLD analysis project Ga0315274, IMG submission 203700) | Sediment microbial communities from Yellowstone Lake, YNP, Wyoming, USA - YL17G02_20 | ecosystem: Environmental > Aquatic > Freshwater > Lake > Sediment | place: USA: Wyoming | collected...
ATAGACGAATGTCCCGCTGAAGCCTTGCGGCTGCCGGCAGCCGAGCCACCAGTGGGGGTCCCTACTGCGCCAGCGGAGTGCCAGGGGGTGTGGTTCTGGGTCGAGCAGTCTGCGGGACGGCCGAGTTCCGTCTCCTGGGAGATGGCGGGGAAAGGCCGGGAACTGGCAGACCAGCTCCGCACAGCGTTGACTGCGTGTGTTCTAGGGCACAACGTATCAGGACTGGCGCAGCAAGCAGTGGCCTACGGAGCGGACCGGGTGTTCTTGGTGGACGACCCTACCCTGGCCGACTATCGGACGGATCCCTATGGGGCAGTTATGGTGGACTTGGTGCGGCGCTACAAGCCTGAGATCCTGATCATGGGGGCGAGTTCCCGGGGACGTGACCTGGCCGGCACGGTGGCCACACGACTGATCACGGGGCTCACCGCTGATTGCACGGGACTGGAGATCGACCCAGAAACGCGCTTGTTGCGCCAGACGCGGCCGGCATTTGGCGGCAACATTATGGCGACGATCTTGTGCCCCAATCACCGACCCCAGATGGCGACCGTACGGCACCGTGTCTTTGAGGTGCCGGCGATGGATGCTTCTAGGCAAGGGCAAATCGTCAGCGAGAGAGCACTATTGGCCGAGGAACAGATCGCGACCAAGGTGATCGATCGGATTGTGGAAGAAGAGGATGTGAACCTGGCTGACGCGCGGATCATTGTCTCTGGAGGACGCGGGGTCAAAGGGCCAGAGGGATTCGCTCCGCTGCGAGAGTTGGCCCAGGTACTAGGCGGGGCGGTAGGTGCCTCGCGAGCCGCGGTGGACGCGGGATGGATGCCCTATATGCACCAGGTAGGGCAGACCGGCCGCACGGTGCGCCCGGACCTCTACATTGCCTGCGGCATCTCTGGGGCCATTCAGCACCTGGCGGGCATGAGGACGGCAAAGGTGATCGTGGCGATCAACAAGGACCCAGAGGCTCCGATCTTTGGCGTGGCGCACTATGGGATCGTTGGCGATCTTTTCACACTGGTCCCGGCCCTGACGCAGGCTTTTCGCAGAAAGCTGAATCGCTAGCACTGGTCAACGCCTGACTGGAAAGGCAGGGGCAAGGGCGCGCTTATGAGCCGAGCGGGTAACCATGCTCTCTACCTTGGCGATGCGATCAGCAGGCAGATCCGGTTGCTTACCGGCTTCCCACGCCGCCAGGATGGTGTCCAGCTCGGCATAGGTGATCCCCATCTCCCCCTCGTCTGTCTGGCCGGGCCACAAGCCAGGCGTGGGCACGCGCTCGATGATCGGCTGGGGGATGTTCAGCACACGCGCCAGCTCGCGGACCTCGTGCTTGTAAAACTCTCCGATGGGCTTCACATCCACTCCCCCGTCCCCGTACTTGGTAAAGAAGCCGACCATCGTTTCGGGCCTGTTGCCCGTCCCGACGACCAGGTACCCGAGCGACTGGGCCATGTAGTACAGGGTGCTCATGCGCAGGCGAGGCTTGAGGTTGGCACGAGCCATGTCTGAGCCCTGTGGAAGCGCAGACAGCAAGGCATCATACACGGGGCTCAGGTCGATGGTGACCCAGTCCACGCCCACGGCCTTGGCCGCCATGCGGGCGAATCCTTCGTCTTCCGGGATGCTGTAACAAGGCATCCACACGGCGAGAACCTGCGCACCGGCAGTCTGCTTGCACAGGGCCGCAACCACTGCTGAGTCAATGCCGCCACTGAGGCCAACCACAAACCCACTGGCATGGGCCTGATCCAGCTTCTCCCGCAACCAGATTACGATGTCGTCCACTAACCTAGCATAGTCCATGATGCCCTCTCACGGCAGCGCGGGTGCACTCATTGTTGGATCGAACGAGGATCGAGAGCGTCGCGGAGCCCATCGCCCAGGAAGTTGATCGACATCACCGTCAGCAGGATCAACAACCCCGGAAAGATCCACAGCCAGGGAGCGGCCTGGAGGTAGGGCACGGCGCTCTCGAGCATACTGCCCCAACTTGCTGTGGGTGGCTGGATGCCCAGCCCCAGGAAACTGGCATAGGCCTCAGTCAGGATCGCATTGGCCACTCCCAGCGTGGCGGAGACAATGATCGGAGCCATCGTGTTGGGGAGGATATGGCGCAGAATGATGCGGTGGTCCTTGACCCCCACGGCGCGCGCTGCCGTCACAAACTCTTGCTCCTTGAGCGCCAGAAAGTTGGCCCGGATCAGGCGAGCCTCGTACATCCAACTGGTGACGCCGATGATGCCGATCACGATGATCATGCTGCTGCTGAATGTCCGCCCGAACAGGGCTATGGGTGCCAAGCGAGATCCCAGCAGCTTGGCCAGGACGATCAGCAGAAACAACTGGGGGATGTTTAGCGCGGCTTCGGTAAACCGCATGAGCACGCTGTCGATCCAGCGGCCGTAGAACCCGGACAGCGCTCCGATGAGCAAGCCGATAAAGATGGATATGCACACCGACGCAAGGCCAATCACCAGGGAGATCTGACCGCCATAGATCGTGCGCGTGAGTACGTCTCTACCAGTCCGATCAGTCCCGAACAGGTGCTGCCATGACGGTGCCTGCAGTCCCTTGCTCAGATCGGTTCGGTTGGCATAGTCCTCGGTGAACACAAGCGCCCCCACGGTGACGTACGCCAGGATCAGGCAGAGCAGCCCGGCGCTCAAGACGGCCATGCGGTGGCGCTGGAACAGGCGCCATCGAATCTGGATCAGCCCGGTTGCCGGACGCTCTGTTTGCGCCGCGCGAGTGCGTACAGGGAGATCGACGGCCTGTGCCTGTGCCATTGAGAATGCTCCTCCTCAACTAGCTATAGCGGATACGCGGATCCAGCCAGGTGTAGCACATATCAGTCAAGATCTGGAACACAACCACAGACACCGATATCAGGAGCAGGATCGCCATCAGCACCGGGTAGTCGGATTTGCCGGCATGTTCCCAGAACAACCTGCCCATTCCAGGCCAGGCAAAGATCGACTCGGTGACGATGGCTCCGCCAAGCAGGAAAGGCAAATCCAAGCCCATCACGGTGACAAACGGAATGGCAGCGTTCTTGAGCGCATGGCGATACAGGATGGTATGCTCGTGCAGTCCCTTGGCCCGGGCGGTTCGAACATAGTCCTGGCCGATCACCTCAAGCATGCTAGCGCGGATGTACCGCGTATAGCCAGCTATATAGGGCAGAGAGAGCGTGAGCACCGGAAGTACCATGTGCCACACGACTTGGCCAGGCGTCTTGCCCACACTGAGATCGTACACGCCCCCTACCGGCAGATAAGGAAGCCCCCAGCGCTTAAAGTAGACCCCGAAGACATAGATCAGCACCAGGGCCAACCAGAAGACAGGCATGGAATACCCAATCAGTGAGAGAGTGGTGAGGAAATTGTCGAACAGGGAATACTGCCGCAGCGCAGAGTAGATACCAAGAAACAGAGACAACGCTGCGGTCACGATCTGTGAAGCGATCATCAGGAGCAGAGTGTTGGGCAGGCGCTCGGCGATCATCGCGGCTACAGGCTGACGCGTAGACAGCGAATTGCCCCAGTTGCCTATGGCCATGTTCTTGAGCCAGACAAGGTAGCGCACAACCATAGGCTTGTCGAGGCCAAGCTGTTTCATCAGCCGAGCCCGGTCCTCAGGTCGGATGCGGCCGCGGCCACCATAGAAGGACAGCGGGTCTCCCATCTCCTGGATGAGGCCAAAGAGCACAAACGTAATGATCAGCAGCAGAGGTATGGCTTGCAGCACTCGACGGGCGACATACTGGCCCATCTCCACTCCTTTGTCCTGTCCTCCCAACTCATCCGCCTGGGCGACACCAAGGAGGACAGGCTGCTGAGTGGGGACGCGCTTCCTGCGCGTCCCCACGACATCGGGTCAGCGTAAGATTCCTACTTGACGTCCCATTCGTGCGCGTTCCAGAAGGGGGACCACCCACCAATGCGTATGTTCACGAGTCGCTTGTTCACCGACCACAGGTCGGGATCATTCCACATCGGGACTATCACCGTCTCGTCGTACATGATTTGCTGGATGCGGTCAAAGATCGCCCGCCGCTCGGTCGGCTCCACAGTGGTGTCCTGCTTGCGGATCAGCGCGTCCAGCTCTTCGCTGCAGTAGAACTGAAAGTTGCCGCCGGTTGGGTTCTCTTCTGACGGGATCTGGTCACAGAGCCAGTAGTAGGCATAGGTACCTGGATCGGGATAGGACCCGTCGGACCACCCGGCCATGCCGTAATCGCCCTGGTAGATGGGCCCACCATCGGCATAGCTCCCGAAGAACAGGTCGTAGGCCACGTTGTCGATGACCATGTCGACGCCGACTTCCTTCAACGACTGCTGGACCACGAGCTGGGTATCCTCACGGATCTTGCGTCCAGCCGTGGTTCTGTGCGTGAACGAGAACTTGACTCCGTCTTTGTCGCGGATGCCGTCGCCGTCATGGTCGATCCAGCCGGCCTCGTCCAGCAGCGTGGCAGCAGCCTTGGGATCGTAGGGAATGACGGAGATCTTTTTGTTGTCCCAGCCTGTGCCGTCCCAAAAAGTGCGCGCGGGCTGAGTCAGGCCCTGCAGCAGGGTCTTGGCGATCTTGTCTCTGTCGATGGCCATGGCAACGGCACGGCGTACGCGTGCATCCTGGAATGCCGGGTGTCCTTTCTTGGCGTCGAGGTTGAAGAAATAGAGCTCATTGTAGGCATAGTAGATGCCTTTGACGTCTACTGTGCCCAGGGCTTGCAGCACCGGGACCTCGTCGTACGAGTGGAAGACACCGATATCCACCTGCCCGCCTGCCTCAATGGCTGCCATCTGGGCCTCGGAGCTGGGGACGATCTTGATATAGACGGTGTTGAGCTTGGGCGCTCCTCGCCAGTAGTCGGGGTTGCGCTCCAGGGTGATGTGATCACCCGACAGCCACTCCTTGAACTTGAAGGGGCCAAAGCCGACCGGAGCCCGGTTCCAGTCTGCATTGTCAAGCGATTCCAGGCTGCCCAGGATGTGCTTGGGCAGGATGTACGGGAAGATGGTCCACCAACCAGCGTAGGGTTGCGTGAACTGGATGACAACGGTCTGATCATCTGGGGCCTCGACGCTCTCGAAATAGTCCTCGTAGGGGTAGCGGGTGTCGATCGTGTTCTTGGGGCTCATGATGGCGTCATAGGTGAACTTGACATCAGCCGAGGTAACAGGCTGACCATCGTGCCACTTGACCCCCTGGCGCAGCTTGATCGTCAGCAACTTGCCATCTGCCGACAGGCCGCCATTCTGGACCGAGGGGATCTCGGCCGCCAGTTCGGGTACCATGTTCTGGCTGTCGTCATACTGCCACAAGCCGCGCTGGGTCAGGTCGATCACCAGCGTCGAGAACCACATCTGGGAATACAGGTAGTTCAGGGAGTCTGGTTCCTCAAAGAACGAGAAGGTCACTGCTTTGGCCGCGGCAGGCGTTGGCGTCGGTGCCACTGTGGGCATCGCCGTCGGGGCCATCGTGGGTGTTGAAGTTGGCGCCTGTGTTGCGGCTGGCGCTTTGGTTGATGTTGGTGCCTGCGTCGGGGCTTGCGTCGGCGTGGGGGCCTTTGCGCCGGTGCAGGCAGCAAGTAGGAGAGCCAGCACAGTCATGCTGACGAACACCAGATGCCAGACAATGCGTTTCACTTTCTTCCTCCTATTTCACAAGCAAAATAGCCCCAATACAGGGGCGAGACTCGAACACGATGCTGTTTCGCTGATCGCAGAAAAGGGGGAGCAGGTCTAGGAAAACACAAAGAGGACAGGCTACCTGGGCAGGCGGCTGTCCTCAAAGCACGAACGTCTACCTTGACGCGGCAGTTGCTAGACGGAGGTTCGTCGTCTTGATCTGGGAGGCTGTCTGTAGATCTCACCGTAGCTGGGCGTGCACCTCGCCTCGGGGTAAGTGGAGTCAGAACCGACTCTGCCAGCCAATTATAGCACACATCCACTGACTGTCAACTTGTCATCACCAGACATAAAGTCGCCCGGAGATCGGATCGCGCTGGCGGAGACCAGATTCCATCGGTCTTTTCCAGACGCGCCGGGCGTGCTCGCGGGCTCCATCGGGTCACAGCTCCGCACCGGGACGGGCTGCCGGCCCATCCGATCGGGCCGGACCTATACGCCGTACACCGAATCGCACCACTACTCTGCGGTCAGGCTGGCATAGACCTCGACGCCGTTCAGCGCCATGTGATACAGGAAAACGGCGTGCATCAGATCCCCGTCGTGTGGCAAGATCCCCTGGGTTGTGGCAACGTCCACCGGAAGGTCGTATGTCTCGACACAGTCGGCTGGAACGATGACGCGCTGGCGGTACGAGTGAGCATTGGCGCGCAGCCGCACATGCATGGCCAGTTGGTAGGTGCACAGGTCAGTGCAATCTCCGATCACCACAAACGTATCCACATCCCGATGATGGGCGTTCAGCCAAGCGTCCAGCGAGGTGCCCAGCGAGGAACTGATCGAGTTCTTGCGCATGACAACAAAGCGGTCACTAAATGGCAGGGCCAGCAACTCGGGCACGGTCTGTGCCTCATCGCTGTTACAGGGGCAGTGCTGGCCAAAGCTGCGGAACTCTGGAGCGTCCTCGCTGTGGCAGTCCTGGGTGAGGACCAGATGCTGGACCCCGGCGGTGCTTGCCTGCTGGAACAGCCTGGCAGCGGCTGGCACGATGCCCGCCACGCGCGAACTGGACAGTGGCCCCTCGTAAGCAAAGCCTACGATCAGGTCCACGCTCAAGACCGCGGCGCGGCCGACATCGCCGACCGCTGCCGCGAATGGCACTGTTCTCAGGTTGGCGTGCCAAGTGGCCAGCCACGTCAGGAACGAGGCTCGGTCTTGGACAAACGTGCCTGCGTTCATGGGATCTCCTTGTGCCTCATCCAGTCCCGACAGGTGCTCGACGGACCCGCATCGCACGAGCCGGCCAAGCCCCTCCGGGCCCAGTCAGTTTCTATTAGTGTTGGTGATACACTAAGTATACCGCACAATTCGTACTTTGTCAATACCCGGGTGGGGGTGTCTCTGCGGCCTATGCCGCCATCGCTTGACGTGGAGATGACTTTGTGTTAGGATGGACACCCGGGAGGGAGTGTGACCGAACTGCGATTGTCAGTCATCGGGGGTGGATTGGCCGGGTCAGAAGCCGCCTGGCAGGCAGCGCAAAGAGGGGTCGCAGTGACGCTGTTCGAGATGCGGCCAGGCCGCAACACCCCGGCTCACTGTACCGATCGCCTGGCCGAGTTGGTGTGCTCAAACTCGTTGGGCTCGGACCTGCCTGACCGGGCGCCAGGCCTGCTCAAGGCAGAGCTGCGGCGGTTAGGTTCTCTGATCCTGTCGGCAGCGGACCAGACAACCGTACCTGCTGGTGATGCACTGGCTGTGGGACGCGAGGCTTTTTCGCAACGGGTGACGGAGCAAATCCAGGCACATCCTCTGATCACGGTGGTGCGACAAGAGATTGGTGCGCTGCCCTCGGGAGGGGTCACGGTGGTGGCCAGCGGCCCGTTGACCAGCGATCGGCTGGCCGCCGACATCGCCCTGCTCACGGGCAAAGAATCCCTCCACTTCTACGATGCCATGGCCCCGATCGTTACCCTGGAATCGATTGACCTGACACGCGTCTTTCGTGCTTCACGGTACGGCCAGGGCGAGGGTGACTATATCAACTGTCCCATGACGCGCGAACAATATGACGCTTTTGTGGATGCGCTACTGGCTGCGGAACGGATCCCCCTGCGTGAGTTCGAGGGGCCGTTTTTCGAGGCTTGCCTGCCAGTAGAGGTGATCGCTGAGCGAGGGCATCGTGCCCTGGCCTTCGGACCGCTCAAGCCGGTCGGGTTGGTCGATCCGCGGACAGGCAGCCGTCCCTATGCGGTCGTGCAACTGCGCCAGGACAATATCGCGGCAACTCTGTATAACCTCGTGGGTTTTCAGACTAACCTGCGGTGGGGAGAACAGCGGCGAGTTCTTCGCATGATCCCTGGCCTGGAGCACGCCGAGTTTGCCCGTTTGGGGCAGATGCATCGGAATACGTACATCGATTCGCCTTCGCTGCTGGAACCGACGATGGCCTTCCGCAGCCAGCCAAAGCTGTTCTTCGCTGGACAGATCACCGGTACAGAGGGGTACGTTGGCTCCACCGCCAGCGGCTATGTTGCCGGACTGAACGCTGTACACACACTCACGGGCCTACAGCCACTCGTCTTTCCTCCGACGACCATGATCGGCGCTCTATGCAGGTATGTGTCCTCGCCCCAGAGTGGCTTCCAGCCAATGAAGCCCAACTTTGGCGTGTTGCCTCCCCTGGGCCTGCCGGTGCACGGCAAGCGGGAAAAGCACCGCCGGTTGGCAGAGCGGTCACTCGGGGACCTGGAGGTCTTTATGCGCGAGAAGGGTCTGATTAGCTGAAGCCCTGGTGCCAACAGTCCCCTCAACGCAAAAGCGCAAGCCTGGGTGAATTGAGCTTGGACAGTGGGCGGTTTTTGCGCTATAATAGAGGATAGTAGTGAGACCGAGCCAGTTGTCGGAGAGTCCCGATGAGTGACATGCCTGGCCCAGGACAAGTTCAGCAGTCTGACTCCCTGCTCATGGTGAGCCGGACGATCGATTCAGTAACCCCCCGGTTGCCCATCTCGCAGCTCGTGGTCCCTCTGGCCGAAACGCTCGACTGGTTGCTCGACGAGAGGGTCCTGGACGAGCTGTGGCAGAAGCAGCGACAGTCCTTCCAGTTTAGGTTTGCCGAGCGGTGGAAGGGGGTGGCTGCCCGCGCCTTGGGCGAGAACCCGCGCCTGGTGAGCGACGAGGCGCTGCACAGCGCTGACTATGACCTGTTGGGCGGTTCCCAACCGTGGGGTGTCGAGTTGACGCGCGCCTTCCGTGCTGCGCTGGCCGAGATCAAGCCCGTGGTCGGCGAGGCAACTCGTATCCTGCCTGCAAGCGGGGGGATGCGAGCATTTGCTCGGGCGATGAGTGTTCACGGTTCCTCGGTCATCATGCCAGTGATCTCGTACTCGCCTCTTCTGGAGAGTGAGTGGCAGACGGTGCTCGACAATCTCAACGAGATCGTGGAGCTTGCCCTGGCTTTTGAGGGGGCGGCACTCGTCTGGCTGATCGGCGGCTTTTACCGAGATGTCAACGGGCGGCTGATGCTCAAGCCGCAGGTTGCTCTGCCACCTCCGCAAACCGGCACGCGGATCAAGCCGGTCTATGTGTTGCTCGGCACGGCTTATGAGGAGCAATGCCCGACCCTGGTTCCCTTTGTCCAGGAGACTTGGCCCAGGCAGTCACATCCCTCGGCAGGTCTGATCCGGCAGACATCCTGGCACCGTGTTGTCGTCCAGCTCAGCATGCCGGCCGACGACTATGAGCTATTCGGCCTCAGCCGCCTGGGTGAGACTGAGAGAGAGATCGCACGGAAGGTGATGTACCTCGACCAACAACCTAGCCTGCAGCACGTGCTGGCCGGCACCATACACGAGGTACCACGTCCCTACACCTATCCCGAGACGATTGTGCCAGAGCCCCGGCCTCGCATGCCACCGGCAGATACCAACCGCCTGCCACCAAGGCCTGCCATGGAAGCAGCCGTTGAGCCTGGGGAGCTGGTGGTCACCGCTCTGGCAGCAGTGGGTACCAACTTGCATGACGATGCCGAAGAGCTGCGGCGCAAGGGCATGTCACTGGTGGACTCGGATCCTGCGTTGGCGCAAAAGTATCTGCTGGCGTCTACTGTTCTGGAAAACACCAGCGTCGATGTGTGGCTCAAGCTGGTGGATCTGGCCGCCAACCCCAAACAGAAGGAAGCCTTCCGTCGAGAGGCCGAGAAAGCGCTGAGGAGACAGCATCCAGGCTCTTGACCAGAGACTCCTCTGGAAGACGCACCATGTGCGGATGCATGGCCGCTCTTTCCATAGCCCGAGCACGTTGTAGCGCAGCATGCTCGGCCCACCATGTCGCTGCACGGCATGGAAACTGTACGAGAGCTAGGGGTCGCCCCTGCTTCTCAGCGTCGCCAGAGCCTGTGCTACCGAACCGCGAGTATGCCGGCGCATACGAGGGATCAGTTCATGCGGACGCATACATGGCCCTCGGAGAGTGCTGGCTGACCGCAGGCTGGACACGGTGGGCCATCCTCGGCAACGACCCGCTCGATCTGTTGGATCAAGCCAACCATCTGCTCACGCGTGATCCAGAAACGCACCACGCTCACGTTGCCCGATCCCTGGCCTGCCGGGTCAATTGGCAGTTCGGCAGAGATGATGACAATGGAGTCGTGTTGGGCGTCGTAACCGAGCTGAAACTGCGCGACCTCGAAAAGGGGCTGGACTGGCGTGCGGAGAAGCATACTCGCCTCTGGGGGGATCTGGAACTGGTCGATCTCGCGAGAGTACTGCTCTTCGACAAGGTCAAGCAGCTCACCTCCGGCAATCGACAGGGCCAAGGCCTGTTCGTGATCGATGATCAGTGTCACCGGCCGGCTGCTGCCCTGTCCCTGGAGCAGAAACACTCGTTCCCCGTTGTCCTCCATGGCGCCCACCGTGATATGTTCGGCTGGATTGAGGTCAATGACTTCGCGTGGCATCTGCGCTATCCTTTGGGCTCCATCGGTCGTGGGTGCCCATTCGGCACTGTTCCCTTGTACACTGGTTTGAAGCATATGTCAGAGCGGTGTGAGGAGAGGTATTTGACGATCGAATCTGCTCGACGGCGGGCAATGCAAGTCCATCGGCGGCTGCTCCGGGCCTACGGCGATCCTGACTGGCGGTCTGACCTGGATGCAGTCAGTCAGTTGGTCTCGACCATACTGTCGCAGAACACGAACGATCTCAACCGCGACCGCGCATATGAGCGACTGCGGGCGCGATTCCCCACATGGGAAGCGGTTCGTGACGCTGATGAGGACGCCATCAAGGGCACGATCTGGGTCGCTGGTCTGGCAAACCACAAGGCACCGGCCATTCAGCGGGCACTGAGGTTCATCACTGCCCGCAGGGGCGTGCTATCACTGGACTTTCTCCGCGAGATGCCCGTGTCCGAGGCGAAGGCGTGGCTGACAGCAATCAACGGAGTCGGCCCAAAAACAGCGGCTATCGTCCTCCTGTTTGCCCTGGGCATGCCCGCCTTTCCGGTGGACACCCACATTCACCGCGTGACCAGGCGGCTAGGGCTCATCGGGGAAAAGGTCAGCCGCGAAGAGGCGCATGGCGTGCTGGAGGCACTGCTGCCGGAGCCGTCCTACTATGCCTTTCACCTGAACGTCATCCACCATGGGCGGCACGTGTGCGTATCCCGAAGGCCCAGATGCGACACCTGTGTAATACAGGATCTGTGTGCCTTTTACCGGCAGGCAGCAACCACAGATCCGGGAGGCTCCGACGCGCCCATCTCAAGGTAGGGTTCTGGCCTCGCCTGTCTTGGCGATCATCTGGTCAATGAATGCCTGGAGGTCGGCGGGCACTTGTCCCTCGTACAGAGTGACAAAGTGAGGACTCGCCGTCTTGTCGTTCACGGCAGCGATATAGTAGCGCACGCAGCCATTGCAGGGCTTGCCCACAGTACTGGGCAGCTCAAAGAACTTGGTCCGGGCGAATGCCTGATCCCAACCTGGGATCAGGCTCTTTTTCAGCTCGACCACCGCTCGCCAATCTTGCTTGGCATCGTACACAACCAGGTTGCGTGTGGTGTACCAATAGATGTGGTGGTCAAGCTGATCCTTGCCCCCGAACCGATGGATAGCCACCTTACACTGCGCAGGCAGAACGTTATAGTCCTCCGTTAGTCCCTCCCATTTGGTCTCATCCGGCACAACGTAGGGCATCCCGTTGCGGTGGACCTTGACCTGGCCAGTCACCCGGACCACGCGCCAGATCTCTTGGGACGTGGAAGCGAACGGCATACTCGCGGTGTAGGTCACATAGATGGCACCACTGGCATCCTTGAGGACCCAATCGCGCAGGCCATCGACTGGCGCATCCAGGAGCACCTCGTCCATCAGATCCTGGCCGCGAAAGTAGCCGACCAGGGTCACAGACTGCCCGTCGTATAGCTGAGGATGCTTCATGATCTCGCCTGCTAGCCGGGACAGTCCCGCGCCCGGGAGAGGAGGAGGGATGGGAGTGGGCTTTGTGCCGGTGGACAGTGTAGCGCCGGAGGTGGCAGTCGGTCGGCCGTTGCACCCGCTCAGCAAGATGCCCACGAGCGCGAGCCCAGAAAGCAACTCTATGGCCATGCTTCGGAAGCGTGACATGGTAGACTCCCTCAAGCTAGCTGAGCCATGATGTCGTGCAGATGCTCTAGCCTGGCGCTGGTGATGGGATGATCGGGCAAGAACGGGCAAGGCGCAGCAGTTCGGGAGGAGACATCGTAGGTGCCGATGCGTCTTGCCAGATCCATGATCTGGTTCTTGTCACAAGCGACGAGAGGACGAAAGATGGGAAGCGGCGCCCTCCAGGAGATAGCGATCATGTTGTCCATCGTTTGGCTGGCGACCTGCCCCAGGCTGTCACCCATCACCACGGCCTGAACGCGGTAACGCGGAGCAAGTTCAGCCGCTTTGGCGATCATAGCCCGTTTGCAGAACAGGCACGTCCACCTCTCTTCACCGATCTGTTGGAGCCGATCGGCGATCGGATCCAGGAGTTGGTGATGGTCCACAACGATCGGTTTGATGGTCCAGCCAAACGACCACTCGTCCAGGATGCGACACAACTCTAGCGCCTTCTGTTCCTGGACCTGGCTTTGCGCAAAGTGGAGGGGAATGACACCGCAACCGCGGCGCATCATCAGCCAGGTGGCCACAGGAGAGTCGATCCCTCCGGACAGGAGCGAGAACACCCGGCCCTGCGTTCCCAGTGGCATACCGCCTGGGCCAGGTATGGTCTCTCCAAAGACCAAGGTTCCCTCTGGGCGCACTTCGACGCCGATCGTCACGTGCGCAGCGTCCGACAGATCGACGTTGGCCTGCGTCTTTTGCCAGACAGCACCACCGACGATTCGACCGATCTCGGGTGATGTGTAGGGAAAGGCTTTGTCTGCACGCTGAGCTCTGACGCGGAAGGTCATAGGAGACTGCAAGGCCGCGCGCTCTGCCACAGTCACCGCAGCTTCCTGGATGGCCTCCATCTCCGAAGGCACCTGGTGTACCGGGCTCAGCGACGCCACGCCGAAAACGCGCCGCAGAGCAGCGAGTGCCCTCGGTGAGACTCCCTCGGCGCTGGCAGCACCCTGGGCATCATCCTGCACTTCGGCATAGATCCGCTGGCCCTCGCTCCACACTCGACCGTACGCCGCGGATCGTTTCAGTGCGTCGCGCAGGTTGTGCCGCAAGCGCTTGACAAAGTAGAATCGGTTCTTGCCTTTGATGCCGATCTCGCCCACATACCGAACCAGGATCAGGCCCATGGGGCTCCTCCTGCCTGCGCCAATGCTCTCCAGGTCAAGGCGATGAACATGCGCCGGGCTATGCCCCAGCCTGGGCGCCCAGGGCACGCTTCTGCGCCGTGTTTTCCCACACGACCAGCAAGGGCACTGCGATGCAGATAGAAGAGTAGGTCCCACTGACCATGCCGACCAGCCATGTGGCGATGAACTTTTCCAGGGATGCGCCACCGAACAGCAGAATGGCAGTCATTACAAACATGGCATTGAGCTGGGTTGTCAGTGACCGACCGATCACCTCGAGGATACTGCGGTTGATCAGTAACTCGAAGGGCTCGCGCCGCTTGTACGAGTTCTCACGAATGCGGTCAAAGACAACGATGGTATCCTGCACCGAAAAGCCTACCACCGTCAGGATGGCAGTCAGGAAAAGTGCATCTACTTCCCAGCCGCGCAGCAGGCCCATCACGGCAAAGAAGCTGGTGGCGATCAGCAGGTTGTGCAGCATGCCGGTGATGGCACACACCCCATAGCGAAAGGCGTGGGACACACGCCGGAAGGAGAACCAGATGAACAGAAGAACAATGGCTGAGGCCACGACTACAGCCCAAGCAGCGGCCCGCCGGACCTCGCCTCCAACCGACGGGTTGACCGTGTCATAGCGCGAAGATTGGCGGTCTACCGGCGCAGCCTGTTCAGCCAGGCTGGTCAAGAGAGGTTCCACGCGCTCTGGATCGACGAATGACGTACGAATCTGCCACGTATTCAGGGACTTGTCACCCAGTTGCTGGATGGTGGGGTCAAGGTTGTACGCGACGAAGACTTGGCGTATCGCAGTCTCTGAGGCTGTCTCAGTAAAGCGAATGACGAATCGGCTGCCGCCTGTGAAATCCACGCCGATTCGCAGCGGAGTACCGAATCGGACAGTGGAGTAGATCATGGCTCCGATCCCCAGTAGAATGAGGATGCCGGACAGTAGAAAGTACCATTTCCTCTTGCCCACAATGTCATACATCGAGTTCTCTCCTAAACTCCCAGCAGCCAGCGCTTCGGGGCGATCCGCTCCTCACCAGACTCAAAGACCGTGGTTATGAAGGTGCGAGTCACGGTGATGGCTGTGAATAGGTTGATCACCGTACCAATGGCCAGGGTGATGGCAAAGCCCTTGACAATGCTGGCCCCAAAGCTGGTGCCAAAGACATAGAGGATGGCACAGATGATCAGGGTGGAGGCTTGTGAATCCCATATGGATGTCCACGCCCGCTCGAAACCGGCGCTGACTGCGGCCTTCAAGAGCCGTCCCCTGCGAATCTCCTCTTTCATGCGCTCAAAGATCAGGATATTGGCATCCACTGCCATACCCGTGGACAGCAGAAACCCGGCAATGCCCGGGAGTGTCAGGGTGACAGACTGGAAGTTGAGGATCAGCGCGATCAGTAGCAGGCCCACGCTCATCCAGAGCAGCCAGCTATCTCGACGCTCGATCAGGTAGATCAGAAACAGGATCGCAGCCAGGACGAGCATGAAGGTGCTGCCCAGCTTGAACACGGCAAAGTTGAGCAAACCATAGACGGCCAACGAGAGGTCCGCCAGGAGTCCAGGAAGCCGGTAGTGGATCAACATAAAGAGGAGCACGGCACTGAGGCCCACGATGCCCGCCCGTACGCTCTGCCGGACCGACTCTTGTCCCAGCGAAGGCCCGATCTTCTGGTTGCTCTCGATGCGCAAAGCGACAGGCAAAGCACCATATCGCAGTTGGACCGCCAACGCGTCAGCCTCTTCACGGGTGAACTTGCCCGTGATCGTCCCCTTGCCGTCGGGTATCGGCGTCTCAATGCTGGGGCACGAGATCACCTGCTTGTCCAGCACGATGGCCAGGAACTGGCCAACGTGGGATCCCGTATAGTCGGAGAAAACGCTAGTCCACTCGGGATTGAGTTCAAACCCGATGAGGTATTCGACATAGCCTTTCTGGCTGTCAGAACCTCGGTATGCATCTTTGAGAGCTCCACCGGTCATCACCGTATGGTAGATGCGCGTTCCGTCTTCAGCGGACTGGGGCGAGGTAGGTGCCTCTGCGATCGGCTGTCCCTGAACATAGTCGGTGCGCACGACCGTGCCCGGGGCCAGGAAATCGCTGCCACTGTCGATGAACTCCATCAGCCCAGTCTGCCGGATCGTGCCAAGGGCCTGCTCTTCTCGCTCTAGCCCTGGCAGCTCGACAATGATGCGCCGCGTTCCCTGAAGCTGCACCACTGGTTCGGTAACGCCCAGCCCGTTGACTCGGTTCTCGATGATCTTGCGAGTGGTCTGCATCTTCTCAGGGTCGATCTTGACGTCCGCCGCGGCGTCGGCCTCCAGCAACACTTGTATGCCACCCTGCAAGTCCAGGCCTTGCCTGATCTTGATCTGACGGTCATAGTTGATGCCCCAGAAGTGGAGGTGGATACCTGGGTTGTTGGGCAGAGCGATCCAGAGGGCAATCCCGGTGAGCACAATGATCGCCGCCAGAACGGAAAACGTGCGTTGTCTCATGGTAGATGACCTTGCCTCTCCTTGGTTGTCTCATATCATGGCCACAGGGCAAACGCATCTGCTCTCAATGGGCGAGTTGCTCACTGCCAACGCGCTGCGTGCCGGGAGCTCGATGGATCCCAAGGGCTCTGCCCAGAGAGGTAGCGAAAGGCGCCCTCGCATCGAGGGCTCGACATGAGATGCGTTTGCCCCAGCGGAGCCAGACATGGCCGTGCCCGAACGGACATTCAGGAATGGTCGCTCGTGAAGGGTCACTCGGGCATGACCATTATAGCCGAACGGGGGACACATGTCAAAAAGTGACCCCGATCAGCGCGCCGATACCCCAGTGCCCGAGGCCCGATTGGGCCGCACCCGGGTGCCAGATGAATTCGTCGGCAGAGAGCCGGGCGCGGTCAAGCGCTGCTCATTGAGGTCGGGATCAGCCAGAGTGCACTGCGCCAGAAGATGGCTTTGCGGTGCGCGTTGGTGAGGTCCGCTGCAAGGATCTGGCCCCGGTAGAGCGAAGGTCAGAGTTGTCCGTGCCTAACAACGCGCGTTCGGCGCCGATCGCTTCGACCAGTCGATCATCGGTGGGCAAGCTAGAACTCGAGTTCCCTCCGGCTCTCGATACGGGATGGGTCCAACTCCATGCCAATGCCCGGGGTGGTTGGCACAGTCACCTGGCCTCCCACCGGTTTCACGGGGCGCTCAAGGAAGAACTGGTGGATCTCGTTCCACTTGATCAGGTACTCGAGCACAGGGCACGTAGTCGCTGGTTGAGCGGCAAGGACATGCGCCGTCGCCGGAACGGAATGCCCGTGCGGAACGACCTGCAGATCATACGCCGAGGCCAAGGTGCAAATCTTGACAATCTCGGAGATGCCGCCGGCCCAATAGATGTCCGGCTGCAGCACATCGCCAGCGCCGGCATCCATCAGTGCTTTCAGGCCCCACCGGGTGTACTCGTGTTCACCCGTGGCCACAGGGATGGTGATGTGACGCCGGATCTCGGCGTGTTGAGCGATCTTGTCTGGCAATACCGGTTCCTCCAGCCACCGTGGCTGGTACTGCTCCAGTCGGCGAGCCATCTGGATGGTGTAGGGCACATCCCAACCCATCCAACAGTCCAGCATCAGATCCACATCTGGGCCGACGGTCTCGCGCAGGGTGCGTACCAGCTCAACATTCCTGGCGATGCCCTGTGGTCCATCGGACGGGCCATAGCGGAAGAACCACTTCATTGCCTTGTATCCCTGGGAGACGAGGGCAGCGGCGCGCTCACGCACCAGGCTGGGCTCCAGAGAGTAACCCAGTGCACTGGCATAGGCGGGGATGACTTCTCGGACGGGCCCACCCAAGAGCCGGTACACTGGAGCCCCAGCCCATTTCCCTTTCAAATCCCACAGCGCACAATCCACCACACTAATAGCCTGCATCACCACTCCCTTGCGCCCGTGCACCATTGCCCGGTAGAGCCTGTCCCAGATGCGCTCTGTGGCCAGTGGATCGTGGCCAACGAGGAGGGGGGTGAGCTGACGCCCAATGATGGATGCCTCATCCTGTGAGATGGGCCCGCCCAGGCCGCTGATGCCCTGGTCGGTGCCGATCTCGAGAAAGCTGGCGCGAACGCGGTATTGGTTTGGCCCCACCGACTCCAACCAGCCACCAGGCTCATTTTTGTGCTCGGGGTAGACATCCAGAGGACGGACCAGGCGCTCCTCCCAGAAAGGTGCGTCGTGCTCCATCACTCCCTCAAGCTCGAACAGGCGAACTGTGTCGATCTTCATGGGTACTTGCTCCATTCTGGATTCGTCAACAATGGTTGGGACATGCTAAGTTTATGCCAGGAAGCGAGTTTGGCGGTGCAGCGTTTTGTGGCGGGTCGCGCCGGCCCGCCATCAGCGGGCAACCTTGTCCTCAAATACAGGGGCCAGCATCTGGTCTACCGGCGCATAGCGGTCGGTCAACATCACCAGGCGTTTTTCGCCCAGGAGCGCGTCGACATCCTGTGCGCTGAGCAGCTCGTGGGACAGACTGGCGATGCCGTCGCCGGCGTCGATCGTCGCCAAGACACCCAGAGCCAAAGGTGTGTCGGAGGCGATGAGCACAAAGGTGCTGCGGGATGATTCTCGCCAGCTCTCAATGGTCGGGGCCAGATAGACGTTCTTGAAGGTCTGGCGCAAGGTGTTCGTATAAGCGCGCAGGAAATCCCCCCCGGCGCCATCGATGATGTTGACCACGTATAGGCCGTCCTTGTCCAGCCACGCCCGCACCCGGTCATTGAACTCTCGGGTAGTCAGGTGATAGGGCACCGAATAGTCGTTAAAGGCGTCGCCGAAGATGAGATCATAGGCGAGTGAAGGTTCTCGCGCCAGGAACATGCGAGCATCCTCGTTGTAGGTGACGATGCCTGTATCTCGTCTCAAGCCCAGCATCTCATAGGCCACCTGGGTCACACCTGGATCGATCTCGATCACATCTATGACGCTTCCCGGGTACACGGCCTCCACATAGCGGGGAAAGGTGTACCCTCCTCCGCCGATGAAGAGCGTGCTCAGGCGACCGACCTGCTTGGCCCTGTAGGCAGTCGCTTCGGCGTAGGCTTTCTCATACCCATAGACGAGCTTGGTGGGGTCGTCCAGAGAGCTGTAGCTGTGAACCAACCGATCCAGGACGAGCTCCTGCACCCGATCACTGCCTATCACCTTCTCGTGCACCGTGATGCAAAAGTAGTTGGTCTCGCGGGTACAGGTGCCACGCAGCCAATCCTGGCGAACGGCAAACATGGAGCCAGCGACCAGGATGAATATGGGCAGAAACATCCAGCGGCGACTGCCGGCAATAAAGAGCAACAGGCTGAGAAGCAGCAGCACGATGGCGACTCCCCAGATGATGGCGTGCGTACCGAACCAGGAAATGAGAAAGAACCCTGTGGCGAATGTCCCAACGATGCTCCCGATGGAACCGGCGGCGTATATCCTGCCGACCGTGCTACCGGCCTTGGCCAGATCGCGTACTGCCAACTTGGCCACAACTGGAGAGACTGTCCCCAGGATCGCGGAGGGGACAAAGAACAGGGCGCTGATCAGGAGCAAGATCTGGGGAACCAGCGGCCAGCGGACCCCGCGAAGGATCTCCAGCTTGTCGACACCCAGAATGCCGAGCGAGGACAGCCCGGCCAGGCAAAAGATGCCACCCAGCAGGCTCAGGGAGGCATACCGGTCAGCCAGCCGGCCCCCCACATAGTTGCCGAGGCTCATTCCGGCCAGCACGATGCCGATCACAGATGTCCAGGTGTACAGCGACACACCTACATGCGGGGCAATGATCCTCCCGGCTACCAGCTCCAAGATCATGACACATGCACTAGAGACAAAGACGATAAGGTTGGGCCGCCAGAACCATGGACGTTGTGGGGTTGCCCTGGCTTCTTCGGGTGGGTTGGCTGATTGCATGGCACCTCCGGCGATGCAGATGGTATGGGTGGAATGAGGCTACCCGTGTTGGCTACAGTGATCAGCCTGTGCTCGGACAAATGACGTCTCAGACACGGTTGCGCAACATCAGTTCCTTGGGGTAGGGATTCAGGTAGACCTGTTTGCCTATCCAGTCTGGCACAGGGAAACGCCATAGATGGTGTTTGAGCAACGTCAGGGGGATGATCAGCGGCAGCAATCCGCGCCGATAGTCGTCGATCAGACCAAGCAGCTCCGCCTTGTCTTCTCCGCCGAGTGAGTGCTTCAGGAAGCCCATCAGATGCTGAAGCACATTGGCATGCTTGCCGGGAGTTGCCAGCACAGACAGTCCTGCCATCAGCATCTGGCTGTAGGCCTGAGCTAGCTCAACCGACGGCAAGTCACCGGCCTGAGCGACCAGTTGGCCCATTTCCCGATAGTGCCTCGGACTGTGCGCCATCATCGTCAGCTTGTGCGCGGTGTGGAACTCGACCAGGCCACCCGGCGTGAGGTTTTCCTCCAGCACGGTCATCCAGCGACTGTAGGCAAAGACCCGCTCGATAAAGTTCTCTCGCAGCCGTGCGTCGGCAAGTCGGCCTTCCTCCTCCAAAGGAAGGAGTGGAAATCGCTCCCTAACGGCCCGCGCAAACATCCCAATTCCCACCCGTTGGCCTATCCCATGCTCGTCGTACACCAGAACACGAAACAGGCCGGAACTGGGGGAGTCTTTCTTGAAGACGAACCCGTGCAGCCTGGCATCGGACAACTGCTGGGCGCGCTCCTGGGCCCAAGCCCGCATGCGCTCGGTATAGTCTATTCCGGATCTGGCGACCAGGCACGGATGGTCCGGATCGCCGGCGAGGTGCATGGACTCTCGGGGAACAGGTAGGCCTGTCTCGACCTCAGGACACACCGGCACCCACTCGACATAGCGGCCAAGTTCATTCAGCAGGAATGGGTCGAACTTGTGCCCTCCATCATAGCGCACGCGTTGGCCCAGCAGGCAGGCGCTGATCCCAAGACGGATCCTCGGCCCTTCGAGCGGGGAGTGGCTCGTGTCAGTCAGAGTCAAGCCGTGCTCAGGGAGGGGGCCATACGTTCCCTGTACCGGGCCCCTATGGTGATGATCTCTACGGCGGCCTCGGCAGGCAGGTAGGTGGTGTTGACGACCAGATGATAGTGCTTTAGGTCCTTCCAGCTCGCATTCCCGTGCATGTTGCGGAAATAGAGGCGTTTCTGCTCATCCGAGGCAGTGATCCGCCGCTTGGCCTCGAGTTCTGAGATGCTGAAGCGCTTGATCAGACGCTCCATGCGCGTCTCGATAGAGGCGTAGAGATGGACATGCAGAGCAGTAGGCCAGTCGCGCAGAACCATTGCACCGCCACGTCCGACGATGATCGCGTTCCCTTGCCGCGCAAACTGCTCCATGGTTTCGCCCACTATACGGGCGTAGGTCTGGTCGTCGAGGCCCCCGCCTCGGGAAAACGCGGAGGGTGCGCGCCCGTAGAGGGAGGTCATCTGGTCACTGATCAACCTGGGTTTCTGCGCTACAGACTTTTCTTTTTCCAGGACTGCCTCAACATCCACACCGGCTTGTTGCGCGATCTGGGTCAGCATCGCCTTGTCCACTCGGCAGTACCCGAGTCGCTCGCACAGCATGTCGACGATCTGGTCGCCTCCGCTCCCCTGTTCGCGAGAGATCGTGATCACAGCCATGTGTCTACTCCCAATCTCGTTCCGCTTGCGCGTAGAGCTGGTACCGGGAGAACGGTTGGCGCAGCATGCGCGCAGAAAAGCTCACCGAGGCACCCGGAGCGATGTTCTCTTCCAAGACGTAGGTTGACCCCAGGCTAACGATCTGCCCACTAGCATCCCTGAGCACTCCGCAGACGACCACATTCTTGACCTTGAACTGGTTTCTGTTAGTTGCATTTCCGGTGATTCGCACGCTGTCCAGGCCGTCGTCTGCGAGACTCAGGTTGCTCAGCACCACAGCGGCAGACTGGCGCCCAGTTGGGCGCCCGTCAGGGTGTAACAGGAAAGAGACCACCCGCCGAGCACCCAACTCGACGGCAAAGGGACACTCTTCTCCTGGTCTCAAGAGAAGGCAACCGACCTGAGCGTCAAGGGGACCATGGCGAAATCCCTGATCGTCGAAGAAGGTGGCATTGAGGCCGATCGCCTCATAGGTCTCAGTACCGTCATTGCGGAGGATGCCGGTCACCCGGTACCTGCTGTTCTCCTCGGCCCGGTTAGCGCTGACTAGAACCGCAAAGGGAGGGCCAGGGTCCTTATCCTCGAGTCGGGTCATCGCTGGCGTCGGTGTGCTCACCGGGGCACGAGTGGTCGCTGGACGAGTGGGGGCCTCGGTGGGCTTGGGGGTAGGCGTCGGCGCCGGAGTGTTGGTACGGGTCGCTGTCGGCCCACTGGTTGGAGTTGGCATCTGCGTCGCGGTGGGCGCCGGCGGCAGCGTGAAGGTCGGGTAGGCCGTGTAAGTGGGATAGAGGGTATAGGTTGGCAAGGCAGGCACGCTGCCGGCTCGCTCGGTAACCAGAACCGTCACTTGCACTTCACGCACGACATCGCGGGTGACCAGGACCGTCTTGGGCGCGGTGCAGGCTGCCAGAAGGATCACACAACCGATCAAGGCTATCTTGCGGCTCATTTTTCTCCCCTCTTGTCGCTCTGGAATGCAGGCTCGGCGCCGTCGTGCCTGGCGGTGCTGTCGAGCCGACACGGTCTCGAATCTACCCCCGAATTCCCCCCTCGATGTCCAATCGCGCTGGCCGTCGGTGTGGACTCACCTGCCCTCAGGCACGGTCTGACTGAACGGTGCACCGGAACGGAGCCTGGCTGTGCCCCGTCCTGGGCGCGTACGACGACTCTCAGACTCCTAACACAGGCACATGCGCGTACAGTGCGACCGTGTCGACCAGCGGGCGAACCCAAGATGCACCATCTCCTCCGGAGGAGCCCCCAAACAGGAGCATCACCCCATAGATGAGGGCTAGCAGGGCTATGACGATCAGCACTGTGAACAACACCTTCCACCAGGAGATCGGCGCTTCTCCTTGCACCTTGCCGGTCTGGCCGTTCACCATAAAGCTATACACTTTGTTGTTATATCGGTATGAGGCGATCCACAGAGGGAGCAGGACGTGCTTGTAGGTCAGGTTGCTGAACTGGGTCTGCACACGAAGGTTGCGCTGAGTGTCTCCGGGCACCTCGCGAGCGCAGGCATCACGGACGCGTCCCTGCATGATCTCCTGGCCAATCTTCCACGCCTGTTCGAGGC
>Ga0315274_10003727_pt1 | contig 22660 bp, 20 predicted proteins | sample YL17G02_20_MG_FD_203700 | JGI IMG/M metagenome (GOLD analysis project Ga0315274, IMG submission 203700) | Sediment microbial communities from Yellowstone Lake, YNP, Wyoming, USA - YL17G02_20 | ecosystem: Environmental > Aquatic > Freshwater > Lake > Sediment | place: USA: Wyoming | collected...
TGGGGGAGGCACTGGCTTCAGGCTGATGGAGGAATTGTCCCGCGCGGGGGTTCGGATGACGGCGGGCGTGTTGAACGTAGGAGACACGGACTACCTGGTGGCAAAGCGGCTGGGTTTGGAGGTAGCGGAGGAGGCGCCTTTCCGCGAGATCTCCGCGGAGAGCGCAAGGCGGTGCATGGAAATGGTGGGGGGAGCGGAGGTAGTTGTGGTGACCGGCGTTCCGTTCGGGCCGGGAAATGTGCGAAACCTTGAGATGCTGTTGGCAAGTCAGGAATCGAGAACCGAGGACGGGGAAGCCGGCCCGAAAATATTCGTCCAGGATGGCACCCTGGGAGGGAGGGATTTCACCGGCGGCGAGGCGCAGAGGTTGGTGGAGCGTTTGATCGCCCGGGGGGCAGTTGCGCTACCCGAGGACTTGGGGGAGGGGCTGAGGACTATTCTCTCAGCCTTGCAGCCGAAGGAAGCGTAGTCTAGAGTCTAGAGTCTAGAGCGGAGAAGGCAAGAAGATGCCCACGGTGAAACGTTTTGAGGGTCTGGAATGCTGGCAGAAGGCAGGGGAGCTGACCAAGGCGGTCTATCAGGTCACCTGCAGGGCAAGTTTTCAAAAGGACTTCGCTCTGCGGGACCAGATCAGGCGGGCGCGTGTGTCCATCATGCTCAACATCGCCGAAGGATTTGCAGGACGAACGGACAGGGAGTTTCGGCAGTTCTTGGCCCACGCGCATGGCTCTTGTGCGGAAGTGCAGGCGGCCCTGTATGTGGGTTTGGATCAGAGATACTTGCCAGAGGGAGCGTTCAACGCCCTCTACGCAAGTGCGGAGGAGGTCTCAAAGATGATGTTATCGCTGGGCAACTACCTCGGAAGACGGACGACGCCCTCTTTGGCCGCGGAGAGGAGGCACGATGACTCTTAGACTCTCGACTCTCGACTCTAGACTCGTTGGGGCTGGGAAAGGACTAGAAAGCCTTGCTGATCTTTCCGCTCTTGAGGCACTTGGTGCAGACGCGAAGCCTGATTGGGCGGCCAGCCTGGATGGCCCTGATCTTTTGCAGGTTGGGCAGCCAGCGACGATGGGTCTTTCGGGCCGAATGGCTCACCAGGTGGCCCAAGAGAGGTCCTTTTCCACAGATTTGGCAAACTTTGGACAAAATGAAATGCCTCCTTGCGTGGTAGGATACCAGACGGCGGGATTGCACGCAAGTGGAGGAGGCACAGGGCCTGGTTCGAGGGGAGAGATGCAATCGGATGATGAGTGACAAAGCGATTCAGGTGAACATGGCGGACTACCCGTGTGTAGGCGTCAATGAGCCGCTGACCAGGGCGCTTGGCCTTATGTTTCGGCATAAGTGCGATGTGCTGCCGGTGACCGACGGGGGAAGTTTCGTGGGAATGCTCAAGGAGTCATCGTTGAGCGGCGCTTTGAGCGCCGGGGCGGCCGAGGGGATGAGGGTATGGGAGATGACGGATCTCGCCGTTCCCCGACTGGGGGAGGAGATGGGGTTGGAGGAGGTCTTGAAGGTGATCCGGAGCCATCCTCAGGAGACTATGCTGCCGATAGTGAGCAAGGAGGGCATGCTCAAGGGCATGGTGCGATTGCGGGATGTCATGGCGCACGCGATGGAGGTGGCGCGACCGCCGCGGGTGGGGGGGATGGCCACGCCCTTTGGAGTGTATCTTCATTGTGGGTCGGCTGGCGCAGGGAGCAACAGTGGACAGTTGATGCTGACGGGAGTTTTTCTGGCGTTGATGGTTGGGGTGGCATGGGTTTTGAGTTTTCTCCTTAGTTGGCTCATCGAAGGCCCGATTGGCGTGCCGCTGGTTCCGATTCTTCTGGGTTCGCCGGTCTTGGTGGGGGGTGCAGGGATGCAGGCGTTTCCTCTGTTGATTTGGCTGTTGCCGGTCGTTATCTTCCTGATTCTGCTGAAGTTCTCGCGTTTGTCCCAGTTCCATGCAGCTGAGCACATGGTGGTGCATACCCTGGAGCATTTTGAGCCTCTCACCGAGGAGGTTGTGGGGAGGATGAACAGGGTGCATCCCCGCTGTGGCAGCAATTTGATGGTGCCTTTGTTGCTTCTCTACACGGCTGGGGTCCTCTGGGCGCTGCCAAGCAAGTGGTATTCGATTGCCCTTTTCGTGCTGGTCTTGGCGACCGGACGGAACTTGGGAGCGGTTGCCCAGGCCTGGTTCACCACCCGCCCACCGGAGCGGCGCCACATTGAGAAAGCCATTCAGGCGGCGAAGGATCTGGTGGAAAACTACCTGTGGACTGGGAGGAAAGGAGTCCCTGTGTGGCTGAGGGTTTGGAACATGGGCATTTTACAAGTGTTGATCGGAGCCGGGCTGGCCTATGGAGCCTACTACTTCTTGCTAGCGCTTGCCCAGTCTGCGATCTGACTTTGAGCTGGACTTGGCGGAACATCACCATGGTATTCGGTAAACTACATAGAGCAAAATGGCCTGCAAGAACCAGGCGGAAACTCGGGGCGAAGGCATGAAATTGGACGTAGCCTGTTTAGGGATAGTGGTGGCTGACGTGATAGCGGTGCCGGTGGAGAAGTATCCGGAGAGGGGAAGATTGGTCTTGACCGAGCGGATGAGTTTGAGTATGGGCGGCTGCGCGGCAAACTCCGCGGTGGGGATGGCTCGCTTGGGGTTGAAGGTTGCCCTGATTGCCAAGGTGGGGCAGGATGCGTTGGGCGATTTCTGCTTGAGGGTCTTGGAGGCGGAAGGAGTGAGGGCGGAGGCCGTCAGAAGGGACCGAACTGCGAGCACCTCCTCGACGATGGTGATGGTTCATCCGGACAGGGAACGGAGTTTCATCCACTGTGTCGGAGCGAATGGCACTTTTCGGGAGGAGGATATAGATTTCGGGCTCATCCGGCAGGCGAAGGTGCTGAATGTGGGGGGAGCGCTATTGATGCCCGGTTTTGATGGCCCGCCTCTGGCCAGAGCGATTGCCAAGGGGAAGCAGATGGGGGCGATAACCGTGATGGATACGGCCTGGGACGGGACTGGGCAGTGGATGAAACTGCTGGCGGAGGCGTTTCCTCACGTGGATTACCTGCTTCCCAGTTTCGAGGAGGCGGCCATGTTGAGTGGGGAAAGCAGAGCGGAGGCTATTGCCGGGCGCCTTGTGGAGGCGGGGGCGAAGGTGGTTGTTTTGAAGATGGGGGAAAAGGGCTGCTATGTGGCGAGCGAGCAGGAGAACTTCTACCTTCCTCCCTTTGAGGTGGAGATGGTGGACAGCACCGGAGCGGGGGATGCTTTCGTGGCCGGGTTTGTGACCGGGCTGGTCAAGGGGTTGGACTTGCGAGGGTGCGCCGAGATGGGGAATGCCGTGGGGGCGCTCTGTGTGACCAGGGTGGGAACAACGGAAGGCCTGCCCACGTTGGACGAGGTGGAGTCTTTGATCGGCCGGTCGCTTCAGGGGCGCAACGGTCCCGGATCTGGTTGACACCAGAAGGTGTGAAGCGTGAGGCCTGAGGATCTAAGCTACGGAATAGCGTTCTTGGTGGGGTTGGGCTGTTTCTTCTCTCCCTGTATTTTGCCCTTGATCCCGGCTTATCTGTCGTTTCTGAGCGGGATCTCGACAGCACAGGTCAAAGAGGGGGGAATGAGTTCCAAGAAGCGCTGGGTGACTTTCTCGCATGGGGTCATGTTTGTGCTGGGGTTTTCGGTGGTGTTCGTCGTGCTGCTTGGCGGTGCCGGACAGGCGTTGAAGGGCGTCTTGCTTGAGCATAAGGTGCTGGCGGCAAGAATCGGCGGGGGCATAGTGGCGCTGTTCGGCATCTACCTCACGGGCCTGTTCAAGCTGGGTTTCTTGGAGAGAGAGTGGCGGTTCCATCTGACGAACAAGCCAATGGGTTACCTGGGGTCCGCTTTGGTTGGGGTGGTTTTTGCGTTCGGATGGACTCCTTGCCTGGGACCCGGCCTGGGTGCGATTCTGACGTTCTCGGCCAGCAGCCCGCACGGTTCCGCCATGGCGATGATGGGGTTCTTTGCGCTAGGGCTGGCGGTGCCATTCCTGCTGGCAGCTATAGCAGGAGAGACCTTCTTCCGCTATTTCGGGGCCCTGAAGAGACATACGAGGACGATTTCGATAGTCGCTGGCCTGATTCTGGTGGCCGTGGGCATAAGCATGATGGCGGGCTGGTTCAATAGGCTGAGCTTCCTTCTTGGTGGATAGGAAGTATGATGGTGAAGGTGGAGCCTTTGCCGGGCTGGCTGTTGACCTGGATTTCCCCTCTGTGCGCATCAACCAATTGCTTAACCAGATAAAGGCCCAGCCCAATGCCCTTGTCGGAGGGGGAGGGGGTTGACCCGGCGTAGTATTTGTTGAAGATTAAGGGCATCTCGGAGTCTGGTATGCCGATGCCCTGGTCCGAGACCGAGAGGGAGAGGGTGCGAGGGGAGTGGCGCTTGGCCTCGACGGTTACTGGCGATTCCGGAGGGCTGTAGCGGATGGCATTAGAGAGGAGGGCGAGGAGGACCTGGAGGAGTTTCTCCGGATCGGCTGCAACCGGGGGCAAATCGGGAGGCACTTGGGAACTGATGTTCCTTTGGGCGCGGGTGATCAGGTCGCTGGCGAGCGCCTTTCGAATAAGGTCATCGAGGGAAACGGGTTGGAGGGAAAGTTTCAGGCCGGCCTCGACTTCGGTAAGGCGCCCCATGCTGTCAACCAGTTGGAGGAGGCCATCGCACTCCTGGCTGATGAGGCGGAGGAGGGAGGTTGTCTCGGCGGGTGTCTTGGCGCCTGAAAGGAGGGCGTCTGCGGTCTGTTTTATCGCGGATAATGGCGTGAGTAGGGCTTTGGAGGCGAACAGCCGGAGATCGTCGCCAACTTGTTCTAGCGTTCTCATGCTGGTGAAGTCGGAGAAAGCGATGAGGGTTCGGCGGTTAGGGAACTGGTAGAACCTGGCTTGAAGGTGGCGCCGATTGGGCGGGGTGCCGAAGCCTAACTCGACGGAGTGCGGGCCTTCAGGTTGGGCAGCCAGTGCGGCGGCGAAGGCGGCATCGGGGATGAGTGACTTGAGGCTGGGGAGGGCATCCCCGCGAAGTTGAAGCAGTTCCCTGGCGGCGGGATTGGCTCTGAGCAGATGCCCGTTAGAATCCACCAGGATGATCCCGTCCATAGTTATCTGTTCCAGAGAGGCCGACCACTCTGTTTCCTTGGCCAAGTCGTCAGCAACCTCGGCTTGAGCGGGGGCAGCCAGTTGGGATCGCGCTTCCTCGAGGAGACGGGCGTTATTGACGGCAAGTGCGGCGTGGTCGGCGAAAGCGGAGATGAGAGTGAGTTTCTCGGTTTCGCCACCCTCGGGAGGGTTGAGAACCTCTATCACGCCGATGCTCTCATCGCGGACGTTGAGGGGGGCAGCGAGGACGGAGTGAACTTCCAGGCCGACCAGATGGCCCACGGTCGCGTCGAAGCGGGGGTCTTCGGGGGCGTTTCGCACATAGACGGGGCTCCTTTCCTTGACCACCCAGCCGGCGATGCCCCGGCCCGGCGGGAGGTTATACCTTTCCACCAGGAGACCTCTGTCGCCCAGGGCAGCCTCGAAGAACAACTGGCCGGACTGCTTGTCCACCAGCAGGATGGAGGCGGCGTTGCCGCCCAAGACGCTCACAGCTGCATTGAGGATCTCCACCAGAACGGTGCGGAGGTCGAGGCTGGAGGCCACCTTGGTTGCCACCTCCACAAGGGAGGAGAGTTGGCGATCCTTCTCGGCCAGGGTTTCGATCAGGCGGGCGTTCTCGATGACGAGGGCGGCCTGGTTGGCGAGGGCGGAGAGGAGGTCTATTTCGGAATCGAGGAAAAGGGGAGATTCCCTCCGGTTAAAGACCTGAATCACGCCTACGGTCTTATCCTGAGCCAACATTGGGATGCAGGCCAGGCTGCGCAGCGTTCTGCCCTCGAGGCCGTCAATTCCGGGGGAAAAACGATGGTCATTGGTCGGGAAAGCCATGGCCAGGGGCTCTTCTTGCTTGGCGACCCAATGGGCGATGCTGTCGGGGGCGATCATTCCCGGGGCGAGCGAGTTTACGGCGTTGGCTCTGTCTCCGGCTTTAGCGGCGGTGGTGAAGGTGGCGGATTCGGCGTCAAAAAGGAGAATGGCTGCTGCCTCAGCATCCACGATGGTGGGAATAAGGTTGGTGATGTATTGACAAGCATCATTTATGGGGATCTGGCGGCCAAGGAGGTGGGATAGGTCCTCAAGGACGGCGATACGAAGGGTGAGCGCGAGGAGTTCGGACTCTGCGCGGCCCGGTTGATGCCGGTCATGGGTATAAGTCAATCTCTCTCCTCCCCACTGCGGCATGGAGTAAGACCTGGGGGATGCGCCGCGCACAGCAATCGAATGATTCTAGGGGACCGCACAATCCGATCCCCGGCTGCTAGCGTATTCACCACTGCTAACCAACTCAACACTGTGGGCCTGTTGATAGTTCGGAGTTTCGTCACGATTTTGCCTCACAACCGCCCTGGAGCGTGGCTGTGAAGGGATGGCTATCTCGGCCGTGGATGGTGTCCACGGCGTGAGCCAGGGTTTGTTTGACGGCTTCGAAGCACTCCGTGACAGCCTTGGGGCTGCCGGGGAGGTTAATTATCAAAGAGGAGCCCCTTACCCCGGCCGCTGCCCTGGAGAGGATGGCTTGAGGAGCAAGGGGGAAGGTGAGGGAGCGCATGGCCTCGGGGATTCCGGGGACGGGACGTTCGATGACGGCTTGGGTGGCTTCGGGGGTGAAATCCCTCGGACCCAGGCCGGTTCCTCCGGTGGTGAGGACCAGGTCAGCATGAAGTTCGTCGCAGGCGTGGAGAAGCCAGAGGCGGATCTTCTCCTCATCGTCGGGCAGCAGGCAGGTTTCGGCGACTTGCCAGCCGCATTCTTCAGCCAGGGCTTTAAGGGTGGGGGTGGAGGTGTCCTCCTGAGTTCCGGCGAAGGAGCGAGTGCTTGCACAAAGGATGGCGACTTTCACCCGCCGCGGCGGGTGGGGTTTCGAAGAGTCAGCGGGTGATGGGTTGCCGATGCTGCCAGCCACTTTGACTGCATCGCCGGCAGACACCTTTCCACCCCTGACGACGACGGCGAAGATGCCTTCCCTGGGCATGACACAGTCGCCTACCGCGCGGTAGATCTGGCAGGGCGAGTCGCATTTCTTGCCGATTTGGGTGATTTCGACCAGGGCCGTTCTGCCGATGCGGAGCCGAGTGCCGAGGGGAAGCGCCGGCAGGTCGAGGCGGGAGGTCGTGATGTTCTCTGCGAAGTCACCGGGCCCAACCCTGAGGCCTTTAGACCGCATCTTCTCAATGCTTTCCTCGGCCAGCAGGCTTACCTGGCGGATGCCGGGTCCGGCGTGGGCGTCGCCCAGGATTCCCCAGTTCTTCCTCAGGATGATCTCGGGAACGGGTGATTTCTTGCTGCCTTTCTTCTTGCTGAGGGCGACGGCGACGACGTGAGGCAGGAGCGATGAGGGGTCAGGGAGGAGGGAATGGGGTCCAGAGATGGAAGGCCTGGGACTGGCCATCTTGGCTTACGCCTCCTGGCTGGTGGCTTGGCCGGTGGTGGCGGCCGCCCGGAAGACGCCGGACTTGCCGCCGGATTTGTATAGGAGGCGAACGTCGGAAATGGTGATATTCTGGCCCAGGGTTTTGCACATGTCGTAGAGGGTGAGGGCGGCGACGGAGACCGCGGTGAGGGCTTCCATCTCTACACCGGTCTTTCCCACGCTCCTGACGCGGGAAGAAATATCAACCTGGCAGATCTCGGGGCGCAGTTCGAGGTCAATCTCGACGGCGGTGAGAGGAAGGGGATGGCAGAGGGGGAGGATGATGGAGGTATTCTTGGCGGCCATGATGCCGGCTATCCTGGCGACCTCGAGCGGATTTCCCTTGGGAAGGGAGGAGTCGGCGATGGCCTTGGCCATCTCAGCGGTGATGCGGACTTTGGCGGCAGCCCTTGCCTCTCGAACGGTATCGGCTTTATCGGTAACATCCACCATCCTGGTGGCAGGAGTTGGACGGTTGCTGCGCTTTTTGGGCGGGGATTTTGGGCGAGCCATACGGCAATTCTATAGCATGGGCAAGCAAGTTTCAAGGAGGAAATGGAGGGGAAAGCAAGGAGCCCCACCCGAGGGTGGGGCTCCAGGTTGACGATGCCTCGAGGGAACTCGAGGCGAGTTGCTGAGACGATTATCAGAACTTGATGTCGGTCCGGGCGTAAACGAGTGAGGTGTCGTCGGCAGTGCCGAAGAATGCTGCATCGGCCATGGCGTAGCCGAAGTCCACGTTCACACCCTCGGCCAGGGGGCGCGTATAGGAGACGGCTAAGAGGGTCTTCATGTCGGCGGCTCCGGTGTCGGCTGTGCCGTTGACATAGCGATAGTTCAACGGGCCGATGTTGCCGGTGGCGGCCAAGACCTTCTGGTTGGGGGCGGCGAAGAGGGTTGACCCGTGGTCGGGATTGATGATCCAGCGTTCCCATGGGATGCCCTCGTAGGCTTCAACGTAGGGACCGTAGAGGGAGTTGGAGACCCCAAAGCCCAACTCGGTGACCGAGTAGGAGGCGTTCAGGGAGAGACCGCCGCCAGGCTTGCCGAGGATAGGCGCCGAGACGATCAAGGCGGTCGGCTTGCCGATGTCGACACCGGCGACGTTCTTGATCTGGGTGGCAAGGCCGCCCATGATCTCGAGGCCGAGGAGTTTGCCCTTGGCACCGACGCTCCAGGCTGACTCTCTGCCGGCCCCGCTGATGAGCCAGGTGCCCACCACGTCTAGGCCCATTAACTTCTTGCTTACCTGAGCGGCGCCACGCATGTCGGTTGTCGCAGGTGGAACTGCCCCTTGCAGGACGACAAATCTGGGGTTCAGACCGAGCAGACTGTTCTCCAGCAGGAAGCCGACGCGGGAGGCCCTGTCGGTGTTCATGATCAGCGGGCACATCGCAACGAACTGCCTGCCCACGGTGGCCTTGGTCCCGAGGAAATTGGTGTTGACGGTGAGGGTGGCCTCATCCAGCCGCTGGAAGCCGTTGTCGTCACGATAGACGAACTTGGCGGCAACGTCAGGATTGACCTGTTTTTCGAGGGTGATGAAGGATCTCAGCCGGGTGAAGGCATTTTCCTTCTTTATGTCGATTCCGCTTGAGCCAGCGGTGCTGACGATGCGGCCGGACCAGCCGGGGTTCTTCTCGAGTTGTTCGACTCTCTTTTCGAGTTCAGTGATCCAGTCCTCGGCGTCGCTGACTTTGCTGGTCAGGTCATCAATCTCGGGGAGGACTTGAGCCAGGACGTCATCGGTGATCCGGGCGCTGGCTTCCTCGAGGGCGTCGGAGACGATCTTCTCGACGTCGGCCTTGCTGAGGCCGGGCTGGATCGCCGCGATTTGTCCCTCGAGCTCGGCCTTCAGGGTGTCCAACATCCCTTGCAGCCTATCCCACTGCTCCTGACTCATCGGCTGTCCTGCAACTCCCTGAGGGCCTTGCGGTCCCATTGGGCCTTGGGCTCCGGCAGTTCCGGGAGGTCCCTGAGGACCCACGGGGCCTTGTGGTCCTACCCCGGTCGCTGCCTTGAGGGGATTGGCGGAATTCTGAAGGGCCTTGACGACGCGGTAGATGAGGGTTGCAACGTCATACCTGGTGGCAGTCCGGTCACCGTGGAACATGCCATCCGGAAAACCGGTGATTATGCCAACGTCAGAGAGGTAGTCAACGCCCTCCGAGTACCAGGCGCCTTCGCGCACATCTGGGAACTTCTTTGCCTGAGCGGATGGAGCGAACGCCAGGAGGGCGATCACTCCGAGCATCAATACTATGCTCAACTTTCGCATGTTTTGCTTTACACCTCCTATAGGTGTTTTGAGATCGGTCAGGCTTCCCTTGGCAGCAGGTGGTGCTCGGGGGTAGTGTTCCTAGTTTCCTGCTCCCCAACACAGCCCACTGTTGCGATCAGCCTGCGTGGCGTCAGCGCGCGCTTATTCTTCTGTCCTCCCTTCGGCGCTTGGATTGCCGACGGAACAAATTATACTCTTCCTACGCTAATAATGACAAGTCAAGAGCGAAAAAGTTTCAGGTTAGGCTATCCTCGTGGGAAAACTGAGGGAGGCTCGAAAAGGTTCGAAACCCCCTGGAACGGGCGAATCCCCGGGATATGGCCAGCGCCAGACGGCCTTGTCGGCCCGGAATTCATTTCGAATGCCCCATTGAGGAGGAGAGGACACACTGGAGAACATCTGTGTGGGGGGGGGCCTCGTCAATCTCTGCCCGCCGCAGGCGGGTAGCAGGGACTCTCTACTTGCTGCCCTTGAAATGACTTCTAGGTGAATTTGCCCCTGGCAGGGATGGGCCAGAGGGCTTCGAGGAGGCCGGAGCGGAGGACGAAATATTGATCGTGGAGGTTCACGGTGGTGCAGCAGTGGGAGGGGAGAAGTTCTATTTTCTGGCCGGGCTGAAGGTCCGGCGACCCCTCCTGAAGGAACAGGTTGCAGTGTTCCTCCGCCAGGCTCAACACCCGGACGGCGGGGAGACGGTGGGGCTGGGGAAGGTCAAAATCTTCGGATATGGCCTTGCGGCCGCAATCCGTTACGGCGCGATCCTTCGTCGGGCGGCTGATGACGGTGGTGAGGACTGTCAGGGAAGGCTCGAATTCGGGGCGGATTTTCAGGTAAGTGGAGTCCATGAAGATATAGGAGCCGGCCTGAACCTCGGTCACGCCGGGATAAGTGCCGGTGACGTCGTAGGTACCGGTGCCTCCGGCGCTCACGACTTCGACGGGCAGGTGATTCTGTCGGAGGAGTTGGGCGCTCTCGGTAAGGAGGGCCATGGCTTTGCGGGCTCCCTCCATGCGCTTTTCCGCATCCGCCACGAATACGAGGTGTCCCTCGTAGCCCATCAGACCGAGGAGGAGCAGGCTTTCTTTTCGGGCGACGTGTTTAGCCAGGGAGAGGGCGGGCTCTCCGGGGGGGACGCCGCAGCGGCCCATTCCCACGTCCACCTCGACCAGGATGGCGATTTGCACTCCTGCCTTTTCGGCGGCGGTGGCGAGTTCGTCAACGTTCCTGGCGTCGTCAACGGCTACGGTTACTTTTGTTCGCTTGGCGAGGGAGGCCAGGCGGGCGGTTTTCTCGGGGCCGACGATTTGGTTGGCGATGAGGATGTCCTCGATGGCCGCCTGGGCGAGAACCTCGGCCTCGCTCAATTTCGCGCAGGTGACGCCGATGGCTCCGGCCGCTATCTGTCGGCGGGCGATTTCGGGGCACTTGTGAGTTTTTGCGTGGGGCCGGAGTTTGGCGGGGATGCGTTGGAAGAAGTCGGCCATCCTGGCCACGTTTCTTTCAAATGCGTCCAGGTCTATGAGCAAGGCGGGGGTATCTATGCTGGATTTCGGCCTTGGTGGCTCGAACCCGCTGGCTGGGGCGGGAGAGGAAGGATCAGCCGTGGCCCTGTGCGGAGAGCGTTTGGCGCTAGACCCTTGAGGATTCAAAGCGATGATGCTCCTTGTGAAGCAGCCAGGGCCTGGGGCCGCTCACTGAAGCGGCAGCCGCAGTAGGTCTGACGATAGAGGCCGTGTTGCTTGCTCAGTTGAAGGCTTGACTTGAAGCCGTCCTTCTTCTTGAAGTCGGCCGCATGGAAGTTCAGGCCGAGGCTGGCGGCTATCTCCTGGCCAATGGTGTTTATGGCCTGGGCGTTTTTATGGGGGCTGATGGAAAGGGTCGAGGCAAACCAGGGCAAGCCCGCCCCGGCGGCGTGACGAGCCGTGTTATCGAGGCGGAGCCGGTAGCAGATGAGGCAGCGGGGGCCTCCTTCAGGCTCAAGTTCATGGCCGGTTACCGCTTTGAGCCAGGATTCGGGGTCGTAGCAGGGAATCGTCAAAGGGATGGTGAGTCGAGCGGCCAGGCGCTGCATTTCGGCGAGGCGCCGTTCATGCTCCTCGGTAGGTTGGATATTCGGGTTATAGAAGTAGCAGGCCAGGTCAAAGGAGGGGCGCAGAATGGTTATGACGTGGGTGGAGCAGGGCGCACAACAGCAGTGCAGGAGCAGCCTGGGGAGGGTGGTGCGGCCCTCTGGGGGGATGGGCATTTTCGGCAGCATTGGAGGGCTAGGACCGGTGCTCAGTGAAACTGGCCAGCGCCTTACGAATTCCCTGTTCGAGGGTCAACTTGGGGCTCCATCCCAATGCGGAGCGAGCGTTCCGGATGTCAAGATAGATGGTTCTGATCTCGCCCTCCCTGGCAGGCTGATAGACGGGACGGAATTCCTGCCCCGAGGCTTGAGCCATCTTCTTCAGCAAGAGATTGATGGAAGTGCCCGAGCCGCTGGCTATGTTGACGGCGAGGGCGGTCGGGGGAGGGACCTTCAAGGCAGCCAGGTTGGCGGCCACCACGTCCTCTACGTAGAGGAAGTCGCGGACTTGTTCGCCATCCCCGTAGATGATGGTGGGCTTGCCTTCGAGAAGTCTGAGGGCGAATATGGCTACCACTCCGGCCTCGCCGAAGGGGTCCTGGCGGGGGCCGTAGATGTTGCCGTAGCGCAAGCAGATGTAGTTCAGCCCGTGGGCTTTGTTGTAGAAGCGGAGGTAATGCTCTACGGCCAGTTTTGACGTTCCGTAGGGAGAGAGGGGGCGCTCGGGATGGTCTTCGCCCACCGGCAGGGTGGTGGGTTCTCCGTAGACGGTGCCGCCGCTAGAGGCGAAGATGAACCTCTCCACGCCGTATTTGACACAGTTCTGAAGGAGGTTGAGGCTGCCGAGGATGTTGACCTGGGCATCGAAGAGGGGCTGCTCGACTGACTTCTTGACGTCCTTCTGGGCGGCGTGATGGTTTACCAGGTGGGGCTGGTGGTCGCGGAAGACCTTCTCGATTTCGGGGTCGGTGATGTCCATGTTGTAGAAGGTGGCCTTGGGGTTGACGAACTCGGCCCTGCCGCTGGAGAGGTTATCAACTATCACAACTTCGTGTCCCTCACCGATGAGGGCATCGGTGAGGTGAGAGGCGATAAACCCGGCGCCCCCAGTGACCAGGATTCTCAAGGTCTGCCCACCTTTCTGAGGATTAGCAATCCCGCTCCTGCCTGGAAAAGTCGGGGAGGATTCAGTATCCTCCCCTGCCTTTCAAGAGGACGAATAGGGTTTTGAAGAGAATCTTCGAATCGAGCGAAGGGGAGAGATTCTCAACGTAGAAAAGGTCATATTCCACTCGCTCTTCGAGAGGGGAGTGGTAAGGGCAGTTCACCTGCCACCATCCGGTGATCCCCGGCTTAACCTCCAACCGCCGAGCGTAGTCGGGAGAGTTCCTGGAGAACTCCTCGACAAAGGATGGCCTCTCCGGCCGCGGTCCCACCAGGCTCATCTCACCCTTGAGGACGTTGAAGAGTTGGGGAAGTTCATCTATCCTGCTCTTGCGCAGGAATCCGCCTGTTCCGGTAACTCTCGGGTCATCCTTTGCGGCGAAAACCGCCCCGGATTGCTTTTCGGCGTCCGGGATCATGGTGCGGAACTTATACATTGTAAAGGGTTTACCGGCCAGGCCGACCCTCTCCTGAGCGTAAAACACGGGCCCCCGTGGTTTCTCCAACTTGATAAGGACGGCGGTCACCAGTAGGGGAAACAGGAAGAGCAGGAGCGCAGCAAAGGAAACGACGACATCAAGAAGGCGTTTCAGATACTTGTACACGATAGGTCGTCAAAACTTGGCGCTGGCCTCTATGATCTCTCGATTCTCCAGAAACCAGGCGATGGTTCGCTTGATGCCGTCCTTGATCTGCGTTTTCGGCTGGTAGCCAAGCACGGAAGCGGCTTTCTCGATTGAAGCCCTTCTTCTGGTGGATTTGTCCCAATTCCTCTTGGGGCGGAATTCGATGCCGCCCTTGTTGCCAACGCTCTCGTTGATGGCGTTGGCTATGGTGAGGACGGAGGTCTCGGTTTCCGAGGCCAGGTTAAAGGCCTTTCCGACGGCGGCTGGGGTGACAGCCGCCCGCAGGGTTCCAGCAACTATGTCGTCCACAAAGGTGAAATCCCTGGTTTCCTCACCGGTTCCGGTGATGGGCAACGGCTTTCCCTGGAGGGCCAGGTAGATGAAGTTAGGAATGACGTTCCTGTACCTGCCGGGCACCTCTCCGGGGCCATAAACGTTGAAGAAACGGGCCCTGACGGTGGCCAGGCCGTAGAGATTGTTGAAGAAGTTGCAGTAGAGCTCCCCCAGCAACTTGGTTATCTGGTAAGGCGTGTCCAGGTCAATGCAAACGAAATCCTCTTTGAAGGGAAGGGGGGCATGGCTGCCATAGACCGAGCAGCCGGAGGAGGCGAAGAGGAACTTCTCCACTCGAGTTTCATGCGCATGCTGAAGGAGCTTAAGGGTGCCCAGGCCGTTCACCAGCAAATCCTTCTCAGGGTGGTCAACGGAGTTCTGGTTGGCAAATAAGGCTGCCAAGTGGAAGACGTATTGCGGGTTGTGGGAGAAGACGTCCTTCAAGGTCTCTTCGTCGAGTATACTGCCCTCGATGAAGTGGACGTTGGGGTGATCAGGAACGTTCCATCGGTAGGAGGAAGAGAGGTCGTCGAGGACGAATACGCTCTCGGCCTCCGCTTCGATCAATGCCCTGGTGAGGTTACTTCCGATGCAGCCGGCGCCACCGGTAACGAGGACGGTTTTCCCCTTATACTCGCTGATATGCTCGTGCAACTAATGGCCTCCTGGGAGTGAATTCAGGGGCCCTCTTCGTGTTTCACGCCGGTGGGCGACAACCTGGAGGACCTCTCAAACCCACCAGCCTTCTGGAAGAGGGCTTCGTATTGCCTGGCACAGGCTTGCTTGGAGAAATTCTGCTCCGCGTAGTGCCTGCCGTTGCTGCCGAGTTGCTCCCTCAATGCGGGGTTTTTGTACAGATCCAGGATGGCCTGCGCCAAGGCTTGGGGATTCCCAGGCTCTACGCAGTAGCCGCATTCGGCCGCCTCGACGATCTTCGGGGCGTCGCCACTGAGGGGCAGGCTGGCTACGGCCGGCCTGCCACTGGCCATGATGCTTAGAAGCTTGGAAGGGACGACAGGCGTGCTGACTTCCTTTATCAGGGCGACGAGGCCCACATCGGAGGCATTGAGCACCGCAGGGTATTCTGTCCGTGGCTGCAGAGGGAGGAACTTCACATTGGTCAACCCCAGTCTCCGCGCCTTTTTCTCCATGGCCTCTCTCTGGACGCCGTCTCCCACCAGGAGGAAGAGGATCTGCTGATGAGGCATCAGAATATGCGCAGCCTCTATGATGGTATCAATGTCCTGGACGAAGCCCATGGTGCCCGCGAAGGAAACGATGAACTTGCCATTGAGTTTGTTCTCGCGGTGGAAACTGTTGTGCTTGTCGCGGGGAGTGATAAAATCGGTATCAACCCAGTTGTGGACGACGACGATCTTATCCGCCGGCACCCCCTTGGCGAGGAGATGTTGCCTGTTGCCATCGGAGTGCACGGTAACGTAGCGAGCCTTGCGGTATATGAACTTCTCCATTCGCTGGAAGAAGCGTATGAGAGTGCGGCTCTTAAGTATCCCCGCGTCAATGGCATATTGTGGGAAGATGTCCTGGACGTTGAATATGAAAGGCGTCCTCTTGACCGTGCCGAGCAGCCAGGCGGAGAGGCCGATGGTCAGGGGAGGGGAGTAAACGAGGGTTACGTGATGCCTTCGCACGACAAGGCCCCCGAGGAAGAGCATCAAGCCCACGAGCAGATGTTCCAGGCCGCGCACCATCGGAATTCCCCTCGGAAGAGAGGGAATCAGCAACCGCACAACTTCAATCCCGTTCATCTGCTCGCGAAAGAAGAGTTTGCCTCTGTATTTCTCAGGCAATTCCTTGACGTTGTATCTGGGGAAGCCGGTGACCACGGTAACTTTGTCGCCCAGCCCGACGAGAGTTTCCGCCAGTTCATAGAAGAGATGGCTGGCAGCTCCTATCTCGGGAGGGAAGTAGTTGGTTAGGATAAGGGTTTTCACGGGCGCTATCTCCCGGCCTATTGATCCCTTGATCGGTCAGACCCCGAAGCCTGCCAGGCTTGGATCGAGACGAACCGGAACTCCCTTACGGAGGGATTCGACAGCGCAAAAAGTGGCCAGGGTGGTGAAGACGTATTCGTCAAACCCTACCGGCAGGGGCCTGCCCTCCCGCAGTGCCGTGAAGAAGGCTCCGAGCTCGGCCTGATGCCCTCTGTCAACGTTGGACTTGCTCATCTTCTTTCGCCTACCCGCTCTAGTAAAGACCAGGGACTTGAAGTTGTCAATCACACAGACGGAGTTACCGGCGAAAAGCTCCACCCTCTCCCTGGGATAGGCCTTATCGCCATTGGCCGCGTAGACGATGGAGCCCACCGAGCCGTCCGCCATCTTCATTGTGATGACGACGTTATCCTCGCTCTGATAGGCCCCCAGATTCCCCGAAAGCGCCTCAGCATATACGCTGGCAGGCAGGGAATCGGTCAGATATTGTATCAAATCCACGAAATGGCAAACCTCTCCGATTATCCGACCCCCGCCTTCAGCGGGGTCCTGTATCCAGGAGTCCTTGGGGACGAATCCTGCGTTGACCCTGCAATTAACCACCGTCGGCCCCGAACTTGGGCCTAGCCAGCGTTTGGCCTGGAGGCTGAAGGGGGAGAAACGCCTGTTGAAGCCGACCATCAACCTCCCCGGGCATTCCTTCCGGGCCTTGACTATGGCAGCCAGTCCGGCGAGATCCAGGGCCAGCGGTTTTTCCACGAAGACGTCCTTTCCGGCTTCCAGCGCCTCCGTCACCAACTTCGCGTGCAGGTCGTGGCGGGTGGCAATGACGACGGCGTCCACGCTGGCGTCAGCGAGTATCTCGCGGTAGTCCGAGGTGCAGTATTCGAAGCCGAACTTGTCAGCCACGTGGCGTCCGCTGGCGCCGGTGGCGGTGGCCACCCCTCTCAGGGCGACCCCGGCCGTTTTTCGTATGATTGGCAGGAGGGTGGCATTGGCAAAGAGGCCGGCGCCGATGAACCCGAGGCCCGTTTGTTTCCTTCCGGGTTGCACCTGTTCCCTGACGCGAATTCTGCGCGACGGCGGCTCAGAGGTCACGGGATAGTCCAGCACCACACCCATGTGTCTCTCCGTGGTCTGGCCCGTGATGAGGCCGTAGGCCCTTTCGGCTTCTTCGATCTTGAACCTGTGGCTGATGAGGGGCTGGACTTTCACCCTGCCGGTTGCGACCAGGTTCAGGAACTCCTCCATGTTGCGCCTTTCCGTCCATCGCACGTATTGCAGGGGATAGTCCAGGCCCTGTATCTCGTAGGCGAGGTCGTAGGAACCGGGTCCGGAGGCCCGGGGGACGATGAGGCTTATTTCCTTCTCGTAAAATGGTCTTCGGGGCAATTCCAACTTGACCAGGCCGGGAACGACCACCTTGCCGCCGGCCCGAACCAGTTCCGCCGCAAGTTCCAGCGGCGCGCTGCTCTCGGTGCTGGCGAAGATGAGCGCGGCATCGGCGCCGATGCCTCCGGAGAAGCCCATGACTCTCTGCACGATGTCGCCCTCGTCGGTCGTGCAGCCGGCGTCCGCCCCCAGTTCCAGGGCCAAATCCAGCCTTGCCTTGTCAATGTCAATGGCAAAGGTGTTGCATCCGGCCGCCTTTGCCAACTGACTTGCCAACTGGCCCAGGAGGCCCAGGCCGATGATGACCACGCTCTCGCCGAGGTTCAGGCCGGCGGCCCTCACGCCGTGCAGGGCAATGGCGCCGATCATGACGAAGCAGGCTGCCTCGAAATCAACGTCGTCGGGGATCTTGACGCAGAGGTTCTGAGGGACGGAGACGACCTCGGCGTGGGAGGCGAAGGCGTGGCCGGCGCAGGCGACCCGGTCGCCTATCTGGAAGCCTTCGACGCCTGCTCCCACTTCAATCACCTCGCCCGCGCAACTGTAGCCGAGGGGGACCGGGGAATCGAGCCTGTTCATTGCCTGGCGATACGTCTCCAGCAGCCCTTCGGTCTTGACCATTGCCATGACCTGCCTCACCAGGTCCGGCCTTGCCCGAGCTTTTCCCAGCAGGCTTTTCCTGGCCAGTTCTATCATCTGTCTCTCGGTGCCGACGGAGATGGCAGAGGCTACGTTGCTGACCAAAAGGCCTCCTGGGCCAACGCCGGGGGCGGGAACCTCCGTCAACTTCAATTCGCCGGTCTTGTAGTTCTGGACGACCTGCTTCAATTACTGACCTTTCCTTCCAGCCCTACGCAATTTCCAAGCAGCACCGCCCGGAGCGGCTTAACCAACTTTCCTGGCCACTACCAGGACATAGGAGCACAAATCCTTCAGTTGAAGCCCTCGGACGGCCATTTCATAAGCGGCGCTTAGGAGGAAGAGCGGAACCAAGAAGTCGAAGTAGGGCGACTGGAAATAGCCGGTCTCCATCTCAACTATGTCAAAGCCGTGTCGCTGAAGGATCCTCTGGAACCTTGAAGGGGTGCACTCGTTGTAGAAGGCTGGAAAGCCACAGATGCTCTCGGTGCGGGGATGAAACGTGAATAGCAGTCTTCGGGCGATGGGGTCGGGCAAAAGGCGCCTGATTACTGCGAAGGGGGCATATCTGGCGGGGAAAAGGTGGATGAAGAACCCGCCTTCCTTCAGCGCACGTTTGGAGGCAGCAACAAACCCCTCAACGTCGTTCAGATGTTCAAGCACCGATCTGGAGACGATAAGGTCTACGGATTCGTCCGCCAGGGGCAGCCCGCCCGTGATGTCCGCAACATGTTTCTCATCGAGATCCTGGTTTTCCTGCATTTCCTTTGCGGACATGTCCACGCCTACGATCTTCGTGCGTTGTTCCGGCCGCCTATACTGAGCAAAGGGGCAGGTCTTGCCGGCTCCGACGTCAACGACAACCTGGTCAGGTCGGCAGTTCATATACCGTCCAACCACTTTGCCGTACAGGTCGAATATCTGTAACTTTGCCTGGGGCAAAAACGGAGTTATCGCTGCGCAAAGCCTCCTGTTCATTTCTATGAATCTGCCAAGCATGGCCCTCCCTGCTTCATCGTTTGGCGCTTACTCCGTCCTCTATTGCAGATGAGGTCGTTGCTGCACGATTTCGTCGAAGAGAGATAGGAAACACTTGGCAACCTGGCGCTCACGAAGGCTTGGCCTCTCGCAACCTCCGGACGACCATCGCCATGGTGGAAACGACTCGTTTTCCGTCCTCGCCGGAGGACGGGAACTCCGCTCCGTTCGTAAGGTGCTCCAGAAACTTGGAGGTGCCGATGTAGTGAGGGTTCAAAGCCTCGGAGAAGGGGAGCCGGGCGACGTTCCGCAGCAGGCCGGTTCCCTGTTGGAACGTATTGCTCAGTACCGACCTGCCAATCTCGCTCGCGGTGGGCAGGGCGCCCTTGCGGCCGTATTTCACCAATATCCTGCCCTCAAGATCGAGGCAGAGGAGAGCGTCGGTGCCGATTATGTCCACCAGCATTGCCGTGTTCCTGCTGGCATATACTAAGGCGATGGAACTGAAACCGTTCTTCGCTATCAAGTCAAACCTTATGTCTTCACCGATCGACCAGGGATAGTCCGGGAGGACCTTCCTGTATCTTAGCTGGACGTCATTGACTTCCTGGAGGCAGGCCAGGGACAGATAAACGGCGTGCGGACCGGTCTCGCCAAGCACTCCTCCCGGCAATTTATGTGCCCAGTGATCCTTATGCGAGGTCATGTAGTCGGTATTGGTGACGAGCATGATCCTCATGCCAACGAATTCGCCGATTTCACCCCGCGACATAATCTCCCTGGCCTGCATGAAGGCAGGGTTGAAAAGTTGGTTGTGCATCACACCAACTTTCCTGCTGTGTTTCTTGGCAGCCTGATTTATCGCGTCGCACTCCTCGATGGTCAGGGCCATGGGCTTCTCGAGCAGCACGTGTGCTCCTCCTTCCATGGCTTGCACGGCGAGGCTGGCGTGAGTTGCTGGCGGGGTACAGATAATCGCCAGGTCTGGCTTCTGCTGGGAAAGCATCTGCTCGAGATCCGTATACGCGTGGGCGATGGAGAACTTGCGGGCGGCGCCCTCGAGTTTCTCGCGGTCGAGTTCGCACAGCCCGACCACCCTTGCCGTCTGCTTCAACTTGCTTAGTATTGGGAGATACTTCTGTGTGGCTATCAGCCCACAGCCAACGATTGATACGGCTAGCATTCCGCTGTCTCCTCTGTTGAACTGCTGCTTCGGTATTGGTTTAGCACCTAAACCAAGGAGCTGTCAACGCCCAGGCCCTTCCAGTATCTTTTGGTATAGACTCCTGAATCCGGCCGCACCGGCCTGCACAGAGTAATTGCTTCTTACCCTCGTCTTGTTTCTGTGGCCCATCGAGCTTCTCAACTTTTCATCGAGGAGCAGAGTTCGGAGCCTATCGGCGAGGGAAGCGACCTCACCGGTCTTGCAGTTCCGGATGACCTGTCTCATAACCCTTCATCCCTTCTCGGATAAGTTGAACTACCCCTGAGGTTTCCTCGCCCTGAGGAAAAGCGTAGGGGCGAGATATCTCAGCGGGGACGACCTGCTGGTCCTGTCCAGCCAGCGGACGGCGGCGGCCAGTGGACCTATGCCTATTGAGGGTGGGAAGTGAACCTGTCCCAGAACCTGCTCCATGCACAGCCCAGATTCCCGATAGTCCGCCTTTAGAGTCGGCAAGTTATACCAGTGCGTGAAAACCCCCGCTCGTAGCGATTTCTTAGATAGGTTCACGAGGAGACCATAGGCAAAGTAGTAACTGAGCAGATTGGGATAGTTGGTGACAAGGAATCCGCTCGGTTTGAGGACTCTTGCGACCTCTCTCAGGCTCGCCCGGTAATTGGGAATGTGACTGAAGACGTTGATGCAAAGGGCGCCGTCAAAGGAACAGTCCCTGAAAGGCAGTTTTGTGGCATCAGCCACCAGCAGGTCGGAGTTGCCCTCCAATTTCTCTTGTTTCAGTTTATCGCCGGCAATGTGCACCATCGAGGCGGAGATGTCGAACCCGACCACTTCGGCGCCCTCGGCGGCCAGCATGGTGGTGAAACGTCCGGTGCCCACTCCTATCTCGAGCACTCGTTTCCCCGCCCAGCCTGGCGACAGTTGGGAGATTATCTCCTTGTGAACCGAATGGAGGTACCTGCCCATGTCGGTTGACCATCTTTTCCGGTCGTATTGAGACGCTTCCCTCTGGTAGAACTCAGCGGGATCGCTACTTCTTGCTGCGGTGTTGTCTGACTTCTTCATATACGCTTTCCACCTGTCTTGCCACTTTCTCGATTGAGAAGCGACTCGAAACGAAGTCGGAGGCATTGGTTTCCAGGCCCTCCTGCGTTTTGGGACTATCGAGCAGGCTGGCGATGGCTCCAGCCAACGCCTCCGCGTCTCCTGGGGGCACTAATATCCCCGTTTTGCCGTCCTGGACGACCTCAGGAATCCCCCCTACGGGGGTGGCAACCACCGGCGTTCCCACTGCCATGGCTTCCAGCAAAGCCAGTGGATAGTCGGATGGGCCGTCCGTGCTCAGAAAAGGGGCTACCAGCACGTCCGCGGCAGCCATCAACTCGGGCATGTTCTCCACGACACCCAGCAGCGTAACGCGCTTTGCCAGCCCGTATCGCTCAATCTGGCCCAAGATCTCTTCCTTCATCTTCTGCTCTCGTGGGCTGTGCTTCACTTCCAGGTCGAGAGTGGCAGCCAGTATTGCAGTGGGAAAACGACGCGAAACAGGCTGCATGGCCCGCAGAAGAACGTCCAACCCTTTTGTCCTGCTAAGATTTCCGACGAAAAGGATGAGAGGCCCATCGGCTCCCAACTTCCTTCTCTCCGCATCCCCGGAACAAGCGCGGCTGAAACGCTCCAAGTCTATCGAAGGGGGTATGACTCTTATCCTGTCTTCCGGGATGCCGATATCCGTCAACGAGGTCGCCACGTTCCTCGAGATTGCGATGATCTTGTCCAACTTTAGCATAAGATACCTGAAAAGTGCCAGGTTCAGCGACGCGCCACCGGATTTCGCCGTGACCTTGAGCGGACAGCCTAACGTCTGCACTACTGGTGCCCCCCATATCCTCCCCGCAGTCAGACTGGCCAGCGCGTAATGGGGATATCCGGAATGACCGTGCACTATGTCGAATTTCATTTGCGACCGCCGCTCGACCATCGCCCAGGTAGCCTTAGCCCAAAACTCCAACCCAAAAGCAATCGAAGTGACAGGTGACTTCACGGGCGTAGGCACCACCGAAACATTCGGAAGTCCCAGCCCCGTAAGATCCAGCGTTTTTCGCCCATACGGGGGGCTGGTGAAAATACTGGCCTGACAGTGATCGCCAAGTCCTTTCAGCAGTCTGATGAGTGAGTTCGACCCTCCTCCCACCAGGGCTCCGCCTTCGGCAGAAAGATGGATCTTGGAAATTAAAAAGCAGACCCGCAACACGTTATTCCCTTTAGTGTCTATCTTACTTCGCCTCCCCTTCCGCTGTATTGGGAGGACCGCCGCCCGCCATCTCGTAGCTCCTTTGCGACGCCTCGGACAGTGCCTCAACTCGGTAGATCCCGGAAAGTCCCAACAAGACGCCCCAAACGAGATCCCGGTAAAAGAAGGAGAAGAAGTTTATTATGACCAACGTTACGAACAGATAGATCAGGGTGCTCTTCACGAACGCCCTTGCCAGGGGATC
>Ga0315274_10003728_pt1 | contig 22655 bp, 17 predicted proteins | sample YL17G02_20_MG_FD_203700 | JGI IMG/M metagenome (GOLD analysis project Ga0315274, IMG submission 203700) | Sediment microbial communities from Yellowstone Lake, YNP, Wyoming, USA - YL17G02_20 | ecosystem: Environmental > Aquatic > Freshwater > Lake > Sediment | place: USA: Wyoming | collected...
ATCTGCTCGCATCGCAATGGGGGCCTTCGCCGCCTTGGGAGCCTTCAGAGCCTTCAGACCCTTGCCCTCCTTGGCGGTCTTGTAGTCTTCATACTCTTCCTGCTGAATCGCAGCCTCTTCCTGCTGAATCGCAGCCTCAAGACTGCCCTCGGCGAAGCGCCCAGCGGCGTACTCCTGGGCCTGAGGCGCTTCCCACGCAGCCCTTTGAGCATCCCTCTCACGCGCTGCGTTATACTGCGCACCAAGGCGCGCCCACGCCGCAGCGTCTTCAGCCGTAGCCCTAGTCTGCGCAGCCCTTTGACGACGATCATCTCTGTACCGCTCTTCTGCTCCAGTGTCTCTGTCCTTTGGCGCTGGCGCTGGCGGCCCAAGCGCCGGCCTTTCAACCGTCCGAGGTAGTGATGGCTGAACCGGAACCTGACGCGGTGGTGCTGGCTGTGGTGGTTGCGTCGCGGGCGCGTTTATCTGGCTGCTGATGAGTGGGGATCTGACCTGCGAACGCGGAGCCGGCAGCGGAACCTTTGGCGGAGGCGTAGTGTCTTTCTGGTTTGCAAGGCGCGCTGGTCCTCTGACAGTCGTGCTCGCCAGTTTTCCGCCCGGCGCCGCCTTCGGCGGAACCTTCGAAGGCGGAGCAGCTTTGCTCCTGAGCTGCGTCCTCTGCCCGATCCCGGTAGCGCATTGCAGGTCAGCCAGGCTGACCTGCGACGTATGCCTGGACACGAGCTGCTCGCCGAGCCCAAGGCCGAGTAGGTCGGACGCTTCAATCTGCGGCATGTGGCTCGAGCTCCTGGTCCGAGTATCACGCACGCTTCGTCAGGGCGTACTGTCGGACAGCTTCTGTATGATCCGACACGGAGCGCTGACGATGAACGAAGAGATCGCATCACCATTCGGCGAACACGTCTGTGACTTCTGCTTGATGCCGAAGCCGTGCTGGGCGTACGACGCCAAGGACGTCAGCGCTGCCGCGGACGTGCTCAACGTCCAGCCTCGCGTCGATGTCATCTACTGTCCGAGCACGAGCGCGTGGGCGGCCTGCGATCGCTGCGCGAAGATCATCGACCGCAGAGACGTGCTCGCGCTGGCGACTGTCTGCACCGTGTCAGCGCGCGACCGCTTCCTCAGCGTGAACATCCCGTTCACAGACGACCTCGATGTGGAAGTTACGCGGCTGTTCAAGATGTACTCCGAGCTTCTCCCGAGCCTGAAGCCACGCCGCCACGCGACGCCCAAGGAGCGCTCCTCCAAGTGTCCTGTCGCGACCATCATGCCGTGTCAGCGCCAGACGCCAGAGAGCAACTGATCGCGCTAGCACGACCTCTTGCGAGGGTTCAGCTCATAGAACACCTCGGAGACATCGACGTCGCCGAGCCTATCATGCAGCTTCTTGATCGCCCTGACCTCGATCTGCCTGACACGCTGACTGGTGATCCTGAAGATCTCACCGACCTCTTCAAGCGTGGACTGGACGCCATCAAGGAGCCCGTATCTGTATTCAAGGACGATGCGTTCCCGATGCATCAACGTCTTGATTACGCTCGCCAGTCGCTGGGCGAAGCCAGGGTCGATCCGTCGTTCGGGCTGAGCGCTGACCTCGGTGCCAGGACTAGACCGCCTGTACTGCTGTTGAACTCCGAGCCTCTGAACCCTGTCGAACGCCCGCTCTGTCCAGCTCACGTTTGGCTCTTCGGCCTCCATGGCCATGACCTCACGCATGATCCGTAGTGGCGCCTCAGCCACAGACGCAGACCTCGCGATCTCGTCGTCCATGGCTCTGTACATCACAGTCGTGTCATGTCCGCCGCGCTCAGCCTCGTAGCGCGCGAGCATCCCAGCCTGGGCGACATCCTCTGGATCGACGCGCGGCTCATACCCACTCTCGCGGACTTGAGCGATCTTCATCTCACCAAGCCTCTTGAAGTGCTCGTGAAGTTCGCTTGGGTCATCTGGAAGCTTCATGGTGCGCTTCCGACCACGCAGCGACACGGCGGTCACCGACGGTCTCCTTGCCTTCCGCGCATCCCTGCTGAAGTCCTTTGCCCCAACTCCGCAGGCCGGACAGGCGTCGGGGGTCTCGGCTCCACTAGCAATCTCAGCGCTCCAGCCACACTGTCCGCACAGGATGTCCACTCGCACCTCAGTCATCTATTGGCTCAGCCAGGCTTCCGTAGAGCCCCAACCACGCGTCCTCTTGCGCCGCTTCATTCCGCTTTATTCTACCTGGGCCTACGACGCGCTCGTTCGCGCGCAAGAAGTCAGCCACTACACGCTTGGACGCGCCGCGCCGCTCCAGCCAGCCAGCGATGTACTCGCGCAGCTTCTCGCTGCTCGTCGCGCGTAGATCAAGCTTCAGAAGGATCTTGTTCTCCGGCGGCTCGGTTCCGAACTTGTCGTGCAGGATCAGCCTAGCATTACGGATCTGATCAACATGCATCATGTCGACCTTCATGTTCATGGACACCAGGAAGGTTGAGTACTTGTATTCCGTGGATTGAATGGGCCCGTCGTAGTCTGAGCGCGAGACCGAATGCATGAGCTCCTTGTCCGTCGGCATGCGCTCAAGAGGGACCTTCACGGACCGATGGAACTCATCTAGAACGGTATCTGCGCGCGCGATCCCGGTCTCGATCTGATGCTTCCAGAACTTATCCGAGGATGTAGAGCGACGGCGTCCACCACGCGGCGATGCGATGCATGGCTCCTCCGGGTGCGCGTCGCGGCCTCTGAAGACTTTCTTGCCGAACACACGGTCCCTGAAGGCAAGTTCGACGGACATGACGAGTCCGGCATAGAGCATCAGACCGTGCCCAACACCTCGATAGACGACGCCCTCTCCGACGTGTGACGATAAACACCTTTTGTAGTCGTTAGAGACGTCTGATGGCGCATCCAGGCCGCCGCGTCCAAAATCCTCGAAATCATCTAAGTCGTCAACTGGGTTCCCAATCATGACGGCTGGATACCCGCTGTCGAACCCGGCTGCCAAGACCTGGACCGGCCTATGATCGACTGGATTGATGAGAACGCAGACGACGCGCCGTCCAAACTCAGACTCGCTCGTCAGGAAGTCGCCGTCGATCTTTGGGAACGGGTTGTATGGGTCTTTGCGCGGCGTGCGCTTGCGCTGGGTCATGCCGCGATCATATCAAAGGACAAGGATGTCATGGCCGCTGCCGTGGCGGACTCGGGCTCATCGCAGCCACGATGTCTCCAGCCGGAACAGGCTCTGTATGCGTGATGCCATTGGAGGCCAGCCACTGAGAGATGTGCTTCGCGGTCGTCCGTGACTGGACGTGATCGATAACGAAGGCTATCCGACTGTTACGAGTCAAGAACGCGACCGGCGTGGAGTAGCTCACGAGAACCCGAGACTCGCCGTTGTCGACCTCCGTCGCGTTCGCGCCGATCCTCCGAAGTGGAACTGGAACTCGCGTCGCCGCCGGCTGAGCGGGTCCAGAGTCCGGTAGAGCCCCGGCGCGATCGAGAGCAAACACCAGCTTGCGCGCCAGTTCGCCGTCATCTGGACTTCCGCGCCACTTCCGAAGGGCGATCCTCATCTCGGCGTCAAAGCTGTTGCGGCGGAATGTCATGAGTATCTCCTGGGCCGATTCTGCTTGGTGAATCCTACAGCCATTACGTGGTCGATGATCATCAGCCGATTTTCAATCTCACGCCGCTCACGAGGCGTGATGTCGCTGTTCTGCAGACGCGCCCTGTTGGTCTGCATGGAGTCCCAAAGAGACGTCTTGCTGAGGACCCCGCGTTTCGCTGAGTCTACGAGCATGTCTATCTCGTGCGCCGTCTCGTCATCGATCTGGCGCCCATCGTAGGTGCGGCGCTGCTTGGCGTACGCCTCCTCGCGGAGCCTTGCGCGCTCTTTGTCAGTGATGAACTCAGACGCTTGGACGGGCTTCACAGGCGCTGGTTGTGGTCCAGCCATCTCGGAAAGCCTCAGCATCACGGCGTCGCGCGTCTCGTGCAACCTATCGTACTCGTCTCTGACGGCGATGCTCTCGTCTCGCATCTTCTGGATCACAGAGTCCGGATCACGCAGCCTGACCGCTTCTCTCAGGTCCGTCTCCAGGATGTGCAGTCTGCGCTTAGCCTTGACGATCTGATCCGTTAGACCGTCGATGCTCTGGGCGAGGTTGAACGCCTCCTTTACGAGCTGCTCGTCCTGCTTGGCTTTCAGAGAGCGCCCCTGGCGCCTTGTTGGTTCAGCGCTGAGTCGCTCGACTTCTGCGCGGAGCATAGCGATCTGGCTATCTGGATACTTGAAGTAGATCGCGTTATCTAGCCCCTCACGAGCGTGCCTGAGCTGTCGCTCTGCTGAGGTCTCCTCGTTCCTGCGACGAACAGCGATCTCGTAGTTCCTGCGACGGATCATATGGCGCCTCTACTCCGCCATTCTCGCAGGCGCTTTCTCCGGCGGCGTCCGTAGAAACAGACATATAGAATGGAGGCATGACACATCGCAGTTGCGACGCTGTACGCCGCGCTGCTGCGTATCGATGGCGCGTCGCAGGAGCTGTCAACGTGAACATGAGCGCGCTGCAGCGTGTGCAGTCATGAACCTCCCGCTCGTCAAGAAGGAGGTTGTGTGGCGTGTTGGCTGGGCCGAAGGCGCGGGTGGTCTGGCTGGTTCATCCATGGAGGGCCTCGGCGTATCGGTCTCCGAGTGCCCGGAGGCGTGGATGCAGATCGCCAGGCTTGGTGACGGAGACACCTGGCGGCTCACGCCAAGACTACAGACTGGCGTGTTCCTCGACGTTCACGCCATCTCCCAGGAGCAGGAGGACGAGCTGACCCGCGTGGCCATTGCCGAGGGCTTGCTCGTCGAGGAACCTCGCTGGAAGGCGATCTGGGCCGTCCGGGACGAGGAGGACGAGATCATGTCGCTTGATGAGGACTACGAGTATTCCTTCTTCGGCAACCGCCGCAGCGCGGCGGTTCACGCCAGGTCCATGACTCCCGACGGCAGGACGTGGCGCGTCGATCAGCCTGCGTCAACCGACTGGCCCACGAACTTCCTAGCGGCGCTGGCCATGCCACCGGCTGAGGCGACCAGGTTCACAGTCGGCGCTCGCCGTGTCGGCGATCATGTGGCGCTGGACGCGAAGATCCCTGGGGCGAACTTCGGCTCACCCGTCGCACTTGGCGTCTCGTTCTCAGTCGTGAAGACCGACCCGGAGATGCTCTCGCTCGTCATGACACCCGAGCAGGCTAGGCATCTCGCGCTCTCGCTCCTGGAAGCGGCAGAGTGACGTGCGACGACGTGGCCGCCGTCGTGAAGTCCATGGTCGTTGACCTGGGACAGCACCCGTGGGACATCAACAACGGCGACTGCGAGGCGTTCGCGGGTGACCTGATCGGGCGTCTCGAACAACGCGACCTCGAAGCCCAGGAGCTCGGGACGCCGTCAGACGAGCTGTCGAGCCACATCTGGGTCTACGTACCGAGCCTCAAGATGCACTTCGACGCCGAGACGCCCTACGGCGAGGACTGCTTCCTCAAGCTCGCGGTCTTCCTGAGGCACCTGGCCGAGGACAACAGGCACCCTGGACCGTGGACCGCAGGCAATCTCGAGCTCCTCGGCGAGACGAAGCTGGCGAATCACCTGCTTGCCGAGCGAGCGCGCTGGTGGGAGAAGGGCCTCAAGGGCCACTTCAAGCTGACGGAGGACCTGGGCCTATCGTGCGGCGGTCGCGATGTTCCGGCGGGCCGCTACAAGGTGCTGTACGTCGTCGCGTCCATCGGGAACGTCGTCATCGAGGGCGACGCCGGTTCGTTCAACATTCCCAGTCATGATCTCGCCTGGGCACTCGAGATCGGGACAGCCAAGAAGATCAAGAGGTAGTCCATGAAGTCGGGCGACCCGCGTCGGACCCGTCGGCTAGGCTTGCGGCATGGACAAAGGCAGGAGGGATCTGGGAACGTGAGGTTCTTCCGCTCATGAAGAGACACAACTCGTCGGATCGCCATCGCGGCTCGATCACCTTCTGGCACGGCACGACGCGCGATAGGCTCCCTGAGATCCTCCGGTCCGGCCTTGAGCCGTCCGAGGGCTGGGGCGGCGCCGGGACGTTCGGCGTCTACCTCTCCGGGACGCCTGAGGGCGCGCTCTACTGGGCGAAGATAGCCTACCAGCTCGCGAATGATGAGAAGATGGAGGCGCGGCGCTTCGACAGGAAGCACGGCGACCGCATCGTTGAGCTCCTGGCGATCGTCTCCGTGACGGTCCCGCCCGAGGCGATCAAGAACCTGCGCGCCGACATGGAGCAGGCCGAGGACGTCAGGTTCAAGGGTGAGCCAAAGGACTGGGAGGCGTCGCTCGATCAGATCGGCGACGTGATGTACGACGGCGAGGTCCCGGCGGCGTGGGTGACGGAGGCCGAGCTGCCTGGCTAGGGCTCCCCTGGCGTCCTGCCGAGCCTCTTGCAGTCATCAACATACTGGCTGTCGCGGTTGAGCCAGAACTGCACGGTCCCGGCACCAAGGACACGGGTCAGCAGCCGCGCGAGCTCCTCGTCGATCCGAACGCGTCCGAGCAGCAGGTTGTCTGCGTGCTCCGGCGCGTAGGACAGCCAGCCGGCGAGCTGCTCGGTTGTCCACGCGTGCTGTTCGAGGATCTCTTGGATCGTCTCGCCTGGGGCCGAGACCCAATCAGGCAGGAACTCGTTCATGTCGGCCAGGCTCTCCGACGAGTGGTCACGACGTCGTTTCAAAGCACTCGCACGGCGTCTTGTCGTCATTCTCGTCGTTATCTAGAGCAGCGATCGGGAGGTCCTTGATGAACCCCTGAGACCTTCGGAGGCCGCTCTTGGCGTTCCCGTTCTTGATCGCGTTGGCTTCAATCGCGAGAGCTCGGGCGAAGAGGTCTGGATGATCTCGGCTGAGCGCCTCCCACTCTTGGCGCTTTGAGAACGGGCAGAACCAACACGCGCTCTTCGCCACCGGCTGGAGCCCGGCTTCTTTGATGATCTCGACGCACCTGTCCCGATTGATCCCCCATGCATAGAGCGGGTACCACGGCCACTCGGTCGTCGAGTCAGTCGTCTCGCATCTCGGCCTGTTCACCCTCTTGTGTTCACCGGCGTCATACCCCAGAGCGTACACAGTCTGCTCAAAGCCCTGTTCCTTCCGCCAGCGCTCTGCAGGCTGCCGCTTGAACTTCGTGGAGCACCCGGCGTAGCCGTACGCTGCGCTCGGCATGTAACCGAGGCGCAAGCAGTACTGCTCAAGGCTCTCGGTCATCGTCCCGTCTTCAAGGGGCTTCTGCCGAATCCACTCCGTCCTGTTGATCGTCGGCCAGTCACGCTTCTTGAGCCACGCGTTGAGTCGCTTCATCGCCTCGTACGTCTCTGGCTTCTCGTCTTTGGTGTCGCTGAACAAAATCCACGATGGCTTCAACCCTCGGTTGAAGCACTCGATGACGAGAGCTGTGCTGTTCGTACCGCCGCCGAAGTTGATGCCCCATGGCATCTTGGACTTCTTGGTAGGCGGGTTCTTGGAGAGAGGGTCGAAGTCGAAGGGCGTAGCGGTCATGAAGGCAGGATAGCTGACGAGGCCGACACCGACGCCGCTCAGTCTCAGTCGTCAGTGATAGCGTACAGGATCAAGAGCAGTCCTATGGCGACGCCAAACCCACTAGCGATCAGGACCTCCGGAGAGACTCCGATCGCGTCCGCAGCCTGATCGATGACCGTAGCTTCGGCCGCTATCTGCGCAGCTCGTGCCTGCTCCACCTTCGCAGCCTTCACCGTCGCTTGCTTCTTGATGTTCATCTGCCGCTGCAGCGCTTCGCGCTGACGACGGATGTCGTCGATCGACTTCATGAGCTCAGCGATCTGAGCGTCAAGCTTCTGCTGTTCCGCCTTGAGCCTGGCGGCTTCTTCTTGAGCGGCCTTGAGGACAGCGTCAGCTTGCTTGCGGATGATCTTGGCGGCTTCTTGAGCCTTCAGGACCGTGATCCCAGCCTGAAGCACCGTCATGAGCCCGCTCAGGGCTTCCAGTGACGCCTGCAACGCCATCATGGCTGGTGTGGCTAGACCGAGTGTCAGGACCAGCGAGGCGACCTTGATCGCGAGCGCGAAGCCGTTGATAGCTTCGATCGCGGTAGCCTGCAACTTCGTCAGGAAGTCGCCCTTCGTCGACACGAACGTGAATGCCCCTTTGGTGATGGTGAACGAGAACTGCGCAAACGGCGCCGTTGCGATGCTCGTCATTGACTCACCGATAGGAACCGTCACTGGCGCAGCTAGTTCGGCGGCACCGCGAACGACGGCATCCGTCATCGCTCCGCCAGGTGTAGCCGCCCACCCCGGCGCAAGGCGCGCGACTACGTTTCCGCTCACGATCATCTTCGAGAGTTGCCCGACGATTGAACCGGCTAGTGGGATAGGGATGATGAAGTCAAGCAGCGTCGTCCAGCCAGGGACCTTCTCGTCAAGGAACGCGATCCCCTTGGCGATGTGCCCGCCGGCAGGCCGAATCGTGTACTTGTCCAACTTCTCCAGAGAAGACGTGATCTTGAGCGTGTCATCGATGGGCTGGAAGACGGTCTTGTCCAACATCCGCCCAAACTCACGGACAGGATCCATGACTGGCTGGATGATCGCCTTATCGATCTGTCGCCCGAACTCCTCGATTGGCTCCTTGATCGGCTGAAAGACGGCCTTATCGATCGCGGCTCCAGCATCCTTGAACGGCTGTGCGGCAGGCTGGAAGACAGCCTTGTCAATCGCGCGTCCTGCATCACTGATTGGTTTCGTAATCGACGAGCCGATCCGCTTGAACGACTTCTTCAAGCTAAAGCCACCAAGCCCACCTGGACGCTTCAGTGATGCGGCGTATCTGCTCCTCTCATCTACACCAGCACGGAGAGCCATGATCTCGCGGACAACTGGATCGACCTTCTGGATGAATACGTCTGTCTCACCCTGCATCGAAAGAAGCGCAAGGTACAGCGCTACTGGCTCGGCGGCTTCAGCCTTCTGGGGGTCGAGGAACCACGGGTACAGACGATCGTCGACTCCAGAGACCTCGACTGCTGGCGGAGTCGCCTGGCCGAGCCCAGAAGAGACCCAGCGGTTCATGATTCAGCGTCCCTGGGACGGGTACTGCTGGCCCTGCTGGCCCTGCTGGCCCTGCGGGTACTGCTGGTACTGCTGGTACTGCGGATACCGCTGCTTCTTGTTCATGCTCACTGCGATAACAGCCGCGACTCCAGTCGCGGCGATCGCAAGACCGATGTATGGCGCAAGCGTCACGATGAGACTCTGTGTCTCTGCGGCTGACTGCGTCGCCCTGACAGCGACTTGAGCGGCGACCTGAGTCGCCTTGACTGCCTGCTGCTCCTCCCTGAGTGTCTGCTGCTCCTCCTGAGCCTTGATCAAGGCCGCCTGAGCCTCAAACGCCTTCAACTCGGCCGCTTGCTGGGCTAGCGCGATCGTAAGCTCTCCTTGCACCTGCTTCCTGACGGCATACTTGGCGGCGTCAGCCGAGATCATCGCTGCACCGATGGTGCCACCAGCCTGGGCAACGGCGCCTACGATCCCGATGACTAGCTGAGCTCCTGGACCTAGCTGCCCGATCTGGAAGTCACGCTCAGCGTAGCGCTGCTGCAGACGTCGACGCTGCTCATTCGAGCTTGAGCGGAAGCCAGCGGCTAGCCCTGTTCCGTCTGGAGCAGGCGGAATGTTGGATAGGTCGATGAACGCCATGGCTACGCCTCTACTCGCGATCGTATCCTGCGGTTTATCCGGGCGCTCAGGAGTGGAGATCGCTAGGAACTCACGACGCCTTGCTCTTTTGCCGCCGCATCTTCTTCTCTTGGGCCTTAGCCATCAGTGTATCGATCTGCTTGATCCGGTCGAACGTCGTGTTCAAGAAGGCCATCTTCTCGCAGTTACCGGTCCTCTTGTTGTCTGGATGCAGGATCTTCGTCAGCCTGAGAAACTCCGTCTTGATCTCGTCAGACGTAGCGCCCGGATGGAGCTTCTTGAAGCGCTTGACGAGCCAAACACGCTGCTCGCTGATGGAGAGGTCCAGGAGGTTCTTGGGCTCCTTCCCTTGAGGCTTCGAATCCTGGTCAGTCTGCGGCGGGTGAACCCGACGAGACTCCTGCGGCTTCTCAGGGGGAGGAGCAGCCTTGGTCTTGGCCTGCGGCTTGGCCTGAGGCTTGGCCTCAGGTGACGGAGGTTCGGCCTCGCCGTCAGCTTCGGCGGTCTCGTTTTGCGCAGCTACCCACTGCCGAGCCTTCTCCTCGACGGCGGTATACATCTTCTTGGCGAACTTCCCGGCGACCGAGGCTATGAAGCGCGCCGCGATCTCCTGTGGAGTGAACCCCTTGGACACCGCAGAGGCCGCGGCTTCGTCGATGTCCGTGACGAAGCGCCCGATAAAGCCTTCCGAGTCCATCTCTTTCTCTGCTTCCAGCTCAGAGGTCCGGAACATACCGATGAGAGCGTCGCTGTACTTCTCGTAGCACCGGATCCCGCAGAAGAAGGACGAGTACTGCGACTTGAGACCCACCCTCTTGGTCTCTGGGATCTGTGCGCTGCACTGCACGCAGAAGGAGGTAGGCATCGAGGATACTCCGTACTGTACCGCAGAAGCTCTAATCTTCTCCGTCTTAGATTAGGGCTTCTAGGACCGGATCAGGCGCGGCGTCTCCATCTTACTCCTTGTTGTACATGGAAGAAGAACGGCCTCTCGCGCCGTTCGTCCACCGTTCGAACCTCTGTCCTCGGTCCGCTCTCCTGGCACCCGGCTCCGCGTCACGCGGTCACCAGGCGTTGTCAGCGCACCGTCGCGGGCCGAGGACCCCTGTCCTGGCGCGGTGCGCTCCAGCCCTCCCGGCTAAGCCGAGAGGGATACGACGAGCGGAGGCTTGAGCCTCTGGTTCCAGCTCTTCGGGTGGCGCTTCGCCACGAGGAGCCCCAACTTGGACGCGGCTTCGATCACGTCTTCGTTCCTTGGGAACGTTCCGTCGTCGTTGTGTGCCACAACGGTGTTCGTGCGGCAGTGGAGCGTTGTCGTGCCCACCTTCTCATTGCACGGCTCTGTCTCTCCAGTCTCGGTCTTGACCAGGAAGTCGCAGCATCCGTCATTCACGCTCGCGTCGCGCCCGAAGAGCACGTTCATCATCGCCTTCATGGTGTCCTTCGTGTACCACGGCATTTGATCTTCGGCGGCTATGTTCCTGGACACGTAGAACACGCGGTTCCGGAGCGTCCAGGTGTTCAGGATCTCCTTGCCTCCGAGCTCCTCCACAGCCAAGCGGAACGCCTTCTCTGCTTCCATCCGCTCCGTAGCTGTTGGAATCGGTCCAGAGGTGCGATTTGCGACCCAGTCTTCGGCCTCCTGGGCGCAGCGAGAGATCTTGATGAGCGCGTCGTCAAAGAGCTCGCCGAGCTCGATACGCCACTTCACCAGCAGCGTCACGAGCTCAGCCTGGGTGATCTTGACCGGCTCCATGTCCTTGAGAGCGGCCTTGGAGAGGCTCGGGTTGTTGATGAGATCGACAGTGTCGATATCGTACGTGTTCCCTCCAAGCGTCGTTGACGTCGTGGCGGGCAGCACCAGGAACACGTTCTCTGGCCCGAGGAACGATCTGTAGGCGACGGTGGTCCCGTTCTTGGTCTTGAGCTTCTTGAGGTCCTTCTGGAACTGGACGTACTCCTTCGAAGCCTTGAACCCGCCAACCATGAGGTCGTATGGGTTCGTAGACATGTGCGACCCGATCTTCTTGCGGATCTTCTGTGGCTTCGTCCTGGCTGGAGCTCCTCCGGCTCCCTCAACGGCGGGGGCGCCCTCTACAGCGGGAGTACCCTCAACGGCTGGGGTGCCAGGAGCGCCGCCGTCAACGGCCTCTTCGTCAAGTCCTTCGGACGTGTCTTCTGCGCCGAACGCCCCGGCTCCGTCGTCCTCGTCCTCGTCCTCTGTTGCGTCTCCAGGCTCCTTGTTCTCGTAGATGAAGTCCTCAACCTCGATCGGCCCAGCGACCGGATCGAACGCGTAGACGTACATCTCGTCAGGCCACGCCGAGAACCGGAGGATCCATTCAGCGATGAGCCTGGTCTCCAAGGCGCGGCACATTCGACATACGCTGCCGCGCTTACAGCGCATCAGCCTGACGTCACGGATTCCATGCGCTGGGATCGGGCACTCCGTGAAGTGCTGGAGCTGGCTGCACGCAGATGCGTCTTTGATGATCTTGAGCGCATCCTTAGAGATAGGCTCCTTCTTGATCACCATCTGTGCGCCAAGCGCGCTGAGGCAACGGAGCGTGCGGCGATCTGTCTCCGACCACGGCATGGCCGGAAACATGGCCTTCCTTGAGTACGTGGAGATGGACGTCTCGTCCATGTCGGCGACGAGAGCATCGAAGATCTTGTGGATCTCTCCGGTCGTGATCGAGAACCGCATGAGGGCCATGGGGTCTGTCATGAGGTACTTGAGGGGAGCGTCTCCCTTCTTGTACTTGAGGAGCATGTCCCTCGCCTTCTTGTACTCCTCCAAGATCGCGCTGCATCCGGAGGTCTGCGCGAGCGTCTGGACCGCTCGGTACGGGATGAGCCCCAGCGCCATGCCGTGGCCGATGACCTTGGCCAAGTTCTCCGTTGAGTCTTGAGCTGGGCGCAGCAGGCAGAGGCGCTTGATCTCCCAGGACAGGCGCGGGAACGTGATCGGGATCTGCCTCTTGCCGGTCAGCATGGTGGAGGCCACCGCGCGATCCCAGAGATTGCGGTTCTGTGAGAGCTTGTCCTTCGTCAGATTGACGAAGTGATCCTGAATGGAGACGACGGCGGACCCCTTCATGAGGTCTCTGAGATCCTTGATCGGATTCTTCTTCTTGGCCTTCTTGGCAGCGACCGGCCGGATGTGGCCGTCGTCGTTGAACTCGGGAGGGATCGGCGCGGACTCGGTGATGTAGGAGTCGTCTTCGGCTGAAGCGATGAACTTGGCAGGTACTGGCTGGACCTTGACGACCTGCGGTACGGCCGGAGCTTCGTGGGTACCTTCAGGAGCCTGGGCCTCAGCCTCCGGAGCCGTGGCCTCGAGGCCGCCCTCAGGAGCCTGGTCCTCGGTCCCGGCCTCAGAAGCCTGGGTCTCGTGCTTGTGGGCATGACGGGCGGCCTCAGCCTCGGAGCAGCGAGCGGCTACACGCGCCTCGCTCACGGCGTCGCTGACGGCCTTCACGTACTCGGCGGCGTGCTTGTGGCTGATCGTGTCGATCTTCTTGAAGCCGGCGGTCGTGCTCCCGGTCTCGATACGGCCACACGTCTCGTACCACGCCCGCTCGATGTCCATGTCCTGGAGACCAGCCGTACGGCAAGCGTCAGTGAATGCGGACTGCGGATACTCGGCCTTCATGGCCAGGTAAGCGCACGCCCGCATGGCTGAGCACGCAGAGTGCTTGATGTCATCAGGGATGAACGACTTCCAAGTGGCGGATGGGTCACAGGCCATGAGGAGCGCAGAGATCGCGTTCGTGATCTTCGACGTCGACTGGGCGGTTGGGACAGGTGGCCTGAGGTCGTGCTTGGCGACCTTGCAGGTCTTGGTCTGACCGCCGCCCCACGACCTGCCGTGATAGGCCAGGTCCTTCTCTGCGCGAGTGAAGAACCAGGACTCCAGATCAGGTCGCTCAGCGAACTTCGTCTGGCCGACCGCCGTCACGGCGGAGAGCATGACGGACCTGATGTCCTCCCAGGTGAAGCCAAGGAGCGCCGCGTGATTGATGAACTTCGACTCGATGACGTCCCTGTCGAACTGGGCTCGTGACGACTTCGGACCGCCTTCAGAGATCGGGTGAAGAGGGTCTTCGCCTGTCATGTGCTTCAGGATCCAGCGGAGCTTCTCGCTGCGCTCTGCCATGAGGCGCGTAGCGGCGTGCTGTGGGAGACCTGGGTCGAGGTCGTTGATCTCGACGGAGACCCCAGCTTCGAGCAAGCGCTGCTGCCTGTGCTTGCTGAGGACGAGCTTGGTGCGCTGGACGAGAGACGGCTCTGGGGCCTCTTCTGGATTCCACTCGCCAGAGAAGAGGGAAGCTGCGCTGAGCTTCAACTGCTCGTACGTGTCGGTGGCCTCTTTGCTCGAAGCGGCCTCCTCGATGAACCGGGACATCTTCTCTGGGGTCATTGGCTCTGGAAGCACGACGTGTTCACCATGGCTAGGAACCCTGCAGGTGACCAACGGGGCGTCCAAGTCGGGAATGTACGACTTGGGGAAGCCAGCTTCCTCTACGCCATCGACCTTCTTGCGCTTGCGACCTCCGGCTGGACGCCACAGGCCGCCACGACCAGTCTCCTTGCGGGTGAGGATCGAGTTGTCGACGACGACGGCAGGCCACGTCGTCTTTGCCGTCTGCGTGTACGACGACCGGATCGGGATGCCGGCCTCTTCCAGAGCCGCGATCTTGGCGAGGTTGCCGGCCTCGTAGAGGTAGATCGTACGAATGCTCGAGTCCATGCGCATGTCGAGGTGCATGCTGCCCTTGACGTCGCTCGTCAGGAACGGGATCGCGGTGCCGCCAGTCACCTCCTTGAGGATGGGCTGCACCGACCTGATGTACTGAACGGACAAGGAGACCGCGTAGTCACGGCCACCGTTCTCGATGAAGTCTTTGGAGTCAGTCTGGACGTCGAAGTCCAGCGGTGGAGAGTGGATCGAGTGGCTTGTGTGGTACGTGAGGATCTTGAAGATGTACGACTCGGTCGTGGTAAGACCCTGACGCTGGAAGGACGGCTCGTCGTCCTCGGTGTGCGGCTTCTTGGCCGCCGACTGGCTCGCGAGGGCCAGGAACAGGATCGCGTGCTTCTCGGGCAGGTCGGCCAGGTTGAACCCCTGTCCGACGACGTCGTTGCTCTGACGCCCGTACTCGTGGTCGGCGAGGTCGGTCCTCAGCCTCCAGCGGTTGTCCTTCCCGCCGCCGCCGAAGCGCTTCTGGACGTAGCGGACCCTGGCATTCACCGGGTCGTGGCGCCTGGCCGTCTTGTACAGGGCGAGCGCGCTGTTCTCGCAGAGCTCGCGCGTCTTCTGAGAGACGAGCGCGAGAAGAACGTTGATGTCGTCAGGGAGGAACCATTCACGGATGACGGAGCAGCCAGTTTGTATGAGCTTCATGGATTTAGCCTCTTAGAGAACGCGTTGTGTAGCGCGGCCTGGGTCCGGAACAGCGGATCCCATGGGCGCGTGGGGGCGGTGGGCGCGGCAAAGCCTGGCGCGCCACAGAAGTTCATGTGAAATCTGGACTTATCTGCAAGATCTGTGAGATCACAGGAATCTGGCAGGTCGTGCGAGACCGTTAGGAGGGCTTTTGCGCCCCATTTGCCTTGACGCACATCTTCGACATTGATACCGTTCACTTCGTTGACGTCCTTTTCGGTAGGTCGTTGACGCAGTTTCCAAGGTCCTCAGGGACCAAGGTCGCTGGACTCAAGAGGGGTCAACCTCACGAGTCGAAGAGCGCGAGCGGCATGCGCCTGGGTGTCGAGCCCCAGGCGTTTTGCTGTACGCCTCTACCGTATTTAGAGTCAGCACCTCACTCGGCGCACGCCGGTAACGGGTCACTCTACCTATCCCGCTCGGACACTGCCAGCAGATCTTAGATGTACCGTCCAGGAGCGCTCCTGAGGCCGCCAGGCTCACTTCGGGAGGTTCTCCAGCACGAACTTCGGGGCCGTAAGCGTTCGTCTCCAGGTCTCGACAGAGTTCTTGGTTGAACCGTGCAGACCCCTCGCGTCTCCGAAGAACACCACGCGCTTCGAAGCACGAGTCGCCATGGTGTAGATCAGCGTGCGGTTCAGGTTTCCCTGGTCACTGTGGCCTACGGCGATGATATGAGGCCATTCTGAGCCCTGGGACTTGTGGGTCGTGATCGCGTAACCAAGAACGAAGAACTTCGTCGCGGCCTGCGGGATGTTGATGTAATCCGGTTCGTCTCCACGCCAGATCTTCAGGACCCATCCACTCACGGTCCGACCTCGAACGTCTGTGAATGAATCCTCGACGATCACGCCCTGCTCTCCGTTCATCACGTCTAGCTGGTAGTTGTTCTGTGTCTGCATGACGCGGTCCCCAACGACCGGAGTCAACTCGTCGTCAGGCTGTTCATCAAAGCCATGCAGGATGTCGTGCGTCGCACGCTTGAGCTTTATGTTCAGCTCTTCAACGAAGTCCTTGGTCCCGGCGAGGACCTGGACGTCGAGCATGCGCTCCTCTCCGAGCTCTCGCAGAAGCGTCGAGTACTCGCGGACCGAGGCGTCAATCGCGGAAGCTCGGTTCATGTGACGGTCGTTCACGACCCAAGGCTCGAAGCCAGCCTCGTTCACGGTCGTCCGCTTCAGCACGCCGCCGAGGACATCAGATGCGTTTTGACGGAGCGGTCCGGCATTGCGGAAGACGTGACCAAGACGCGTGATGGTCACGAGATCGCCACCGACGACGTCGCGGAGGACTGCTCCGGCGTCGACTGGCGGGAGCTGATTGTGGTCCCCGACCAGGATCAAGGCCGTGGTCGGATGCATGGCTTTGATGATCTTGGCCATGAGCGGAACCGGCAACATGGAGCTCTCGTCACACAAGATGACGTCAGCTTCGATCTTGTTTACATTGAATGACTTCCCGTCGTATCCAAGCATCATGTGGATGGTCTCTGGCGGCGTCATCCCTGTGATTGAGACGCCGTTTTGACGGAGCATCTCTGACATGCGTTTGGCGGCCTTGCCTGTCGGAGCGCACATCTTGATGTTGATCTTGAGCTCCCGGCACAGCATGACGATCATGGATGTCGTGAACGTCTTCCCGCTACCAGCAGCTCCAGTGATCACCGAGGTCTTGTGCTTGACGAACGCCTCGACCGCGGCGCGCTGCTCTGCGCTTGGAGTCCGGACGACAGCGCCGTGCGCCGCCATCTTGTTGACGATGGCGTCGAGCTGCCCTTCAGAAAACGTGCGTCTCGTGAACATCTCGTTGATGGCGGCTTTTCCGCGAGGTGAGAAGTAGTTCATGATGCACAGCTCAGCCCCAAGGAGATCCTCTGGACACAGGACCTGTCCGATGCCGTCGAGCATGAACGTCGCGATGTAACCGTCGGCGATGAGTCGCATCAAGCTCTCCCAGACGAGCGCGCGACCCTTGAAGTCCAGGATGGTCAGGCTATGAGGGCTGCGAGGCTTGTTGGTCTCGCAGGTCCTGTTTTGCAGCGCGCTAGCCGTGATCCACGTATGACCATCAAGCCTGATGGAGTCTAGTGACTGCATGATTCCGCAGCGGATGCGGCGATCGTCAGTCCTTGATAGGCCCATCTTCTTGAGCGCGATCTCGTCTGCGAGCTTGATCGAGTACCCGCGAATGTCGTCGACAGGCGCGTATGGGTTCGCGGTGATCACAGAGACCGCGCCGCTGCCGTAGCAGATCCAGCAGCGCTCCAGGACGGCTGTCGGAACGCCGATCGTGATCAAGCCGGCCTTGGTCTGCATCTCCTCTTCGAGTGGAATCCAGAAGGCGCGGAGGCTTTCGACCGCTGTCGAGTCTAGAGATGCGTCTATCTTCAACTCGTTGATGAGGCTGTCGCCGCCGCGGAGAACGTCGCCAAGCTCCAAGCTGCGCGCCTTGAGGAACGCGACGATCTTGGCTGACCGTACTGGGCCGATCCCCTTGAAGCGCTCATCCCGTTCCAGGACCTTCCCTAGACCGTTGAGGTCTAGGGCCGGGACAGAGAACGAGACCTTGAGCTGGCGGCCAAACACCGCGTGGTCTGTCCAGACGCCAGAGAACTTGATGTGATCGCCGATCGAGACATTGATGTCTCCGACGAACGTGACAATGTCCCCGTCAGCCGTCTCCATGCGCCCAGCCGCCCACGCGATGTCGACCTCCATATGCGCTGGTCGGCGATTCAGGAAGATGATCTCGCCGCTGACCGTCGTGTTTTGATCCAGCGGGAAGAGGGTTTGGGTCATGGCGCTTCTCCGGAGAACATCTCTGTTTGACGACGTGACGCGGCCTCTGCGTCGAACGGTGATGACGCACTCGCGGCCTCGGAGAGTCGCTCGCGCGACAGGTCAATGCATCGACGATCACTGTCGATCCCGACGTAGTCGCAGCCGAGCTCCAAGGCGACGACGCCGGTCGTCGACGTCCCTGTGTATGGATCGAGGACAAGCGGCCGTGTGGTCTTGGCCTTGCAGCTACAACCTGCCTTCCACCCGACGATTGTTGCTGGGACATAGCCAGCAGAGCTCGACGTCTTGCCGTTGCCGTGAACCAGGTCGTCTCCGTGCTCAAGCCAGCTCTTGCCGGTAGATCCACCCTTGGCCTTGTTGACCTTTGGCAGACGAGGTGCGCCGCACGCGGAGCACACGCCGTCTTGGCTCACGGCCCCGTTCAGGAAGGTCCTGACGACCCAGCGCGGGTAGACCGACGTATGCTTGAAGGCGATGGTCTTGCTGCGCCAGGCTGGCTCGACGGTCCCGGTCCAGACTGAACGCAAGAGCCTGTCGTGCTTCACGCCTCGCTCACGGCTCGTGATGTAGTCCCAGTAGTAGCCGGTCTTCTGCTTGCTCAGCAGGATGCCGTACTCGTGGGTCTGCGCCGGCCTGTTCTTCATGGACGTCGGCGTGCGGTTCGTGTATTCGATCACGATGAGTGACTTTACACACCATCCGGAGGCGCGGAGCTTCTCCGCGAGGAAAGGCGCCTGGAGCGAAGGCTCCTGAGCATTCACGTCTCCGCGCTTGCTCGGAGCGTAGGCTTCTCCGACGACGACGAAGGCCGTTCCGTCGTCACGGAGAACGCGGTGAACCTCGTCGAAGACGAGGAGTTGATTGTCGGCCCACGCGCCACGCGTCTTCTCCATGCCAAAGACGCTCTGACCCTCGTACTTGCGCTGGAGGAAGAACGGGATCGAAGAGCACATCGTGTGTACGGACCGGTCTTGAAGCATCTTCATCGCAGCCACAGAATCTCCGTACATCAACTTCCAGCGGCTCACTGGAGATCACTCGTGGAGATCTTGATCCACTCCTTGGTCACGCTCTTGAAGAGCCGCTTGGATACGCCGAGGTAGCGCCTGACGTACTTGATCTTGATATCGGCGTCAGCGACGCCCGCGTTCTCCAGGGCCTTCTTGGCGATGTTGATCGCGTCGTCTGGGTCGATCATGGCGACGTCACCCTGGAGCCAGCCGACACACTGGCGGTCGCGTGGGGTCGCGTTGTTCACCATGCCAGGAGCGAACGACTCCCAGCCCCAGCGCTCTGGGTCTGGTGGAGCCTTCTTGTCGTAGTTGTAGAAGTAGGCGACGCCGTCGTCGATCGCCAGACGGAGGCCACGGGCCAGACGCAGCGCGTGCGTGCCGATGATGTCTCTGTCGATCTTCTCTGCGAGCTCTTCTGGCGAGAGCCCCTCTGGGAGTTCCTGGTCCTTGATCATCGCGAGCGCGATAGGAAGCGTCGTGTTGGTCGTCTTGGCGGTCGGCAGGAACGTCGGGATCGATGGCGGTGGCGGCACCTTTGAGGCGGCCTTGTTCCACTCTTCAGAGCCTGGCTTCACGCCACCGCCGAAGTCCGGGACGAGGATGTCGCAGAACTTCATAGCCTCCTGAAGCGGCATTGGAGCGAACGTGTAGATCTTGCCTGCATGCTCGACCTGCCACTTGTCCGCACCAGGATCGGTCTTGGTGCCGACGCGGCGCAGGATCACGAGGTCCATGTCCTTCGCGGCGGTGACGAGCATGTCAGAGGACGCGCGAGCGAACGTGAGCTCGCCGTGCTCGACGATGTCGACGCGTGCGCCGCGTAGGTAGGTCATGAGCTTCGCCCACTCGTTGATCGAGTCTGACGGAGCACCCTCGGCGCGCTTACGGGTCTTCTTGGGCTTCTGCTCGCCCTTGAGGAGAACGTCAGTGGTTGCGAACCCCATGTCGCTTGCGTCTACGACGTCGATGATTAGGCAGTCGACCTTGTGTGCGTGTGTGCGGAGGCCGCGCCCGCTCATTTGACAGTACCTACCCTGGCTCTTCGTTGGTTTGGCGATGACGATGGCTGTAATCGAGCGCTCATCGTAGCCTTCGACCAAAAGGTCAGCGGCCAGGAGAACTTGCGTCTCTCCACGCGCGAACTTCGCGAGATTCATCTTCCTGTCTTCTCGATGCATATGCGGTGCGCCAGACACCCACCGTGCTTTGATCCCCATGAGACAGCACGCGTCTGCCGTCCTCTTCGCCTGGTCGACGCTCGTGCAGAACACCAGTGTCTTGCGTCCGGCGCAGTTCGCGGCAATCGCCGCTGCTGTAGCCTGTGCGCCATTGACCCTGATCCACTCCTTCTCCAGGTCACCTAGTACACACTCGCCGTCTGCCATGAGCTTGATCGCTGCCGGATTCAGAGGCAGTAGGACCTTGATTGCTCGTGGTGGAACGAGGTAGCCCTTTTGGATCGCCTCCTGAATCGACATCGAGTAGATGACATCATCGAAGACCTCGTCGAGCGAGATCTTGTCGGCGCGATAGATCGTGGCTGTGAGCCCGAGAAGCTTCGGTCCCTTCTTGTCGGCCTGGAAGCATCCTAGCTGCGTCAGGACCTTGAGCGCCGACGGAGAGACAGCGTGGTGGCACTCGTCGAAGACGACGAGGCCGAAGGCTCCAGCCATCAAGAGTCGCTCTAGACGCGACGTGATCGCGATACTCTGGATCGTCGCGATGATCACACGCTCGCCACGCGACATCGTATTCCCCATCTCGATTCCGTAATCAAGACCAGGGAAGTTGTTCTTGATCTCGCGCGCCGGTTGTGTGATGAGCTCTTCGCGATGAGCGATCCACAGCGTGCGGCACGAGAGTTGGCCTGCGATCGCCAGACCGGCGATGGTCTTGCCGCATCCCGTCGGTAGCGTGATGATCGGCCTCTGCAGCTTCGACTCCATGAACTCTGCAATCGCGTCGGACTGCGGTTCGCGGAGCTTCACCGTCGTCTCGACCTTGCGATAGGGGGCCGCGTCTGAGAGCGACTTGACCGTCAGCGGCTTGTAGAGCCTGAGCGCCTTCTGCAGCCGCGTCTCGTGCAGCGACGCGCACGACTCCTTGTGTTCGTCGCGCTCTCCGGTGTCGACTCCGCAGTTGCATGGAGCCTGGCGCACCTCGGCTGGGTGGGGCTCGACGATCACCTCGACAGGCTTTGCGGCGGGCTTTGCGGGGAGCTCGGTGGGCTCAGCCGGCTTTGCGGGGAGTCCGTCTGGCTTTGCGGGAAGCTCGGCCGTCGGCCACTTGTCGGTGATCTCCTTCTTGCAGAAGACGCAGACGCGTGGAGGCAACAACGCGACCGGCTTCGATCCAGTCCGGTCGCCTCCGCACTCGATGCATCCAGTTTCGCCGCTCAGTGTGACCCAGCACTCAAGCCTATCGGGCTCATCTGGCTTTACCTGTGGCGCAGGCTTCGCCTCTGCGCTCTTCCTCTTGTCGCGCTTCGATGACTTCACCGTCGCCGCGCCAGCGGCCTGGATATCCATCTTTGATGTCATGTGCTCGCCTAGAGACCGAGGCTCGCCAGGACACGACGTCGAGCCTTCTCCGCGTCGGACAGTTTGGCCTTCTGGACGCGAGGCCGCTTACCGGCGGCATCGCGCGGCGCAGCCTTCGCCGGCTTGACGTCGGATTCGTAGACTTCGACGTCCTTGGTTTCGGGCTCAGCCGCTTCGGTGTTCTTGAGCGCGCGCCGGACGTTCTTGACCACACGCTGGGCGCCTGGGCTGATCCGCCGCTTCTTGATATCCGTGACCAGGATCTCCTCGATCTCTGGCTGTGCGGACTTGAGCTTCTGCTTGAGCTTCGTGATGTTTGTGGTGTCGTCGGCGCTCGGAGCAGGCGGAGCCTCGTTCGGGATGCCATCCGCAGTGATCCCGACCGTCTGCCGAAGCTTCACGTATCGACTGAGCAAGAGAGCCTCGGCCTTGTCTGAGCAGGGTACGCGAGCGCCAGAAGACCGCTCGATGTCGCGAAGGTCGATGTCCGGGAACAGCGCGATGGCCTTCGCGATCGCTCGCTTCTTCACGTCCTTCGGATCACCGCCAGAGATTCCGAGCGCCTTCTTCCAGACGCCAGGTCGGATCGTGTCGAATGGGATGCCCGCAGCCACGAGGCTCGCGCGCCAGATCCCGTAGCCCAGACCCTTCTTGAAGTTCGAGATCGAGCCCATCTTTGGGAACGCCTGCTGCTGCTCAAGGAGCGCCTCGCGAACCCCCATGTTCCGCCAACGCGCCACGGTCGCGACGATTCCCGCTTCGTCATAGATCGGCTTCTCGCCACCGCTCGTTGGGACTGGAGACATTTCGACGACCTTGTCGTCTTCGTCGAGGACGCACTGGTATCCCTTGAGGCCAGGGTCGATGCCGACGAAGAGCTTCTTGACGACAGGCGGGTCTTGGGCTCCGTCGTTTCGAATCCTTGCCAGGTCCTTCTCGAGCTGGACGGACTCGCTCCGAGCCTTCTGGTACTCGGCGATTGCCCTTTCCTTGCGCTCACGGTCGCGGAGATCGGCGTCGGCCACACGATCAGCTTCCTGGCGAGCAACCTCGGCCTGGCGAGCGACCTCGGCCTGGCGAGCGACCTCGGCCTGGCGAGCGACCTCGGCCTGGCGAGCGACCTCGGCCTG
>Ga0315274_10003729_pt1 | contig 22648 bp, 15 predicted proteins | sample YL17G02_20_MG_FD_203700 | JGI IMG/M metagenome (GOLD analysis project Ga0315274, IMG submission 203700) | Sediment microbial communities from Yellowstone Lake, YNP, Wyoming, USA - YL17G02_20 | ecosystem: Environmental > Aquatic > Freshwater > Lake > Sediment | place: USA: Wyoming | collected...
ATGATACCTTAAAATGGTCTCAATGGCACGTATTTTCTACGATTTTACACAATGTGAAATCTTTAAATATGAGTTATTATTGGACGAAATCTAGGTTTAATATTCTTGCCAATGATTAAATTTCCTGACGAACCTGAGCAAGCAAAAAGATTGGGGAAAATGCTAATTCAAATCATAATTGATATTGATAAATCTTTGAGAAACAAATCAGAAAAAACTCCACCTCCTGAATGGTTAAATATCTCAGGATATGAACTAAAAAGTGAATTAAGAATTGAGGAAGAAATAGAAAATGTATCTCAGGAAATTGATACTTTGATTGAAAAAAAAGAGGATTTACAAGCTTCATTGCTTGAGGAAAAATCATTAAAAGACCTTTTATTCGAGAGTGGTAAACCTTTGGAATACGCAGTTATTAAATCTCTAAAATTGCTAGGATATGAAGCAAAAAATTACAACGATGGTGAACTTGAACTGGATCAAGTTATCACCTCTCCAGAAGGAGATAGATTTATTGGGGAAACAGAAGGCAGAGACAATTCCGCAATAAATATAGATAAATTCAGACAGCTTGAATCTAATATTTCCGAAGATTTACATAGGGAAGACGTCAATAAATCTGCTATTGGAATACTATTTGGCAATGGTTTTCGTCTAAATGAACCAAGTAAACGAGATGAAATATTCTCTGAAAAGTGTATTAGTAGTGCTAAAATAAAGAACTTTATTCTTATAAGAACACCTGATTTATTTCGAGTTGCAAAATACGTTAATGAAAATAATGATAAAGATTTCGCAAAGAAATGCAGAAACACTATAAAATCTAGTATGGGAAAGATAGTTGAATTTCCCGAAGTTCTATGAGACTAAAGGTTGTTAGTTTGGGTTGAGTAGCGAGACTAAAAATTCCAGTATCATATTGATTCTGTCAAACCAACATACAAAAAGGAGAGAAGAAAATGAAAGTAATGATCACGGGTGCCGCTGGTTCATGTGGCAGGGATTCTGCACCGCTATTAGCAAAATACTATGATGTTATAGCCGCAGACATCAAGGATCCAGAAAATGGATTCCCTTATGTGTATTGCGACATCAGAAACCTAGAGAATGTTAATCAGGCAATAAAAGAGAATGATGTTGACGCAATTATTCATCTAGGAACACTCCAGCCCGGATTAGGTCCCGCAGATATGTCCATAGACATAAACGTCAGGGGAGTTTGCAATATTCTGGAATCGGCAAAAAATAACGGAGTGAAAAGGGTCGTCTTTACGTCAAGCGTTTGGGCGGCGTCAAGAGGACCATCAGCCCCATATCAACCGATAGACGAAGATATAAAGCCATCATTTGAGGATATGTATGACATAACTAAACATTTCGGTGAGAAATTGTGTGCGTATTATTACAAGATGTTTGGCTTAAACACAATAGCTTTCCGTTTCTGCGGCTATGACCCGATAGAGGGATTTTCTGACGAAGGCGATATACTTTGGGATAAGATAGATTTACGCAGGCTTGTCGGGCGTTATTGCGGGATTGGACCATCATATAAGCTTACCAATGCCTTTGATTTAACGCAAGCCTTCAGGATGTCTATTGAAAATAAAGACGTTTCGAGTGGTCTTTTTCTTATAGGGGTAAGTATGCCTTTTGTTAGTGAAGACGCAGACGACTTAAAAAAGACTCCGCTTGCAGTTATAGAGAAATACTATCCCGGCGCTACTGAGTTTTTTAAGGAAATAGGCTTCAATGCGCCTGAAATATCATTCTGGTATAATACGAAAAAAGCTAAGGAACAGCTTGGCTTTTCCCCAAGATTTACCTTAAAGGATGTAATGCGCCAATACTACGAGTATAAGGAAAGACATCCTATATGAATTTATAGATGTTTGTATCACTAAATGGTTCTATCGCTAAGTTTGTTATGTTTATTTTAGGACACGCATCAGCGTGTCCCTACGTCAAAAATAGCGTAGCGGCACGCTGATGCGTGCCATTTAAACCATAAGGTATTTAGCGATAAAACCACTAAACAAGCTTATCTCTAAGCCTTATCACACTTAATGCAGAGAAAGGCTCTCCTTGAAATTCGATCTGCTTTACGTTTTTGCCATGTCTTTTGAGATAATCTGTCACGTTCATCCAGCGGATCTGTCCATCGGATGTGCGGATGACAAGCATGACATCATAATTTTGTGATAACCAATATTCGGGATGACGAGGGTTCTTAATAGTGAATATCTCTTTCCCATCACTTTTTCGGGTATAGGTGTAAGAATCGCCTGACTTCAGTTGCAGATAGACACGCTTTCCACTGGCTTCGCCTTTATCGTTTTTGAATTCGATCTCGCCGTCAATGCCCCAATCTGCCCATATTAACGGACGGAAAATCTGACCTGCTTCTGCGGAAACGGTTATTGCCTGCCCGACCAAGATAAATTCTTTGCTCTGATTGTCAAGGTTGATTTCTGCCCTTTCATCTATCTCACGTACCTTCTGGTGGAATTCGTCAGATTCGAATTTATCTTCTATCAGATCAAGCAATGTTATGCGTTTCTCACACATTACGCATATTATATCTTTCAGTCCTTTTTCCAATCGAAGCTGTATCACCTTACGATTCTCCACTGGCGTATCACATGTCGGACAGATGTAGGTTCTCACCCGTGTAACGTTCAAAGCCTTTGCGAGCAGATGCTCATGCACGTATTTGATAAACGTAACTTTTGTATCAATTGATACATCCTTATCGAAATAAACAATTATCTCAGCTTTGCCTTCACCCTTCCTTTCCATTGCCAGACCGACACGCTTGCCCTCTTGGGTCAAAAAGTCCGCCGCATCTCTCCACAGTTGATCCTTCTTGAAGCCATCCGAGTAGCTCAGCCTGACTACAAGAGTTGAGTATATTTCCTCAAGTCCGCCCTCAAAGCCATAAGTCACGAAAACGTTTGGATGTCCGGGCAGATCGGGATTATCACGGCGGAAATATGATGGGAATACCAGCATCATTCCTGACGGTGTTGACTCTTTGAGGCACAATGAACGATCAATAAACGTCTGCACCATTGCACGGAGGAGTATCTTTTCATCCGATTCTGGTAGTCGTTCCATACCTTTATAGTCCAGATCGCCGTCCAAAACCCTCCCCTCAAGCACAACGCCCATCTCGTCCACATGCTCACGAGCCATGCGCACAACGATAGAGGCATAACGGTTTATCTGCTCAGGCTGGAGAAGCACGAAATCACCAAAGTCAAGCATTTGCAACATGCCCTGTCCCTGCATAAGCCCGACAACTGCTTTCGTTTCGTCAAAACCAACATTCTCACCGGTCAACATCAACTGCAATCGCTGATGTAGTTCCTGAATCCTTATTAGAGCTATATTCTCATCCTTTAGCTTTATGATTGCGTCCTTGAGCCGCTTGAAAAGCTTTGACGTGACGATATATGGCAGGCGATCCCATGGGATATATTTAGCTATGGCTGATTTGAGTTCCTCACATCCTTCACCTGTCCGGGCACCGGTTTTCAAGAACTCAACGAATCCATATTCTTTGCGAAAACCATCCATCATCTTATCACTGACCATGATTCCACCCCGGTCAATCCTTGCAGCTACAAGCATTTTGACTATCTCATGTTTGGTGACTTTTCGCAAGGACTTTTCCCAATCTCCAAGGGCATCGAATGGATTACGAGCCTGTGGGTCGAATACAAGCATTGCTAATGCAGTCTCGTCTACGTATAATTGGTATATAAGCCGATAGTCTGGCTGACCGGCGAAGTCCCAGAGCCATACTTCACGCTCAAAGTCAGTTGTTTTGTCAGGCGATGGCAATCTGAGGGGAGAAACTTGCATCCCATGCGTTGATTCAGTTGCTTCCCAGCGATCCTCACAGAGACGCAGAGCAAGTCCAGTCTTACCGACTCCCGTTTCGCCAACAAGCACGACCTTTGCGTTAGTGTAACGAACAGAGTCATCTGCTTCTATAGACCTTTTTGAACTCGATAAAATATCCCAAACCCAAGCTGTGCGATCACGAGATCCAGATATAATTCTTCTTCCATCAGGAGTTATTGCTACTCCGTAAAATGGATTATTGTCTCCCTCTAGTATATCAATACACCTCATATCCTCCAAATTCCACACTCTGACCGTCATATCATCTGAAGCTGAAATAGCTAATTTGCCATCCGCCGTTACTGCAACCCCACGCACAGAATTAGTATGTCCCTCAAGAACCGCAATGCAATTTCCGGATAATAAGTCCCACACACGAACTGAATTGTCCCAAGAACCAGATATTACCCTTTTACCATCTGTTGTTATTGCTACTCCTCTTACAAAACCGGTATGTCCTCTCAGAATGCTAATGCAATTCATGGATACCAAGTCCCACACTCGAATTGTATTGTCTCCAGAACCAGACACTCCCAATTGACCATTTGGAGTTATCGCAACTCCGTTTATGGGATTAGTATGTCCTTTTAAAGTGGAGCACTTTTTATATTCCGTATCCCATACTCGAACTGTGTTATCTCCAGAGCCTGACAAAATTCGTTTTCCATCAGGTGTAATTGCTAGATCTTGCACATATTTTACATGTCCTCTAAGAACAGTTTGTTTATTAAATTCGGTATTCCATATTCTAATATCTGTATCTCGTGAACCCGATACAACAACTTTGCCATCGGAGGTAATTGCTACTGCCCATATAGTATCGGTATGTTTATTATGAGAATCTATGCACTCTTTAGATTCTAAATTCCATAACCTAACTACTTTATCCCAAGAACCAGTAACTGCTCGTTTACCATCAGGCGTTATTGCAACAGAAACAACAGATTCACTATGCCCCTCAAGGATCATCTTTGGTATCAATTTGCTTTTTTTGTCTTCTTGTTTAGTTTCTAATATCCTACATGCAGATAAAAGTTTATTATACTCTGATTCAGATTTTTTACGCCAATCTATATTAGAAAACTGCTTCAGCATATCCTTGATGGGTGCATCATCCAGACGCAGAGGGATAAATCTGCGCTGAGTGTTTATCGGGTCACGGAATAAGAAAGTATGCCTTTCAAGCGTTACCCAGTCAGAGCCAAAGGCGTTGGCGGACATGACGAGTATCAGCACCTTTGATCTCTCTAAGCCCTGCTCGATCTTGATAGGTATAGAATCACCGGGCTTAATCATCCACTCGTCAAACCAGACACGCAGACCGTCTTTTCTCAATCGTTCTGCCAGTTCACGCACCGCTGGCTTATCTTTAGAGTTATAGTTAAAGAATATGTCATATTTGAATGTTTCTTTCATATTAATATATCGCAGTGCTATGTGTTAGCATTTTTTATGAAGTTGATTACCTTGTCTAATTGAGTCTTAAGGTCATATTGTGATAAATCGTCTATCGAACGTATGTTGTTTACAAACTCTCGCATAAGTACAACCTTATTATTATCGTAATCAATCTTAAATTTTTCATTTTTGAGTGGTTTTGGAACAAGCTTTCGTAAAATTTGACCAAGTTTGTCATATTTACCAAGTGAGATTTGAATATTTCCATCCGTAAGAAGCTGTCTGTAGGATCTTGTAAAGACATCATTGCTTATGTAGTTTTCAATTTCACGTCCTTCTGTGATCCAATATATGCCGCCAATTCTTCGACATTCTTCTTCAAGTCGCTTCTTTGTTTTGTCAATGGGATCACCATCCTTCTTACGGTCACTATCACAAATCATAATTACATTTCGAGATAACCTTAGTACATTAATCAACGAATCTATACTTTCATTAAATGTTAGATGCGTGCGCATCGCCCCACCATAGTAAACTATTTGGTAATGTAATCCTTCAGTGAGTAGTAGTTCGCGATCCTTTACAATAAGGTCCAAACATCGCTTTAAGAATATGCGGTCACTTGGTCCCTCCACCCATATTACAACGTTGGCCTGCAAAATATCACTGGCCCGGGATCCAAGGTCATCAAGAACCTCATATATCTGTTTAGGTGTATTGATAGATTGGATTTTCGATTGCTCACCATCGTGATCAACACGAATAACTCGATCAACTATGCCCAAATCCAAAAATATAGGTGAATGAGTTGTTATGATAACTTGAATAAAAGGAAGTTCAGCTAGGAACTGCAAAAGATGACGCTGTAATTGAGGATGAAGATGCGTCTCGGGCTCTTCGATTAAAATGACGCAATTGCCTTGCAAAGCAGCTTCAGCAGCGATCATCAAGAGATGTGCAATTCCATCACCAAAATTTGTAAGAGGCAATGTACGCTCTTTAATTGTGACGTTAAGTCCTTGCTTATCACCACGTACAGCAAGTTGCACACCATCCATGCAAGTAAGTTTACAAAAGAACTTTTTTAATGTATCAAGGCATGTATGACAAATCTGTTCATTGATCACAGCAGAATCCAAAGCATGGATAAGCTCATAAAAATTTGGTTTACCGGCTACTGGATTTTCCAACCGACGCCAACCATTGAGTGCCACCAAATGGTTTGGAATATATTTTATAGCTGTTGACTTTAAAATATCCATCGCTTTTTGTATATCAATCTTCATAACACTGCAACAATTTTCTAGCCTTTTTCTTTCCAAATGTCTCACATTGGCAAACAATTCACAAGATAATCTATCGTCATTCAGAGGACGAAACCCCATATCAACCTCGCTTTCAAGTGAAAGCTTATCAGTATTCAAAAGATTTTTTATCTCAGGCTTCCCCAAAGGTTGCGAATATGATGTCTTCAATAAATCTTTTATTTCAGGTTTTTCCAATGATTTCCAATCGGCTGCGTTAAGAGAAAACGTGGTACGGAGTTCAGGATTTATGTCCATTCTGGTGCTACCTGGGTTATAGCAGAAAGATCCGGTTAACTGAACCACTTCGTGATCAGAAAATTCATCCTTTATCCATCTTGGTTCATCCTTTATCCATCCTATGGCACGCATAAGATTGGATTTTCCTACGTTGTTTTTACCAATAACAACATTGATCCTGCCAAATTCCTCAATGAATGTTGAATTCGATGAACCAAAACTCCAAAGATGCTTAATCTCAATTCTTTCTAGTTTCATATTATGTGAAACCTTAAACAATGATTACACTGTGCAAGTCCTTAATTCTAGCCCTGCAAATCAATAAACTCACTGGAATCTTCTATCTCAATTCAGAACTTGCCCTGTCGGCAAAACTTATATAAATTATATCAGTTTCCGGATAATATTGAAAATCATAATGCCCTCTCCTACATTTCTCTCAATCATGGATTTTAACATGATAATATTGTCAAGTCAAGAAATAATCAAAACTTCATACAAGGCTGTTTCAGTTTGATGAGGAATACATTTTGTCATTCCGGCGAAAGCTGGAATCCAGTTTCCAAAACACAATAACTTCGGACAAATACATTCATTTTCTTAGTCTTGCAAAATCTACTAAAATAATATATCATCTCACTAGCCTAATCAAGAATTATTTAGTATTCGTGATTAAATATAATCAAATCCCCCATCCCCTCTTTAGCTAAATGGGGAATTCGCCTAAACTCCCCTCTTGAGAGGGATTAGGGGGTGTGTTTCCTATAATGCAAAGAATAATTGATACGCAAATAATAAAAGGAGAATTCCTTATGAGAAAAACGCTCAATCCGCCTGTCAAATGTGCGGTGATAGGATATGGCGCCGCACACAACTTCGGTCGTGCTCATGGTAGATGGATCACTGCTACCCCAGGGTTAGAATGGGTGGCTGTATGTGATAAAGACCCACAACGACTTGAATCCGCAAAAAGCGAGTTTCCGCACCTTAGCACCTACACAAGCGTAACCGATCTGCTGGAGAAAGCTGACATTGATATGGTCTCGGTTGTCACTCCACATTACACACACGCACCTATCGCAATTGAATGTATGAAAGCAGGAAAACACGCTATCGTTGATAAAGCAATGTGTATAAGCGTGGCTGAAGCAGATTTGATGATCAAGGAATCAAAAAAGAATGACGTTATGCTGGCAGTTTTCCACAATCGCAGGCATGATGGTAATTTTCGTGCTATCAAAGAAGTGATACACAGCGGACGGATCGGGCAAGTGTTCCACATTGAGCTTACTGCCGGGGGATTTGGCAGACCGAATGATTGGTGGTTCAGTAAAAAAGCACTAAGCGGTGGATTGTTCTATTACTGGGGGCCACATGCGGTTGATTGGGTGCTGGATTTGGTTAATAGTAAGATACGTGGTGTCACTGGATTTTATCATAAATTGGTATGGAATGACTTTGACATCGAAGATCAGACGAGAGCTATCATATTATTTGAGAATAACATAGTGGCAGACGTTTCGTTTTCTTATATTGAGGCAATTGGAAAACCTCTCTGGAGAATTCTTGGAACCAAAGGTGCTATCGCTGACACTGGAAATGGGGCGATTAATGGCTATCTGAATGAGGTTAGTGGTCCATCAGGAGGAAGTTTCCAGATGGTAACGATAGGAGAAAACGGGGAACGTAAAGAGACAATTGTACCTTATAAAGAATCCGATTGGTTGACGTATTATATTGAGATTGCCGAACATTTGCTACAAGGCAAGCCTGTGCCTGTAAGCGGAGAAGACGGCAGAAGAGTCATCTCTGTTTTTGAAGCCTCTGAACGCTCATCAAAAAGCGGGATAACAGAGTCGGTAGAATATAAAGGAGGACGCTAAATGAATGATTCAAATATCAAGAAAAAAGCAAGGTTAATATCCGCAGTATTGATATTAATTGGAACGTTTGCTTCTGGACCTATAGGCAGTTTCGTTGTTCAAATTATAAGTCCACAGCCGGCGTGGGTAGATGCACAAACTTATGCTAAAAACTACACAGAGCTTCAAACCATGCCTTTCTTTTTTGGCTTTTTATTGATGTTAGGTTTTATCTTGTTTTTTGCGAGTCTGCCCAAACCAGAGACAGATTTTGAAGAAATAAATACTAAATTGACATTTCTATTTGCTGGAATGTATACGTTTCTGATAGGACTAAACTACATGATTCAGATAGCGGCTGTCCCAAATATACTGGATAATGTAAAAGTGATAGATTTATTAGCTATTCTGAATGCAAAATCATTATTTTGGTATATAGAGATGACTGGTTATGGATTTTTGGGTTTAGCAACATGGACGTCTGCATATCTTTTTGGTAAAACTAAAAACGAAATAATAATCAAATGGTTACTTATTGTAAATGGTATAATAAGCGTTCTTGGCTCAATACTGACCTTTATATTTAAAGGTTGGGTTCTGACAATTCCGGGGCTTATAAGTTATGTTTTATGGAATGTATTGGTAATGGCAATAATGGTATTTATTTTAATTGAATTTAGAGTTGGAAAAAAAGATACAAAAGCATCCTAACTTAAAAAGGAGAATTATATTGTGATACCTAAAGATCAGGCAATGAAAGTATATCGAACTATGCTGTCTATACGACGGTTTGAGTCTCGTGTTGAAAAGCTTTTAATGGAAAACCGCATCTATGGTCCTGCACATCTATATATCGGTGAAGAGGCTGTCGCTGTCGGAGTGTGCGCAAACCTCCGTACCGACGACTTTATATCATCAACACACAGAGGGCATGGGCATCTTATTGCGAAAGGCGGAAAGTTCAATCGTATGATGGCTGAACTTTTTGCACGCAGTACAGGATATTGCAAAGGCAAAGGCGGTTCCATGCACATCGCTGATATGACGCTAGGTATGCTTGGGGCAAATGGTATCGTAGGCGCTGGACTTTCTCTCGCCACAGGTGCGGGATTTTCGGCTAAAGTGCGCAAAACAGATCAGGTGAGTGTTTGCTTTTTCGGTGATGGCGCATCTAATCAAGGGATATTCTTAGAATCAATCAACATTGCGGCAACTATGAATCTACCGGTGATCTACGTCTGTGAAAATAACGGTTATAATGTGAATACTAAATGGGCTACTATCGCCAAGCATCCTGATATTGCTGATCGGGCTTTGGGGTTGGGTCTGCCGGGGATAATTGTTGATGGGCAGGACGTGACAGCAGTTTATGATACCGCAAATGAAGCCATTAAGCGTGCCAGACAAGGAGAAGGCCCGACTTTGATTGAATGTAAGACTTATCGGTTCAAAGGACACTGTGGGGTTTGGGGTGACCCTCGTGACCCGGAAGAAGTGGCAATGTGGCTGAAACGTGATCCAGTCTCGATGTTTGCTAATAATTTAATAACTGAAAGATTAGCGACAGCAGAACAGTTACAGGATATGGAATTGATGCTGGAAAAGGAATTGGATGAGGCGGTTGAATTTGCCGAAAACAGCCCATCACCAAATCTTGAGGAAGCTACAACAGATGTATATGCAGAAACAAGTATGACGATTGATACAACAGATCAAACAAAGCCGACGGAAACGACTCCGGGACAGGACCTGGTCAGTAAATATTGGGAGGGATCACGCTGATGAGACAGATCAATTATTATCAGGCTGTAGCAGAAGCTATTCAAGAGGAGATGGATCGGGATACGACTGTTGTATATCTGGGTGAGTGCGTTGAAGGTAGATACGGCGATCGCACTTTTGAGATGCCAATATCGGAATCGGGTTTCACCGGGATCGGTGTTGGAGCGGCGATAGCCGGTATACGACCTATCGTGGAAATTATGTTTCTTGATCTTATCACTGTGGCTGTGGATCCGATTGTGAATCAGGCAGCAAAGATCCGATATATGTTCGGTGGAATGGCATCTGTGCCAATAGTTATTCGAGCTCCCCTGGGTGCTTATGTATCCATGTCAGCACATCATTCTCAAAGCCTTGAGTCATGGTTTTCCGGCGTACCCGGGCTGAAGGTGGTATTGCCTTCAACGCCTTATGATGCGAAGGGGTTGATGAAGGCGGCGATAAGGGATGACAATCCAGTGCTCTTTTGCGACCACAAGAAACTCGGTGGACTTACTGGCCAGGTGCCAGAGGAAGATTACACCGTTCCCATCGGAAAGGCGAATATAATGCGTTCTGGCAAGGATGCTACCATCGTCACTTATGCCTTCATGGTACAGAAATCACTGGAAGCGGCAGAGCAACTTAGTCAGCGAGGTATTGAGGTGGAAGTTGTAGATTTGCGAACAACACTGCCGATAGACGAAGAGACAATCCTGAACTCCGTTGGGAAGACTGGACGGCTTATCACCGTTGCGGAAGCCTGCGCTCCATGCAGTGTTGCCTCCGAGGTTGCCGCTATTGTGATGGAGAAGGGGTTCGACTTGCTAAAATCGCCACTCAAGCGTATCCATGCGAAATTTGCGCCGATCCCATTTGCTGTAAATTTGGAGAACCACATCCTTCCGCAGACAGAGGATATCGTAACAGTAATTGAGGGTATGCTCGGATGCTCGTAATACCAATTTCCAAAAATTATAGTGCATTAGCAATGGCAAACGAGTTGCTAGTGGCACAAATCTTTAGCCTATTAATGTGCTATAAAACATGGGAACTAATATAATATCATTTCTGTTATTTATTTGTGCATAACTGTTATAAGCAGGACACGCATCAGCGTGTCCCTATGGTTAATTTTAATGCACAATCAATAAATGGAATTGGTATTAGATCGTATAGGAGGGAGTCAAACATGAATGCTCAAGCGAATAATATTAGCAGTCAACTGGCTTTCGGTTGTCGAATGTTCACAGACGCTCAACTGGACGAAATACACCTGGCATCTTTGGAGATACTTCGTCATACTGGAGTGCGTGTGCATGAAGCTGAGGCATTGGCTCTACTTCAAGATGCTGGATGCGTGGTTACAGATGGAAATTTGGTAAAGTTTCCCGTTTCCGTTGTCGAAGATGCGCTTCTCTATGCACCTTCTCGAATTGTGTTATGCGATCGGACTGGAGAGCCGAGAATGTATCTGGAAGGGCATCGAACCTATTTCGGCACCGGTTCAGACTTGCCTAACACATTGGATCTGGAAACCGGGGAGCGGAGATTATCTCTATTGTCAGATGTAGAAAATACTGCCCGTTTAGTGGATTCCCTGCCTAACCTTGATTTTGCTATGTCTATGGCACTCCCTTCTGATGTGCCTACGGTAACTTCGGACCGATATTCATTTCTGGCAATGATTAAAAACACTGTCAAGCCATTAGTCTTTACCGCATGGGATGAAGCAGGTCTGACCGACATCATATCTATGGCACAGGTGGTCGCCGGCAGCGCAGACCAGTTGGCACTCAATCCGTTCCTTCTGGCATATCTAGAACCGACGTCGCCGCTACAACATTCATACGAGGCAGTGCGCAAGCTGTTATTGATGGCAGATCATGGGTTGCCGGTCGTATATGCTCCGGGGTGCATGGATGGTGCATCGGCACCTGTAACAACAGCAGGAAGCCTGACTATGTCCAATGCAGAAATATTAAGCGGTCTGGTGATAGCACAACTCAGACGTAAGGGAACGCCGTTTGTATTTGGATCAGGGGGTGGTCCGCTAGACATGCGCACAGCGGTGTTTTCTTATGGTTCACCAGAATTTATGCTCCACTGTATGGGAATAGCCGAACTGGGCCATTACTATTACCACGTTCCGATTTGGGGGTTTTCGGGATGTTCTGACTCGAAATTGCCAGATATTCAGGCTGGTATTGACAGCGCTTTGTGGATTTTGTGGACAGCACTCAGCGGAGCTAACCTGGTACATGATATTGGATACATTGAGTCAGGGCTAACTTGTTCTTACGAGATGATAGTGATATGTGACGAGGTTATCAGTTTTGTCCGCCGTTTGCTGGGTGGAGTGGAACTCACACGGGAAATGATGGCTATGGACGTCATACATGAAGTTGGTCCGGGAGGGAGCTACATTGAGACCTTGCACACACTAAATCATTTCGATAAAGTGTGGTACCCACGACTATTTGATCGGCGAACTCATGGCGCCTGGGTCGAAGCAGGAAAGCCAACAGCAATCAAGTCAGCAAAAGAGTTTGCTCACGAAATAATATCCAAGCATACATCTAAAACGTTATCTGCCGCTACGCTGGATACATTAAGTGGTATTATTGCAGAAGCAGACTCTCGTGCCAGCATTTCAACGAAGTATGCTAAAAAATAAGGCTCTTTGGTAAATAACGGGGGAATGAATCTTGCATAGGATGGATTCCAGCTTTCGCTGGAATGACAATGATTGTGTTTGTGTCATTCCCGTGAAGCTTGTCCTCACGAAAGTGTGGAACGGGAATCCATTATAAATACAAGTTTCCCCGTTAATTCCCAAAGAACCAAAAATAATAAGAGATGCTACCAAAATGAAAAGCTTAGATGGGATTCTCAAAAAAGAAGCATTAGGAAATATAGCCAATGGTATCAAGGATAATTGGTTGATCCATCTTGCCTTTCTGATGTATATAGTCTTGATCTCTGTGACCATTTTTAAACATGAACCATGGGCTGACGAAGCTCAAGCCTGGCTTTTGGCAAGAGATTCCAGCCCATTTGATCTACTGTTTAAAAATCTTCGCTATGAAGGACATCCTCCCTTATGGTATCTAATCCTGATAATACCCAGTAAAATATTACCATATCGTGTTATCAGTTTTATATCTGCAATAATCGCAGTTTCTGGTGTATGTATCTTGTTATATCGCTCATCTTTTCCAAAAATTGTGAGGTTACTTCTACCTTTTTCATACTTTATTTTTTATCAATATGGAGTTATTGCAAGAAGCTACGTTTTGGTTCCTATTCTGTTATTTGCAATAGCCCGTATTTATGAGGATAAGACAGCCAAAATATATCAATTTGTAGCACTTGCTTGCCTGCTAGCTAACGTGAGCGTGTTTTCAATCTTGATCGCACTATCTATTATGCTTATTCATTTAATAGATTTGATAAAAACAAGATCAATTTTAACAAAAAGGCTTATAATTAAACAGATAATAGCATACGTTATATTCGCAGTAACAATAGCGTTAATAGCTATCATATTATGGCAACCAGAGGATTGTACATTTGCCAAAAGCTATCAGTATAATATCAAGCAGTTTTACGATATGAGTAGAGACATACTAAATGAAGCTATGACTGAAAAACTCTATATATCAATACCCATTTTGTTAATATCACTGATCTGGTTTTGGCAAACTAGAGTCTTGTTATTGTACCTGCTCTCAACTTTATCCGTGCTGGCTTTATTTTCGATTAAATACTACAATTCATGGCATCTTGGGTTCGTTTTCCTGACATGGGTTTTTGTGATGTGGCTCAGTTTTGATAAGCAAAGGGAGCAGAGGATCAAAAATCGCTGGTTTGCAGGTATTGCAAGAAAAATAGTTATCGTATCTGTTCTTATAGTCATAGGTTTTAATGTGTTCTGGGCGGCATCTGCATCAATCCATGATTTTAACGGGACTTATTCAGCCGGTGTGGCAGTTGCCCGATACATAAAAGATAATCAATTGGAAGGCAAGAAAATCTATGCGACGTCTTTCTGGTCAACGTCAATTTTGCCATATTTTAAGGAAAATATATTTGACAATTATAGCGATGGGAACAGGACTACATATTGGCTTTGGTCAACAAGAAATAGCAGAATAGAAGACCACGATGCGGTTATCAAAGCTCATCCAGACCTGATAATATTTGGGCGTTCTGAAAAGCAGGATATACCCGGTTATGAGTTTATCGGTATCTTCGAGGGAAATCTATGCTGGAAGGACAGAATAAAAGAGAAAAATGATTTTGCATTATTTCGCAAGAAAGTTGAGTAGCTATATAGCATCAGGCATAGTAGAACATGCTGACAACTGAATGTCACTGACTTAAGGAAGTTTTAACCCCAGAGGGGTGTCATATTTATAGAAAAACAAGCAAACAACAAACCTAAGCTCCGAAGGAGCGATATATAAATTCGATTGGAAGATTGCAGATTAATGCTATCAACAATCTTGAATCTTCAATCTTCTAATCTTAGAATCTAATTAGTATGTCGCTCCTTCGGAGCTATGGGTTTTGCTGGTTTTACATATCTATAAATATAACGCTCCTCTGGAGCTAAGTACATCGCACCGTAAATTCTCACCTGGTTAGAGACTTTTAGTTGGGTTTCTACCTGCAACTCATTGAGGATTTATGACGTAGTGTTCTTAGTGACCTTTGTGCCTTGTTGTTTAATATTCTCGTTACACACGGTAATAAATTGAGCGAATACATTTGTATGTCTCACCATGGATTTGCTGGTGCCATAGTCCATGCCTCGATAGATTCGACTCTGGTTGATCCTCCAATGCTGAAAAGAGATACACCCTGACTGTCTTTGCGGGTTGGATAGATATTTCGCATTACTGCCTGACGGTCATTTGCAAAAACTTCAACAACTGATTTATCAACAAAAATCTGAAGCTTCAGGGATTCATTCGGCTTAAGCTTGAATGGGCCTTCTTCGACTAATTTAGAACCTTCGTCCAGACTTGACTTTGTCGTATCTACTTTAAGCTTATTATCAATGGCATCGTAGAAGATGGCGGTCTGTTCCTCACCATCTGGCGAATAGCAAACCTTCACACCAAATTGTTGTCCTCCGTTGGGTATCATCTCAATATTTAATTCAAGACTGTTACCATGAATGTCGTTTAATGATAGCTCGGAACCATTGCTGATCAAAAGCTTATCCATCTTTTTGGGGTTGTAACGCAGCATCTCTAGTTCGTCAGGAGGACGCATCCGTAAAGTTTTATCCTCACCCAACCACAACACACGGGGCAAGCTCATCGTACCCGACCATCCACTCGCTTTACGTGTTTCGTCTTTTCTTCCATCGAAGATCCATGCCCATAAGATACGTCTTCCCTTGTCATCCAGTAAACTCTCTGGTGCAAAAAAGGCATTGTCTACCCAGGTCATCCGTCCGTGTGTTTCCGGGTAGAAATAATCGTTTTCATAGCAACCGATGTAATACTGGCAACCAAGCGGATGGCTAATGAATAATAGTATATGCTTGTCACCCAACGGAAAGAAATCGGGACACATATCATCTTCGAAATCCTTCGTCCATTTGCGATCTGACTTATAGAACGGATGCAGATATTTCCAGTGGATCAGGTCATCAGACTCAAAAAGGTATACTGTATCACCCAGTTCTTCTGGTTTTTTGCTTTTTCGGAGTTCTTCAAACTCAGGGCTACGAAGAAGCTGAATGTTACCCGTTATCACATAATATCGGTCATTATGGAACCAGCAGGCAGAGGGGTCTACCACGTCATATACTCCGTGACCGGGGTCCCCCGGCTTTGTATATGGGATAACCGGGTTATGTGGGCTTTTGGTCCAATAGTCAAGATCGTCATCTGTACTGATAGCAATGCAGATACCTGCTTTTTCCCCAAGTCCCTGATAGGTAATCGTGGGAATCCCATTCCTGTCAATAAAGGCGCCTCCGCTGAAAATGCCTGTGTCTACATCTCCGGGTTCAGGTGCCAATGCTACAGGATGATGACGCCAGTGAACCAGATCCTTGCTCGAAATATGCCCCCAGCAGTGACCTTTTTCATTCTGCAAAATGTAGAACAGGTGGTACTTTCCCTTCCAGAAAATGGCACCATTCGGATCGTAAGGAGCGCACAATCCTTCAGGCGTAACGATGTGGTATCCAGGTCGGTAAGGGTCTTTCAATAATTTTGCTCTTAATTCTCGTGAGCTTTTAACCAGTGAATTTACTTTTTCGATCTCATCTTCAATTTTCTGATTATCGTTTTGCTCTTTCATCTTTGTTACTCCTCCGTCTGGATTTTTGACTGGTTATCATCAACGGTTAGTATCTTAGCCATAGATTTGGACCCAGGAGTTTGAGCAGTTACACCCAAAATTATTCAACTTGATCTTGACTAACTCTCGATAATTTCCTTATTATACTGTATAATAACTTTATCCTCCCGTCAAGGGTGTTCTGGTTATTACCACAGAGGGCATGGTAAGATGATATAGGTTTAATGGATTAAATGTGGACAGAAGCTAGGATAGTACGCTTATACCAATTTCCATTTTTTATTGTGAGATTTCCTCATAATATGATGTAGGGACACGCTGAGCGTGTCCTGTAATGCACAGTAGTTTTTTGAAAATGATATTAACTGCGTTCTCGTAAGAATTGGAGGTTGGAAAAATGTCAAAAAAACTATTGATCATTTTTCTTACAATTGTTGTTGGTTTTACGTTTGCGAGTATTTCGATGGCAGTAGGAGAACCGGGATTCAAGAAACAGGACATAGACAAGGCTACAAAAGAATGTAAGGATGACAGCCCATGTGTACCGGAACTTGCTCCTACAAAAGATGAAGAAGGTAACTTTAATATCGCTTTATTGGAAGTTGCAAAGCCAAATGCTGACTCTCTGATAGCAGGATGGTGCCCTCAACGGCACTGCACCGAATACTTAAATGATGGCTTTTATAACAATTGCAGAAGCTGGATAAGTGCTACTGCCCCGGGTAATGAAGCCTGGGCGGAGATTGATCTGGGTGATACTTACCCGATAAAGAAAGTAGGATTTGGAAGTGATCACTGCGAGAATTATAAGGACAGAGCGGCAAAAGACTTTAAGATATTAGTCGCCAAAGATTACGATGCAGATTCAAACGCCGCCTCGTGGAAGGTGGTATACGATAACAAAAAAGGTGATCAGACCTCGAAAACTACTTACTTTGAATTTAGCGAAACAGTAGCTAGATATGTGAGAATATCAGTTATGAATACTAGCGGTTCGGAGATACGTATAGATGAAATAGAGATATACAGCGGAACCCTGGCTGTTACTCCAAAGGATAAATTGACGACCTGTTGGGGAAAGATAAAAAAGTCGTATTAAAACCTTATAAAAACTAAGCATGGGTAATAAATATGAGTGAAATTTTGATTGACCATGAATCGTTGCGGCGACTATGTACGCTTATACAAATTGGATTTGGCATACCAGAATCAGATGCGAAGATTGTATCCGATTGCCTCGTTGAAGCGAATCTGATGGGTTTAGATACACACGGGGTTATTCGGCTGAAACCTTATATGGATAGGATCAAAGCGGGTGGTAACAATCCCATACCGAATATTCGCATAGTAAAAGATAATGTTTGTACTGCTTTGATAGATGCAGACAACGCACTCGGACCAGTAGGTGGGAAACAGGCAATGGAATTGGCTATAGAGAAAGCCAATTCAACTGGCATTGGTGTAGTTGTAATCAAAAACTGTAATCACTATGGCCCGGCTGGATACTATGCACGTATGGCACTGAAACACGAGATGATAGGTGTTTCTATGACAAACGTTCTGGCATCAATGCCGCCTACCGGTGGTGCGGAAGCTTATATAGGCAACAATGCTTACTCCATTGCGTTTCCTGCAAAAGATGAGCCTCCTGTCGTAGTTGATGGTGCAACGAGCCTGGCATCCTGGGGCAAAGTGTTTTTATGTGCGCAAGAGGGGAAGGAACTACCCGACGGTTGCTACGTTGATAGTGATGGTAACTTAACGGTAAAACCACAGGATGTAATCAATGGTGGATCACTATTGCCATTTGCTGGCTACAAGGGTTATGGAATAGCAGTTGCAATTGAACTACTGACGGGTATGCTTGCAGATTCATCTCTGGATCACGAGATTCTACATCCATATAAGGAATTGGCAAAACCGGGCATGAATACTTTTTTCATGTCAGCGATTTGCATAAGTGACTTTACTGCTCCAGAAAAATTTAAGGCTCGTATGGACGAATGGATCAGATCCGTCCGATCTATTCACAAATCAGAAGGAGTGGATCGCATCTGGTTACCAGGGGAAAAAGAGTTTGTAGCGAGAAATCAACGACTCACTGATGGCATACCCCTGAATACTAAAATGACAGGCGAGTTAGAAGCACTAGCTACAGAAATAGGTGTTCCATTCGATCTTAATCAAATCCCCCCTTCCCCCCTTTAGCTAAAGGGGGAATTAGTCTAAACTCCCCTCTTGAGAGGGGTCCGGGGGTGTGTTTCCTAAATAATTAATTTGGTTGATCACTAGCGAAGGGTGAAGCGTAATATTGAAAAAGGTAAAAGTATCTATCCAGAGAGCAGAGCAAGACCTGAAAACTGATATAGCCGAAGCAATGCAAAACGCTGATTGTGAAAGCGTTATCTCACGTAACGATTCTGTTTTGATTAAACCAAATCTGAATGGATGTAGTATCAAAGGCTCAACGAATATCGCAGTCATCAAAGCTATCGCCCAATGGGCTTACGACATGGGTGCAAATAGAGTCGTTGTTGGAGAAGGCCCTGTTCATGTGGGTAGGGATCGTCTGGAAAAGTATTTTGTGGACGTAGGCATAATAGAAGCGGTAAAAGAGGTTGGAGCTTCTTTTGTGATCTTTGATGATCACGAGTATATAATTCACAAGAATGTTTCTGAATATTTACCCGAAGAGATAGGTATATCAAAGTTTGTATATGAAGCAGATAAGATCATCAATGTTCCTATGTTAAAGGTTCATCCCTCGACAATGGTAACTCTATGTATGAAGAACCTGAAAGGGTGCATAAGGGAACGGGACAGGAAGAGGTTTCACAGGCTGGATTTGCAGAGGGCGATAGTGGAGTTGAATAAATTAATCAAACCTGACATAAACCTCATAGATGGAACAAAAGCCATGCAGGGAACTGACAATAACGGTGGTGACATTGTAGATTTAGGACTCGTTTTTTGCAGCAAAGATATTGTTGCCGTTGATTCTGTCGCTAGTTATTTGATCGGTATCGACCCTGATCGCATAAGGCTGATTGAGCTTGGTAGAAAAGCGAGATTAGGTAGGTCTGACATCGGCAAAATAGAGGTTATAGGTGAGGATTTAGAATCGAATAGAGTGCGTTTTGAACTACCTGAAGAGGCAATGGCAAGAAGGTTCCCTGACCTGAGAATTCTGAAAAATGGAGCTTGCAGTGCTTGCCTCGCAAATCTGATGGACGCCCTGGGTTGGATCGGAGGAAAAAGGATTTATAACACGATTGTATTAGGAACTGATACGCCTGACGTTGATAACGCAATATTGGTAGGAAACTGTACCAAAAAGAACTGGAGTAGTTGTAAGCACGTCAAAGGATGCCCGCCGACATCAATAGAGATAGCGGAAATTATATCGGGAAACTCATTGAGTGGAACTATTTTTTGTGATGAATGACATATAAGGAGATAAAAAATGCAAGAATATAATCCTAACAGTTTGACCTTGCGTGTTAGAAAACTTCTTGATAGGCTCCCTTCTCTTACTGGTGGATCGTTCTATTCACGCAGGATTCTCTGGACTGAATCCTATCGTAACACTGATGGACAGCCGCAGATTATACGTCAGGCAAAGGCTTTTGCTTATATGCTCAATCATATCCCAATAAAGATTCATCCTGATGAGCTTATAGTTGGTGCGCATCCAAAAGGAATTCCTGCCGAAGAAGAAAATCAACGCCTCAATGAAGTAAATGAATACTGGCAAGGTAAGACAATCGGTGATAGAGTAGCATTAGCTCTGACACAAGAAGAATGTTCAGCTATGCGTGCCGGTGTATATACGTCCTCGTCTAAGACCGGGCACATGACACCTGACTTTGAAAAAGTGTTAAAAATCGGGCTTAATGGGATCAAGAAGGAAGTTCTTGAAGAATTAAAAAATCTGGACTTATCAGACCCAATGCGAAGCAAAAAAGCAACCTTTCTCCAGTCTGTGTTGATCACATTGGATGCTGTCTGCACATTTGCAAAGCGATATGCTGACGAAGCATTACGTCTTGCAGAAACAGAAGAAGATCCCAAACGCAGGGATGAATTACTCAATATTTCTGAAATCTGTCGCAGAGTTCCAGCAGAACCAACACAGACTTTCCATGAAGCCTGTCAGGTTACGTGGTTTATCCATTTACTCGTATGTTTTGAAGAAGGGGAATCACACGCCGCTTTTGCACCGGGGCGATTCGATCAATACGTTTACCCTTACTATGAGAATGACATAAAAAACGGCAAGATAACAAAGGCATCTGTGGCAGAATTAATTGGCTGTCTCTGGATAAAGTTCAATGAAATAGGAAATGAGATACCACAGACCATGACGCTTGGAGGTACAAGGCTAGATGGAACTAATGGTGAAAACGAACTGACGACCCTCTGCATGGATTCTACTGAGAGGTTAAGAGTTCTAAATCCCTCGCTTGTATTGCGCTGTCATACAAATACACCAACCTCCGTTATGGATAGAGCCTGCAAATTGATTAGAACCGGCATGGGTTTTCCGCAATTGTATAATGATGAGATGATGTTTCGAGCTATGCGATACGCAGGAGTAAGTGAGGAAGATGCCCACGATGCTGTTCCCGGCGGATGTGTGGAACTTTCAATTGCAGGCAAAACTAACCCCTGGGTCGGCAATTTCTTCAATCTTCCAAAATGTCTCCTTCTTGCCTTAAACAACGGTGTTGATCCAATTTCGGGTGAACTCATAGGACTACAAACTGGTGATATTGACAGTTTCAAAACTTTCGATGACATTATGGACAGCTATAAGGCTCAAGTTGCTTACTTTATGAAACTGATGGCTGGTTCTGAGAACAGCCACGACGTTGCACAAGCTGAAGTAACGCCATTTCCATTTCTTTCGTCGCTTATTGCCGATTGCATAAAGAACGGCAAAGATATAACCGAAGGTGGAGCAAGATACAATTTCACAGAAGTTCAGGGAGTCGGTATAGCAAATGTCGCAGACTCTCTCGCAGTCATCAAAAAGCTTGTTTTTCAGGAACGTAAAATATCCCTGAATTCGCTTGTTGAAACCATAAAAGAAAATTTTGAGAATAATGAAAGTTTAAGGCAAATGCTGTTAAATGACGCTCCAAAGTATGGAAACAATGAGCCTTTTGTTGATGAAATAGCAAAGGAAGTAGTGCGTAACTTTTATGAGGAAGTACAGAAATATATTAACCCTCGTGGTGGAAGATTTCTCCCCGGGTTATTAGTCTGGACGTTAGCGGAGGGTTTTGGTTCTATCACAGGTGCAACTCCTGATGGTAGAAAAAGCAGGGATGTTTTCTCAGACTCCATAGGGGCGGCACAGGGTCGTGACATTGAGGGTCCAACAGCCCTAATTAAAAGTGTTACAAGGATAGATTATACACCGGTAGTAGGTGGATTATCGTTCAACATGAAGTTTACACCGACAGTGTTTTCAAATGATGAGTCGCTTTCTAAACTGCAATCTCTGATCCGCACTTATTTTAATCTTGGTGGAATGCAGGTTCAGATTAACGTCGTTGATAAAAACACACTCCTGGAAGCACAGCAATTCCCGGAACGCTATCGCAGTCTGATAGTTCGTGTCTCTGGCTGGAGTTCACGATTTGCTAATCTTAGTAAGGCTTTGCAGGACGATATTATCTCAAGAACAGAACAAAGGTTATAGGTTGATAACAAAGATATTATGATTTTGTAACAATATCATTCATAATGGTGCTAGTACTCAGACACAATGAATTTTTAGGAAATGGATTCCCACTTGCGTGGGAATGACAAAATTGGGTACGTGTCACCTATGAAAAAGTATGTCAA